>OBLV0100000341.1_pt1 | contig 14678 bp, 17 predicted proteins | sample 1520071 | NCBI WGS metagenome assembly OBLV01 (sample SAMEA3888446, study PRJEB22518) | metagenome | reverse complement strand
AGCTCGTTCGTGAACGAGCTTGCGCTGCTGATCGGCCTCGGGGTCGGTGTTGACTACGCGCTGTTCATCGTCACGCGCTACCGCCAGGGGCTCCTCCGAGGGCTGAGCGGCGAGGAGGCGGTGGTCGAGGCGCTCGACACCTCGGGCCGGGCCGTGCTGTTCGCCGGAATGATCGTGTGCATCGCGATGCTCGGCATGTTCGCGCTCGGGGTGAGCTTCCTGTACGGCGTCGCGGTCGGTACCTCGATCGCGGTCGCGTTCACCGTCGTCGCGGCACTGACGCTGCTCCCGGCCCTCCTCGGGTTGCTCGGGACGCGCGTCCTACGTCGCCGCGAGCGCCGAGCCCTGCGCGACGGGAAACTCCGCACCAGCGATGAGTCTGCCGGATGGGCGCGCTGGGCTGGCTTGATCCAGCGCCGCCCGGCGGTCTTCGCCGCGGTCGCCGCCGGCGTGCTCGTGCTGCTCGCGATCCCGTTCTTCTCGATGAGACTCGGATCGGCCGACTCGGGCTCTGACCCGGCCGGCACGACCACGCGCAAGGCGTACGACCTGCTCGCCAAGGGGTTCGGACCGGGCTACAACGGGCCCCTCCAGCTTGTTGCGCAGGTGTCGGGTCCCGCCCAGGAGGCAGCCTTTGCCCGCATCGAGCGCGCGGTGGCGTCGACTCCGGGCGTTGTCGGGTCCACCCGCCCGGACTTCATCCCCAGCCGGGCGCCGGGGCTCCCCGGCGTCGCGCTTGCGGACGTGTATCCGAAGGGGTCGCCTCAGGACGCTTCGACGTCCAATCTGCTCCACGCCGTCCGGGATCACGTGGTGCCGGCCGCGGAGCACGGAACCGGCGTGCACGTGCTCGTCGGCGGTCAGACCGCGATCTTTGACGACTTCGCCACCGTCCTGTCCCGCAAGCTGCCGCTGTTCCTGACGATCGTGATCGGGCTCAGCTTCCTGCTGTTGATGTGCGTGTTCCGGAGCGTGGTGATCCCGACCGTCGCCGCGCTGATGAACCTGCTCTCGGCCGCCGCGGCGTTCGGCGTCGTGACCGCGGTGTTCCAGGACGGGATCGGCTCCTCGCTGCTCGGGATCGACAAGACCGGACCGATCGAGGCATTCGTGCCGGTGTTCATGTTCGCGATTCTGTTCGGCCTCTCGATGGACTACGAGGTGTTCCTGGTGACGCGGATCTACGAGGAGTGGCACCGGCGGCGCGACAACCGCGAAGCCGTCACCCACGGCCTCGCCGCCACCGGCCGGACGATCACCGCGGCGGCGGCGATCATGGTCCTCGTGTTTGGCGCCTTTATCCTCGGCGGACAGCGGATCATCGACCTGTTCGGCGTTGGCTTGGCCAGCGCCGTGCTCATCGACGCGTTGATTGTCCGCTCGGCGCTCGTGCCGGCGCTGATGCTGATCCTCGGCGACGCGAACTGGTGGCTGCCCAAGCGGCTCGGGACGCTCCTCCCGCATCTGAGGGTGGAGGGCGCCACGGCCCGCGCCGCCGTCAGGCCCGCCCCGGCCGAGCGGGTCGTGCCCGAACCCTCGGCCGGCTGACCGCTAGAGGTTGGTCTGCCGGGGCGCGTACCGGCAGTGGAGCATCAGCGAGTTCCCGTCGGGGTCCGAGAACAGCGCCATGTGGCACACGCCGGTGTCGAGCGTGTCCCCGTGGAAGCTGACGCCGCGCTCCTCGAGCAGCTTCCGGGAAGCGGCGACGTCCTCGACATGCAGCGCGACGGGATTGCGGTTGGGCTCGTGGGGAAGGCCCATCTTCTCGGCGTTGTACACGCTCAAGGTCAGGTTGCCCGTCTCGTACTCCGAGAAGTGGCGTTCTTCGAGGTACACCGACTGGGGCAGGCCGAGGATCTCGCCGTAGAACTTGGCGGAGGCGGCGATGTCGTGGGTCGGGATGCCGACGAAATCGACGCCGCGGACGAACTCCGGGGTGGCGGTCATGGACTCTCTCTTCGGGTGGCGGGCTTTCGCCGTCACCCTACCCGTCCCCTGAGGGCGCTCGCCACCGTCGAGCGGCGGCGAGCGCCCGTGGGTCCCGGTCCCGAGGCGCGGCTACTTCGTGGTCCAGGTGACCGGTGAGGTCTCGTATGCGTCCGTGCCCGTGTAGGCCACCTTCTTGATCCCTCCGGGCACCAGATACGTCAAGCAGGTCTGGAAGCTCTGCCCCGCTCGGAGCGGATCTGGCGTGTTCGCGTCGGGGCACGGCGGGAACGTCCCGAAGAACGTCACGCTCGTGTCCGTGTTGCCGGTGTCGTCAACTCCCTCGACGGAGACCGCCGGATCGTTGCTCGACGTGTTGAACGAGGTCGGGCCGGCGTTGGTGATGCGCACCGTCGCGTAGTACGGCGTGCTCGCCTTCTCGTTGGCGTCAAGCTGGATCCCGTTGAAGTCCTTCAGCGAGCCCTTCTTGATCGACTCGACCGTGACCTGGAGCTTGTAGCTGGGGCCGTTGGCGCCACTGCTCGTGGTCGTCTGGAATGAGACGCTCGCAGGCTGGCCGGCGGCCAGGGCCGTGCCCGGAGCGGCGTCCTTCGCCGCCGTGGAGCCGCCGCCGGCGCTCGTGTTCGTGCGCGCGGCCCCGGCTGCCGCCGTGGTGGCCGTCGTCGACGTTGTCGTGGGCGCCGACGTCGTCGCCGCCGACGTCGTCGCCGGCGTGGCCGCGCTTGCGTTCGTGCCGACTGCGGCGGCCTCGGTCGTCGAGCGGCTGCTACTGCCCCCGCAGGCGGCAAGACCCACCGCGACGAGCGCCGCGACGATCGCCGCCGAGACCCGGGCGCGATGGGCGCCTGTGCCATGTCTGTCCATTGATGCGTTCCCTCGTCTTTAGAAGTCACACCTGTCTGCGACGGACAGCTTCGCGGAGGTGAACGGAGGTGTAAATCAGGGGGGACCCCTGAATTTTCTTGGCGCCCGCCCGATCTTTTAGCGGGCCCTGGCCCGGTCGTCGGCCGGCCGACCGTGGCCGACTCCGCTCCGGATCAGGCGTTCTTGATGACGATGCCCTCGAGGATGAACGCGGCTCGTTCGGTCGAGTCGATTGCGTTCTCGAGACGCTCGAAGATGTCCTTCCAGCGGATCACGACCATCGGATCGATGCCGGCCTCGAACAGCGAAGCGATCGCCTCCCGGGTGAGACGGTCGCCCTCGTTCTCGAGCCGGTGCACCTCAACCATGTGCTCGGTGATGTCCTTGAACCCGCGAATCAGCGGGATCGCGCCCGCGATCTGCCGGGTCGCGTCCCGCAGCACTCCGGTCAGGCGCTGGGCCTGGGCCATCGGCGCCTCGATCTTGTACAGACCGAGGTAGTCGGCCACCTCCTCGGTGTAGTCGACGATGTCGTCCAGGGCCGAGGCCAGGTGGAGGATGTCCTCGCGATCGATTGGGGTGACGATGCTCTGGTTGAGGCGCTTGATCACGTCATGGGTGATCTGATCGCCATCGTGCTCGCAGGCGAGGATGTCGCGTGCCAGATCCTGACTCTCGGGATATCGCGCGAGCATCTCGTCCAGCAGCTCGGCGGCGCGCACGATGTTCGCCCCCGCGCGTTCGAACAGGTCGAAGAACTCCCGGTCGGTTCCACGCAGCAGGTTCGCGATCGACGCCACTCCTACATCCCAACCCGCCGGCGTGATCGCGGCCATCGCACCCAGAGCACCAGCCTGCTCATTGCTACGTAGGATAGGCGTGGATGGAGACGCGAATGGGAAAATTCGTCGTAGTCGATTCGACGGGGCGCGTGCGCTCGGCCGCGGGGTGACCTAAAAGCGATGGCATACAGCGCCGGGGAGGCCAGAGGCCAGCTTCTGGAGGACGTCGCCGAGGCCACCGATCAGTTGGCGCTGGCGTTGGCCAGCCTCGGCGAGGCTTATGAGGAGCTCGACGAGCGAACGGCCGACGAGCTAGAGGAACAATTGTTTCGGCCGACCCAGTCGGCCTACGGACGCCTGCGGCGGACGCATGCGGAGTTCGCCGCTCGGGTTGGGCTCCCGGGGCGCACCTTTGAGCCGAGTTCGGGGGGTCTGCACTCTGCCGACCCGCGCGTGTATGTAGAACGCGCGGTCGAGGCGATCGAGCAGGTCGATCATGTGCTCGCCGAGCTGCAGGACTCGATGATGCCGGTCGAGGTCGGTGACCGGGAGCTCCGAGCCGGCCTGTCGGAGACGCGAGAGACGATCGCCGAACTGCCCGCGCGGGCGCGCCGGCTGATGCGAACCCAGGGCCGGTAGCGAACCCAGGGCCGGTAGCGAACCCAGGGCCGGTAGCGAATCCAGGGCGGGCCGGCGCCTCGCGCGCGAGGGCCGTTTATGCGGATCGGCCCCGGGTAGTGTCGAACTAAGCGCACGGGACTTGTTGGGACACGGTCTCGGGTGAGGAGCAATCGCACGGGACTCGGAAACAGTCCCGTCAGGAGGTGAGGAGAGAGATGGCATACGCGCTCGCCCGCGCGGTGCGGCTCGTTGTCGGCATCGTCGTGCTCGTGATTGTGGTCGGCGGGATCCTGTTCGTTCTGTCCGCGAATCCGGCCAACGCGATCGTGCACGACATCCACGACGCTGCCAGCACGCTCGTTGGCCCGTTCCAGAACGTGTTCTCAATCAGCGGCCACCCCAAGGAGACGCTGGTGGCGAACTGGGGCCTCGCGGCGATCGTCTACCTGATCGTCGGCGGTCTCATCGCAACGCTGATTGCGCGGATGGCCCCCCGCGGCGTTCGCCGCCGCACGCGGCCCCTGATCGCCCGGTAGTAAGGGGCTCCTCGGCAGCGGGGCGGCGACCGTTGGGTCGCCGCCTCCAAGCCGCCGATCGGGATACGTACGTACGCGGACGTTGTGCGAACGTTTGTGACGTTCGTGCTTGAGATCAGGGTTTCAGGGGTATCTCGGACCCATGAATTCCCTAGCGATCGCCCGAACTGACTCTGCTGAGCTTTTCACTCGCTGGCAGGAGCACGGGGACCGAAGCGCGCGCGACGAGCTCGTCACGCGGTTTCTTCCCCTCGCCCGCAAGCTGGCACGCCGCTATGCCGGAGCCCGTGAGCCGTTCGAGGATCTGCTGCAGGTAGCGAGCCTTGGTTTGGTCAAGGCCGTCGATCGCTTCGACGCGGACCGTGGGACGGCATTCTCGTCGTTCGCGGTGCCGACGATTCTTGGCGAGCTGAAGCGATACTTCCGCGACCTGGGCTGGTCGGTCCACGTCCCGCGCGGCGCGCAGGAGATGGCGCTTAAGGTCGAGGAGGCTCAGCAGCAGCTGACCAGTAAGACCGGGCGTCCGCCGAGCGTGCCAGAGCTGGCCCAGTATCTCGAGATGAGCATCGAGGACGTGCTCGACGCGCTCGAGACCGCCAGCGCCCACCACTCCACGTCGCTCGACGCTCCACGGGAGGACGCCGAGGGCGACACAGGGTCTCTCGCTGATGCCTTCGGTCAGGAGGACGAGCGCTTCGAGCTTGTCGATGCGAGCGTCACGATCTCCGCATCGGCGCATCAGCTGAGCCCGCGTGAGCGCCACGTGCTCGCGCTGAGATTCGTGCAGGACATGACGCAGACACAGATCGCCGACGAGATCGGCGTCTCACAGATGCAGGTGTCGCGCATTCTGCGTCGAGCCCTGGCTCGCCTGCGCGAGATGACGGAGAGCGGCGACGAAGCGTCCGCCGGCTGACGGTTTCCTCGATCAGACCGCGAGTGCCGCAGCAGGGGGCCGGTTGTTCACGCGCAAACGCCCGTGTGCGGGGACGCGTCCGCGGCACCGCCGAGCTATCGGCGCGTGCCTGGCGTTAGTCTTCGAGCCGCTTATCCGAGTTGTAGGGATGCACGGGGCCCGAGCCCGCGCGGCACGACTTCATCGGCAATTGCGTTCGAACCACACTTCGGTTCGCCGTGGCGAACACACCATTCCCCAGCGGTCCGAGAGTTGCTCGACCAATCGCAGCCCCCAACCGCCACGCGCGCCATCGCGCACTCGCGCCGCGAAGCCCGGTCCCTCGTCGAGCACTCTGCAACGGATCTCGCCGTTGACGCACAGGTCGAGGATCACCGGTCCGCCATCTCCGGGGCCTCCGTGGACGATGCCGTTCGTGACCAGCTCGCTCACCATCAGCTTCACGTCCTCGAGCTCTGTCGGGGACAGCACGGTTGACAGCTCATCGGCAATGATGCGACGTGCCTGTGCCGGACCCTGAGGCTGGGCGTCGATCTTGAAAAGCGCGCGTACACGTAAATCCATGACTCCACATAGGTTTACCCCGCATACAGAGGTCAAAGCATTCGACCGCGGCCTGGCACGCGATCGTAGGGTGAATCGGTGGCCATGACCGACGAATCGCCGGCCGTTCGCCTCGAGCTCGACTCCCGGCCAGAGACGCTGACCCTCGTCCGAGGAGTTCTCGCGGGAGTGGCCGAGCTGATCGGGCTCGACCCGGAGCTGCTCGACGACCTCAAGACCGCGGTCAGCGAAGCCTGCAACAACGTTGTCATGCATGCCTACGACGGCGAGGCCGGTCCACTCGGCGTTCGCATGTACATCGACCCCGAGGCGATCGAGGTCGTCGTCGAGGATCAGGGCTCCGGGCTTCCGCCCCTTGCCCCGGCCGACGAGACGATCCGCGGCGTCGGGCTGTCGGTGATCCGCGCGCTCGCCGAGCACGCCGAGTTTCGCGCGATGCCCGAGGGCGGCACCGAGGTGAGGATGTCGTTCGCCGGGCAGCGAGACGGCAAGCCGTTGTTCCATCTTCCCAGTCAGGCAGGCCCCGACGACCAGTCCGGATCCTGGCTGGCGGGAGATGCGGTCGTCTCGCTGTCGCCGATCAGCCTTCTGGCCGGCGTGCTCGGCCGTGTAGCGCGAGCGCTCGCAGCCCGGGCGCGGTTCTCGCTCGACCGATTCTCTGACGTGTATCTCGTCACCGACGCGATCGCGGCGCATGCGGGGCGGGCTGCCAAGGGGCCGAGACTCTCGTTCGCGATTTCGACCGACGCGCAGCGACTCGAGCTCACGATCGGGCCGTTCGTCGACGGGAGCGGCGGGCAGCTCTCGGAGGACGCCCCGGACTACAGTGCCGCGTCGGCGCTGGCCAAGCTCAGCGACGAGCTCGAGGTCCGACGCGAGGACGGCGCCGAGATCCTGTACGTCGTGATGATCGACCGTCGCCGCCCCTCGGCGGTCTGACCGATCATTCTTCGGTGAGCAGCTCCTCCGGAGCGTCGACCAGCGTCAGCCTGTCGCCGACGCCGGTCAGGCTCAGCAGCCGCTGAACCTGCTGGGGGCCCTTGACCATCGCCAGGTGGCGGCCCTGCTCCTCGGCCCGTTGGTGGGCACGGACCAGCACGCTGAGACCAGTCGAGTCCATGAAGTCGAGCTCTCTCAGATCGATGATCAGCAGTTGAGAATCCGATGCGGCGACGCGATCGAGCTCCTCCTGGAGGGCGGGGCTCGATGCCAGATCGAGCTCTCCGCTCACTGCGATCACGGTCGCCCGCCCCTGGTCGCGCACCTCTAACCGGAAGTGACTCTGCACGGGGGGCGAGCCTACTGATCTTGGCCGGCGGATGCTGGGTCCGCGTGCGTCACGCCCAGTCATCCGGGGTAGCCAAAAACGGACGTTTCGGCGCACCAAAAGGAGGAGTGGAATGGTCGCACTAATAGCGCTGTTGCTGATTCTCGCCATCTTCGGCGGACTCGGCTTTGCTGTCCACATCCTGTGGATCGTCTTGATCATCGCGTTGGTGGTGTGGTTGATCGGGTTCCTGATCGGGGGTGTGGAATCGGGCGTCGGCCGCCGACGGTGGTATCGCTGGTAGCCGGGGGCGCGGCGGGGCGGCAGCCGCTGCCCCGCCGGCTCAAGCTCAGTTGGCCCCGCGCTGTTTCTGGACTACGGACGCGGGTGCGGATCGCCGGTCAGCTGCCGCAACCGCTGCAGCGACCGGCGCAGCAGCCGCGAGACCTGCATCTGCGAGACGCCGACGCGGTCTGCGATCTCGGATTGCGTGAGATCCTCGCCAAACCGCAGGAACAGGATCTCGCGCTCGCGCTGGGGTAGGTGCTTGGCGGCGGCGAAGATCGTCGTCTGGTCATCGACCAGCCCCAGGCGCTGATCCTCATCGCCAATCGCGTCGATCCTCGTCGCGTCCTCCTCGCCCGCGAGCGGCGCGTCGAGCGACACCGTGCCGTAGGCCTCGGCCACCTGAAGGCCGTCGAGTACCTCTTCCTCGCTTAGCTCCAGGTACTGAGCGAGCTCGTCGACCCGTGGCGGGCGCCCCGTCCGCGCGCTGATCGCCTGTTGCGCCTCGTTAATTCTCCGCGCCCTCTCCTGGGCTCCTCGGTCGACGTGGATCGCCCAGCCGGTGTCGCGAAAGTAGCGCTTCAGCTCCCCGACGATCGTCGGCACGGCGAACGAGGTGAAGGCAAACCCGCGATCCGGATCGAACCGCTCGACGGCTTTGACCAAGCCCAGGCTCGCGACCTGTACGAGGTCGTCGTACGGCTCGCTCGATTGCGCGTAGCGGCGGGCCAGCTTCCGCGCGAGCGGAAGGAATCGCGCGATCAGCTCATCGCGGGCGTCGCGGTCTTGCGTCCGGCGCCAACGCTCGAAAAGCTCTTGCGAATCAGCTGCGGACACTGGCCCACCAGCCGGGGTCCCCGGCACCTGGAACGTCCTTTCGCAGACGGCGTTCTCGGTTTAGCACAGAACACATCCGCCTGTCGCAGAACTTCGTCGTGCGACCCCTGTTCGCGAGGACCCCGGTGCTATGGGCATTGAGCGGTTCGTGGATCAGCGCCTCTGAACCGGGTCAGCGGGTACGACGCGCAACTCTGCGGCGCCCCCGGTCGAGCGCTCTGGCGCCGCGACGCTCGAATCGATCGAGCTGGCGTGCCCGGATCGAGAGGTGGCATACGTGAGCGCGATCCGTCGGACGGAGTCGCCCGCCGTCGCGAGCGCGCCGACGGGGATCAGCACCGCACGCTGCGCATGCCGCGCGGCGGCGCCGAGCCTCGTCCCGGCGGCCTCGATGGCGTGCACCGCAGCGTCCGCACCATGCGCGGTGGTGGTGCCGGCAGTGCGCGCCGTGCTCCGCGCCCCACCAGCGGCGCCCGATGCCACGGTGCGGGTGCGGCGCGCTGAGGACTTCGTAGCGCCTGCGCTCCGCTTGGCGGCGTTCCGCTTTCGGGTCGCCGCCGCCCGCTTGGCGGCGGCCTGACGTTGCGTCTGAGTCTGGGTCGCCATTTGATGTCTCGTCTCCTCGTGTTCGTTGTCGATTCGACTAGCTCGCGCCGCCGCGGTGGCTGCTTCCGAGCCGACGGCGCAAAATACCCCGAGTTACTCCTACCCGGGGGGCAGCCCTCTCGACCCACACGTTGCGATACTCACCGCAATGGCCGCTTCCTACACCTCGGCGCTGGCCGAGTCGCTCGCGCCGGACGTTCTCGCCCGGTTCCTGCGCTATGTGAGAATTGACACACAGTCTCGACGCGACCGGACTTCCTCGCCGAGCACGCCGGGCCAGCTCGATCTCGGTCGCGTCCTCGTCGCGGAGCTTGAGGACGCCGGCCTGGACGACGTCAATCTCGACGACAACGGTTACGTCCGGGGCACGCTTGCGGGCAACGGTGCAAACGGCGCCGGCGACGTCATCGGCCTGATCGCGCACATGGACACGAGCCCCGACGCGCCTGGCCACGGCGTCGAGCCGATCGTCCACCGCGCTTACGACGGCGGTGTGATCGAGCTGCCCCGCGACGGCACGGTGCTCGACCCCGCGGCGATGCCGGAGCTGACTGCGAAGGTCGGACACGACATCGTGACCAGCAGCGGCGACACGCTGCTCGGCGCCGACGACAAGGCGGGGGTGGCCGAGATCATGGCCGGAGTCGCGCACCTGGCCGCGCATCCCGAGCTGCCGCGGCCGACAGTCCGCGTGGCGTTCACGCCGGACGAGGAGATCGGAGAGGGCGCGACGCTGTTCGACATCGAGCGCTTCGGGGCGCGGTGCGCCTACACGCTCGACGGCTCCGACCTCGGCGAGCTCCAGGATGAGACGTTCAGCGCGGTCGAGGTCGTCGTGACCGTCCGCGGCGTCGAGGTGCACCCGGGATGGGCGACCGGCAAGCTCGTCAACGCGTTGCGGCTCGCGGCAGAGATCGTCGCGACGCTTCCGTCGGCCACACTGACTCCTGAGACGACAGCGGATCGCGAGGGGTTCATCCACCCCTACGAGCTGTCCGGGACGCCGGCGAAGGCGGAGATCAGGTTCATCCTGCGCGACTTCGACGATGACTTGTTGAAGAACCACGTCGCACTGCTCGAGCGGACGGCCAGGCAGGTGGCGGCAGGCGAGCCGCGCGCCAACCTCGAGCTGACCGTGCGTGACCAGTACCACAACATGCGCCGCGCCCTGAGTGCGGTGCCGGAGGTGACCGACGCCGCGGAAGCGGCGATCCGGGCCGAAGGGATCGAACCGATCCGCAGGCCGATCCGGGGCGGGACGGACGGGTCCAAGCTGAGCGAGATGGGGCTACCGACACCCAACCTCTTCACCGGAGGGCATGAGTACCACTCGGCGCGCGAGTGGGCCTCCGTGCAGGACATGGCGGCCGCCGCGGCAGTCGTCGTGCGCCTCGCCGAAGTGTGGTCGCGGAACGGCGATGGCTAGCTCCCCAGGCTCACTCGCGTCTCTCGACGGCACGGTGATGCTCGCCTCGGAGGCGACGATCCCTGCGACCGACGAGGGCCTGATCCGGGGCGACGGCGTGTTCGAGGTGATCCGGCTCTACGACGGCCGGCCGTTTGCGTTCGACCGCCATCTCGCCCGGCTCGAGCGCTCCGCGACCAACCTGCGTCTTCCGGTCGATCTCGAGGCGATCCGAGCCGACGCCTGGCGCCTGCTCGCTCAGGCAGGCGGCGACCCCGAGCACGAACTGCTGCGGATCGTGGTCACGCGAGGCGGCCGGCGGCTGCTGTTCACCGAGCCGATGCCGGTCAACCCCGAGATCGTCCGACTGGCGTCGGTCACCTACTCGCCGACCCGGATCCTCGACGGCATCAAGTCGCTGTCCTACGGGGCGAACATGCTGGCCGGCCGGCTGGCGCGCGAGCGCGGGTTCGACGAAGCGCTGCTCGTCACGCCCCACGGCCGCGTGCTCGAGGCACCGACAAGCTCGATCTTCTGGATCAAGGACGGCGAGTTGTTTACGCCGCCGCTCGAAGAGCACATCCTTGCCTCGATCACGCGCGCGATCGTGATCGAGGCGACCGGCGCCCCCGAGCGGTCGTGCACGCTCGACGAGCTGCTCGCCGCGGACGAGGCGTTCCTCGCCTCGACCACGCGCGAAGTGCAGGCGATCTCTCAGGTCGACGACCGGACGTTCGACGCGCCGGGTCCGGTCACGGCGCGGACCGCCGAGGTCGTTGAGGCGCTGGTTCACAAGCAGCTCGAAGCGGAGACCCAGCAGCTCCAGGGCCGGACCGAGCGGCTCCAGGGCGAGACCGAGCAGCTCCGAGCCGACACGAACCAGCAGCTGGGCGCCGACAGTCGATGAAGATCCTGACGGTGATCGGGAACCGCCCCCAGTTCATCAAGGCGGCGGCGGTCTCGCCACGGCTTCGCGAGCGCCACCAGGAACTGCTGGTCCACACGGGCCAGCATTTCGACGACGCGCTTTCGGCGGTGTTCTTCACCGAGCTGGGGCTGCCGCCACCGGACCGCGAGCTCGGAATCGCGCTCGGGTCAAATACCTCCCAGACCGCGCGGATGCTGAGCGCGCTCGAGCCCTTGGTCGCCGAGGAGGCGCCCGATGCCGTGCTCGTCTACGGCGATACGAACTCGACGCTGGCCGGCGGGCTCGCCGGTGCTCAGGCCGGCGTCCCGGTCGCGCACGTGGAGGCCGGGATGCGCTCGTTCGACCGCTCGATGCCCGAAGAGCTCAACCGCGTGCTGACCGATCACGCCAGTTCTCTGTTGCTGTGCTCATCCGAGGTCGCGGTCGAGAACCTGCGGCGCGAGGACGTGAGCGGCTCGGTCGAGCTGGTGGGCGACGTGATGGTCGACGTCGCGCTGTCGACGCAGCCGCGCGCACGCGAGCGGACAGATCTCGTCGCGGCCCGCGGCGTGATGCCGGGCGAATACGTTCTGGCCACCGCGCATCGGGCCGGCAACGTCGACGATCCAGATCGGCTGCGCATGCTGGTTCGCCTGCTGCGTTCGGTGCCCCTGACCGTCGTGCTCGCGCTCCATCCCCGCACTCGGAGCCGGCTGGTCGCTGCGGGTCTGCTCGATGAGCTCGAGCGGTCCGAACGCTTTGTGCTGACTCCGCCGCTCGGCTACCTCGAGCTGACCGCGCTTCTGTGTAGTGCGCGCGCGGTCCTCACCGATTCGGGCGGGGTCCAGAAGGAGGCGTACTTGGCCGGGGTCCCGTGCATCACGCTCAGGTCGAACACCGAGTGGACCGAGACCGTCGAGCGCGGTTGGAACACGTTGGTCGACCTTGACGCCGGCGCGGCGCTGCGGGCGCTCGAACGCGAGCCGCCCGCTGACCGGCCGTCGCTGTACGGCGACGGCCGCGCCGGGGAACGGGTCGTGTCCGCGCTTACACTGCTGCCCAAATGAGGCGCCGGCGCCTGTGAACGAGGGAACGGTGCGGATCGCGGTCGTCGGGCTCGGCTACTGGGGTCCAAACCTGGCGCGTAACTTCGACGCGATCGCAAGCTCCGAGCTGGCGTGGTGCTGCGATCCCTCGGCCGACGCGCGCGAGCAGGTGGCCGCGCGGTTCCCGCGGGCGCACATCACGGGCGACCTCGCCGAGGTGCTCGCCGACGAGAGTCTGGACGCGGTCGCGCTCGCGACTCCGGTGGCGACCCATGCCGATCTCGCCGTGCGTGTGCTCGAGGCGGGCAAGCACTGCTTCGTCGAGAAGCCGCTCGCCCAGTCGGTCGCGGACGCCGAGCGGGTGCTTGCGGCCGCGGACGAGGCGGAGCGCGTGCTGATGGTGGGTCACCTGCTCGAGTACCACCCGGGGGTGCAGATGCTCAAGGAGCTGACTGGATCCGGCGAGCTCGGCGACCGGATCTACTACATCTACGGCAACCGGCTGAACCTGGGGAAGCTGCGCGCCGACGAGAACGCGCTGTGGAGCCTGGGCGCTCACGACGTGTCGGTCGTGCTGTACCTCGCCGACGAGGAGCCCTCGGAGGTGGTCGCTCGCGGGGAGTCCTATGTGCAGGAGCGAGTCGAGGACGTCGTGTTCTGCTTCCTGCGGTTTCCGTCGGGTCTCTCGGCCCATCTGCACCTGTCGTGGCTCGACCCCCACAAGGAGCGCCGGTTCACGGTCGTCGGCTCGCGTAGGATGGCGACGTTCGACGACATGGCGCTCGAGGGAAAGCTGAGCATCTTCGATAAAGGGTTCGACCAGGTGTCGCGCGGCTACGGCGAGTACATCACCAGGACGGGCGGGATCGTCTCGCCTCAGATCCCGAACGTCGAGCCGCTGCGCATCGAGTGCGAGCACTTCGTGGAGAGCGTGCGGGATGGCCGTCGGCCACGCTCGGACGGCGCCAGCGGCTTGCGCGTCGTCCGCGTGCTCGAGGAGCTCCAGCAATCGCTCGATGCGTCGCGGCTTCAGCGCCACGGCTCGAGGTCCTGAGGGCGGCGGGAGAACCAGACCACACCAGAGAGGAGAGGGATGGAGACCTGGGACGTCAGCTCACTACAGATCGAGGCGCACCATCCGCAGGTGCTGCGCTCCGACGCCGAGACCCGCGCGATCGCGATCCAGCTGCCCGCCGGCGAGCAGATGCAGTCTCATCAGGTCCACGAGCGCAGCTACATGATCGTCGTCGCCGGCGAGATCACCATCTCGCATGACGGTGGCTCGGTCTCCGGCGGCCCCGGGCTGCTCTCGCATTTCGAGCCGAACGAGCGCCGCACGATCGAGGCGGTCAGCGACGCCCGCCTGGTACTCGTGCTCGCTCCGTGGCCCGGCGAGGGCCATCCGTCGCGGTCGGCATAGCCGAGGTTCGTCCCGGCGTCAGGCCGCGGCGCCGAGGCGGCGCTTTCGGCCCGCGGGGTCAGGCCGCAGCGGACGCGGCGTTCCCGGACCCGGCCATCCCCGCGCCGGCCTCCGTCCAGATGACCTGGTCGCGGCCGGGACCGACTCCTATCAGCGCGATCGGCACCCCGACGAAGTCCGAGATGAACTGCAGATAGTCGCGAGCGGCCGGCGGGAGGTCCGACTCGTCGCGGCAGTCCGTCAGGTCCTCGGTCCAGCCGGGGAGCGTGATGTATTCGCCGCTGGCGTGATGAAGGACCGTCTGGTGGTACGGGAAGTAGTCGAACTCGGAGTCCTCGGGGCCGCGGTAGCGGGTACACACGCAGAGCTGCTCGAACCCCGATAGGACGTCCAGCTTCGTCACCGCCAGTGCAGTCAACGAGTTGATTCGGGCGGTGTAGCGGAGCGCGACCAGGTCGAGCCACCCGACCCGCCGCGCGCGGCCGGTCGTCGTGCCGTACTCGCCGCCGCGTTCGCGGATCTCGTCGGCGATGTCGCCGTCGAGCTCGGTCGGGAACGGTCCGGCGCCCACGCGCGTTCCGTAGGCCTTGGTCACTCCCCAAATCTCGTCGATGTCCTTCGGCCCGACGCCGGCGCCGACGCAGGCCGCGCCGGCCACCGGATTGGACGAGGTGA
>OBLV0100000340.1_pt1 | contig 14694 bp, 12 predicted proteins | sample 1520071 | NCBI WGS metagenome assembly OBLV01 (sample SAMEA3888446, study PRJEB22518) | metagenome | reverse complement strand
GTGCTCTTCCGATCTATCGCCGGCTCCGGGCGCGGGGCGCGGGGCGGGTGGGCGCGACGGATCGCCGGCTCCGGGCGCGGGGCGCGAGGCGGGTGGGCGCCACGGATGGCCGGCTCCGGCGCACACTCCACGAGTAGCCTCGAGCGCGTGCGAGTAGCCTCGAGGGCGTGGCTCGTAAACCGCAGGGGCGGTTCTGGGGCATGCCCTACAACTGGAACCGTCCGACCCGCAAGGACGCCGGCAAAGGTGTGTGGGATCCGGACGAGCCGCGGGTCGTCACCGCCAAGAATTACGGCTGGGGGTACAGCATCAACTTCGCGGCCCTGTTGCGACGCCTGAAGCGACGTTGACGCGCTCGTCGGCGGGAGCTCGCTGATCCGCGCCGGCGGCGGCTGCTGATCGGCGCGCCGGCGGGGGCCGGCTGATCCGCGCGCGGGCGGGGGCCGCTGATCGGCGCGCGGGCGGGGCCGCTGATCGGCGCGCTGGCGGGGGCCGGCTGATCCGCGCGCTGGCGGAGCTGGCTGACCCGGCCGTCGCTGATCCGCGCGCCGGCGAAGCCCGCCCACCATGCAAAACGTCGGAAAGCGCCCGGACCGCCGACGTCTCCGGGACATAAGCACGTGGGGGATGCTTATGTCCCGGGGGCGGAGCGGAGCGGGGGGAGTTTCGGGCTTTTTACATGGCGTGACCGGGGCTGGTGGGGTTTTCCCCACCACCGAGGACGGGGGTCCGCAGCCGTCCAAACGCCCGATCGCCCCAACGATTTTGGAGACCGCCGAAGTCAGTCTCCGATCCCATGAAAAACACCCCTTCATCCACCACATCTGACGGCTCGGCGGGATTCGACGGTTCGGTCGGCTCGAGCGGGCCGGCGGGCTTTGACGGTTCGGTCGGCTCGAACGGGTCGGCGGGCCTCGGCGGGTCGTTTCGCTCGAATGGACCTGCAGGCGCCGGCATCCTCTCCCGCTTCGTCCACGCCGCCGCCCGGAGCGCGGCGCGTCGCCCCAAGACGACCGTCGCGCTCTGGCTCGCCCTGATCGTCGGGTGCGTCGTGCTCGGCTCGAGCGCCGGCATGCGCACGCTCTCGAATTCCGAAAGCGGCACCGGTGAATCGGCCCGTGCCGACGCTCGGCTGACCGCGTCTGGCCTCAAGGGCCCGGCCACCGAGAACGTGCTCGTCCGGTCGAGCAGCCCGCAGCGGACCGCGCAAGCGGTCAAGGCGCTCGAGACCGGCGCCCGCCGCTTGCCGGCGGTGAAGTCCGTCCAGGGCCCCAACGACTCGCCGGAGCTGTCTCGCGCCGGCGGTCGAACCGGGCTCGTCGTGGTGACGCTGCGCGGTGACCCCGACAACCCAGACACCCGCGCCGCCCAGGTGCAGCACTTCGTTAATCAGCTGTCCGCGAACGAGCACGGCGTGACTTTCGACGAGGCCGGCAGCGGCTCCGAGGACAACGCGATCACGAACCTCGTCAACAATGGACTCCACCGGGCGGAGCTGATCTCGGTTCCGATCACGCTGGTGATCCTGGTGCTCGCATTCGGCGCTCTCGTCGCGGCGTCGGTGCCCTTGCTGCTCGGTCTGACGTCGGTGGGAGCGGCGCTCGGCGCGCTGGGGCTCGTGTCGCACATCGCGCCCAACGGCTCCTCGACCGCCCCGGTCGTCGTCCTGATCGGACTCGCGGTCGGCGTCGACTACTCGCTGTTCTACATCCGCCGAGAGCGATTGGAGCGGCGAAACGGCGCATCCTCCGACGCGGCGCTCGCCGCCACCTCGGCGACCGTCGGCCGGGCGATCCTGGTCGCCGGCATGACGGTCATCATCGGCCTCGCGGGTCTGCTGTTCACCGGCTTCGGGGTGTTCACCTCGATGGCGCTCGGCGCGATCCTGGTCGTCCTGATCGCCGTCGTCGGGTCGCTGACCGTGCTCCCGGCGATGCTCGCGTTGCTCGGCGACAAAATCGACCGTGGCCGACTGTGGCCGCGCCGGCGCAAGGCGCGGTCCCGCCGCCGCAGGACGATGTGGCAGGTGCTCGCGGCCGGGGTCACCGACCATCCCCGCACCTCGCTGGCGCTCGCCCTGGTCGTCCTCGGGGCGCTGGCGGCACCCCTGCTGTCGATCACGACCGCCGAGCCGGGTCAGAACGACGTCTCGCCGAACACGCCGATCCGCGCTGCATATACGGCGATCGAGCGAGCGTTCCCCGGATCCGAAGACACGGCCGACCTGGTCGTCAGTGGACACGGCCTCCACAAAAAGCAAGCCGTATCGCAGCTGCGCAAGATCGGCGAAACGGGCCAGCGGATCACCCGAGGCAGGGGCGCCGTGAACACACAAATCTCGCGTGACGGCCAGACGGCGCTGCTCCAGATCCCGATGCCGGAGTCCAGCCTGAGCGTCGCCGATCATAAGGTCGAGACGCTCCGCCACGACCTCGAGCCGGCGGTCGCAAAAACAATTCCAGGAGCGCATGCGGATCTGACCGGCGACTACGCGGGCAATCTCGATTTCACGAGTCGCCTGTCGAACGTCACACCGCTCGTGATCGCGTTCGTGCTCGGGCTGGCGTTCATCCTGCTGATCGCGACGTTCCATTCGGTGAGGCTGGCCCTGTCGGTGATCGGGCTCAACCTGCTGTCGGTCGGCGCTGCGTTCGGCGTGCTGGTCGCGGTGTTCCAGCATCACTGGGCCCAGTCGCTGCTGGGCTTCCAGTCCGACGGCGCGGTCGTCGACTGGCTGCCGCTGTTCGCCTTCGTGGTGCTGTTCGGCCTGTCGATGGACTACACGGTGCTGGTCCTCGAGCGCGCCCGCGAGGCCCGCCAACAGGGCGCGAGCGCGAAGCAGGCCGCCGCGGTGGCGCTGGGCTCCACGGGCGGTACCGTGACCAGCGCCGCGCTCGTCATGATCGCCGTGTTCTCGGTGTTCGCGACGCTACCGCTGCTCGAGTTCAAGCAGCTCGGCGTCGGCCTCGCGGCCGCGATCGCGCTCGACGCGACGATCGTCCGCGGTCTGGCGCTACCGGCGGCGCTCACGTTGCTGGGCGACCGCGGCCTGGCTCCCGCTCGGGCTCGTGCACCTCGCACGCGCGCGCGAGGCTGGGATCATGAAGTCAATGTCGCAGCGATCGGATCAACCAATGAGTAACTCAAGCGGCAACGAAATCGACCTGCGGTCGGTGGTGCGGGGGGCGGCATTCGTGCCGTCCCTCGTGCTCCTCACCGCGTTGATCGTCATCTGGGCGGCGACCGGAGCCGGTTACTTCTGGCCGATGTGGGCGGCGCTCGGACTGGCGATCCCGACGGGCCTCTGGTACGCGGTGCGTTGGGCGCGGCTTCGGCCAAAGGGAGCGAGTCGCTGGTACGCGATGCAGGCGAGCATCTCGCTCGTAATCGTCGTCACCGACGTGCTGGTCTGGGCGATGTCGGGAGGCGGCTTCTTCTGGCCGATCTTCCCGGCGGTCGGGCTCGGTGTCGCGCTGGCGCTGAACCCGCTGTTCCTCCGGCCAAACCAGCGAAAGCTCGAGGTCCGCGTCGACGAGCTGACCCGTACCCGTAGCGGCGCGCTCGACGTTCAGGCGTCCGAGCTGCGGCGGATCGAGCGCGACCTTCACGACGGTGCGCAGGCCAGGCTGGTCGCGCTCAGCATGCAGCTCGGGCGCGCCGAGGAGCGGTTGGCGGACAACCCCGACACCGCGGCGCTGGTGCGCCAGGCTCGGGAGGAGGCGACCGCCGCGATCAGGGAGCTGCGGGACCTCGCGCGCGGGATCGCGCCGCCCGTGCTTGCGGATCGTGGTCTGGTCGCCGCGGTCGAATCGCTCGCGAGCCGGTCGACCGTGAACGTCGAGGTCGTCGGAGAGCTCCCTCATCGTCTACCGCCGGTGGTCGAGACCGCGGCTTACTTCGTCGTCGCCGAGTCACTGACGAACATCGCCAAGCATGCGCCCGGCGCCAGTGCGCGCGTGACCGTGAACCTCGACGGCGCGATGCTCGTCGTCGAGGTCGCCGACAATGGAGCTGGGGGCGCGAACCCCGCGGGCGGCGGGCTGACCGGGCTCAAGCAGCGAGTCGAGGCGCTTGACGGCCGGCTGGAGGTCCATAGCGTCGCCCGCGAGGGAACGGTCGTCTGGGCCGTGCTGCCGTGCGAGTAGTAGTGGTCGAGGACCAGGCGCTGCTGCGCGAGGGCATGGTGGCGCTGCTGGCCGAGAACGGAATCGACGTCGTCGCACAGGCCGAGGACGGTCCGGGGCTGCTGCGGATCGTCGACGGCCACAAGCCCGATCTGGCGATCTGCGACGTACGGCTGCCGCCGACGTTCACCGACGAAGGGATCCGGGCGGCGCTGGAGGCGCGCCGCCGCCATCCCGACCTCGCGATCCTGGTGCTATCCGCGTACGTCGAGCCCGTGTACACCGCCGAGCTGCTTGCGGCGGGACAGAGCGGAGTCGGCTACCTGCTCAAGGAACGGGTCAGCGAGGTGAGGACGTTCGTCGACTCGGTCAAGCGCGTCGCCGCGGGCGGGACCGCGCTCGATCGCGAGGTCGTGAGCGCGCTGATCGCCGATCGCGACCGCAGCGGCGACGGCGCGGAGCTCGGGGCGCTGACGCCCCGGGAGCGGGAGACACTGGAGCTCATCGCCCAGGGCCGCACGAACGCCGCGATCGCTCGCGAGATGGTCGTCACGCTCGGCGCGGTCGAGAAGCACGTCTCGAACATCTTCGCCAAGCTCGACCTGCCCGCCGGCGACGATGACCACCGGCGAGTGCTGGCCGTGCTCGCGTATCTACGCGCGATCGGAGGGCAATGAGAGGGCGGCTTACGAGGTCATGCCGCCGAACTGGCCGCCGCTGATCGTCAGCACCTGGCCGTTCACGTAGTTCGCCCACGGGGTGCAGAGCAGGAACACGCCACCGGCGGCCTCGCGCGGGGTGCCGGCGCGGCCGAGCGGAATCAGCGCGGGGCCGAGCGCGCGGAGCTGCTCGGGGATGCCGAGCTGGACCTTCTCGCCGCCGATCTCGACCACGTTCTCCTCGTTCTTGGCCGCGGTCAAACGCGTCTCGATGAAGCCGAACGCGACCGCGTTGACGTTGATCTTGAACTGCCCCCACTCCTTGGCGAGCGTCTTCGTGAGGCCGACCACGGCCGACTTGCCCGACGAGTAGTTGGCCTGGCCGGCATTGCCCATCGTGCCGGAGATCGAGGACACATTGACGATCTTGCGGAATACCTCGACGCCCTCTTCGCGCTCCTTCTTGGCGGGCTCGCGCATGTGGGGCGCGACCGCACGGCACATCCGGAAGGGCACGACCGAGTGGATGTCGATCATCTTCTGGAACCAGTCATCGCTCATCTTGTGGATCGGCGCGTCGAGCGTGTAGCCGGCGTTGTTGATGAGGATGTCGACCCTGCCCCAGTTGTCGATCACGGATTGAACGAGCTCGTCGGGAACCCCCGGCGCGGTCAGATCCCCCGCAAACACCATGGTTTCGCCGGCGATCTCGCCCGCCGTCTGCTCGGCGACGTCGCCGTCGAGGTCGTTGATCAGGACCTTCGCGCCGTTCTCGGAGAGGAGCTCCGCAGTCGCGCGTCCGATTCCGCGTGCCGAGCCGGTGACGATCGCCACCTTGTCATCGAGGATTGCCATGTCCAGGCCTCCAATTTTCGTGTGTCGAGGGTGGGCATCATGCCAGCGCGGCGGCCAACGATGCGCCGCGCAGCCCTGACTCGATCGCGCCGTCGATGAACCCCGACCAGCCGTTGGCGATGTCCGAGCCCGCGAACACGACGGCACCCTCGGGGCGCTGCATCGCGGCGTGATGGTGCTCGTACCAGCCCGGGCGGTGGATCGCCCAGGTTCCCCGAGAGAACTCGTCGGCGAGCCAGTCGTGCGCGGTGGCGTCGATCACCTCGTACCCGGGCAGGATCGCGTCGAGTTGGTCCTGGACCGCGGCCAGGTCGCCGGCGTCGCATCGCTCGGCGTCGATTCCGAACCCGATCATCAGCTGCGAGCCGTCGCCGTCCAACGACTCCGTTCCGAGGTAGCCGAACGGATGCCCGGGCCGTATCGAGTTCTGGAGCAGCGAGGCTCCTCGGGCGCGTATGAAGATCTTGATCCCGCGCGAGGCCTGTCCGAGCGCGATCGCCGCCAGCTTGTCGTCCGGGAGCGCGGGCGTGAACTCGATCGCGCCGAGGGCGTTCAGCGGCACCGCGACGATCACGGAACGCCCGGTGAACCCGGACCCGTCGCGGGTCTCCACATCGACGCGGTCGCCGCGCTGCCTGATCGCCGCGACCGCGCTGCCGAGCCGGCGCTCGAACGCGGCGCCGCCCGCGATCGCGCCGAGCAGCGCCTGCGTGCCCGCGACCAGAGTCACCCGCCCGCCGGTGAACTGGGTCAGCTCCAGGCTGTAGCCCGACAGCGCGTGCCAGCGCAGCACGGAGACGGCGCCCGCATCACCGAGCGGGGCGTGGGCCAGCGACTCGAGCTCGGCGGTGAGCACGTCTCGCTCCTCGTCCGAGAGCGACAACTCGCTCACCCGGTCGGCAATCGACAAACGGTCGAACCGCGCGAGGGCGTCGATCGCCCGAGTCGGATCATGGGGTTCCGGCAACGCCACGCGCACGCCGTCGACGAACCGGTCCCAGCCGCGCCGCGCGATGTCGTCGCGCTCCTCGATCGATCCCGACCGCCGGTCGGAACCCACATACCAGCCGGCCACGCCGGCCTCGTCGCTGACCGAGACTTCCAGCCCCGCGCGCGTGATCTCCGACCAGGTGTGCGGCTGGTGCCAGTGGACCCAGGCGCCGCCGTATTCGATCGTCGATCCGTTCCACGGGGCGGTCCAGGTACGCCCGCCGAGCCGGTCGCGGGCTTCGAGCAGCACGACCGAGCGACCTCGCAGGGCCGCCTCGCGTGCGGCCGTGACGCCGGCAAAGCCGCCTCCGACGACGATCACATCGTTCATGGCACGGTCACCGCGGGGGCGGGGTCGTTCGCGACGGCCTCGTCGCGAGCAGCGACCCCGACGCGCCGGCATGCGGTCGCATCGACCGCCACCGCCCCGTCCGCGCCCACGAACACCGGGTTCAGCTCGATCAGATCGAGCGACTCCTCGATGAGGACCTCCCCGACCCGCTCGGCCAGCCGCGCCACCGCGCCCAGATCCACGGGCGTGGTGCCTCGGCCGCCGGTCAGCAGCGGGGCGCCGCGCAAGGACCGCAGGGCCGCCTCGATCCTGGCCGCGCGAGCCGGCAGCGGCACGATCGCCACGTCGGTCAGAACCTCGGTCCAGACGCCACCGAGCCCGACGACGAGCGCCGGCACGATCGCGTCGGCTCGCGCCGCCACGATCAACTCGACCCCGGGTGCGGCCATCCGCTCGGCGAGCACGGCGACGCCGGACGCACCAGTTCCGCCGCCGATCGCGGACAGCCGCGCGAACGCGCTCCGCACCTCGGCCTCCGAGCGCAGCCCGAGCTCGATCGCGCCGACATCCGATTTGTGCTGGATGCCGGCCGCGCTCAGCTTGAGCGCCATCCACCCCCCGAGCTCGCGGAGCGCGACCACGGCATCGTCCTCATCGGATACGACTCGTCCCTCGACGACGCTGACGCCCGCACCCCTGAGCAGCTCCTTGGCGTCGTGCTCGGATAGCCACTCGACGTCCGGGTCCGCATCCACAGAACACGCGACGCGCGCCACCTGGGAGATCTCGCGCAGCCGGGCGGGGTCGCCGAGCGGCTGGTCAAGTGCGGCGGCGCAACGCAGACCGGTGCGCAGGCCGGCGACCGCGGGGGTCCCCTCCTGGATGAACTGCCACGCGGCATCGTCGTCGAGCAGCTCGGGAAGCGTCGAGGAGACGATCGTCGCGGCCTCGCTCACCGCGGCGCCGGCCGTGATCCCGTCGCGGACCGCATCCCACGACTCCCTGATGGGGCCGTCGAGGTCCGGAAACTGGTCGTAGAACACGAGCACCCGGCCGATCGACGGGTCGGCGCCGACGGTTTGCACGAGTCCGGACAGCGCGGCCGTGTCTCCCCAGATCATCGCCGTGTAGTCGAGCGGGTTCGCTGCCGTTGCCGCCGCGGGGAGCAGCTCGCGCAGGCGGTCGCACGTCGCCGGCGCGAACTCCGGCAGACCGATCCCGAGCCGTTCGGCCTCGTCGGCGCCCTGGGCGGAGTCGCCGCCCGAGCAGGTCATGATCGCGAGCCCCGCGCCGGCGTGACCGGGCGCGCGGCGGACGCGTACCGCGAGCGTCTTGGCGAGCTCGAGCAGCTCGTGGACGTCGGACGCCCAAACGCCCCCCGCCTCCTCGATCAGCGACCGGAAGATCCGCTGGTCGCCGGCGAGCGCGCCGCTGTGGGCGGCGGCCGCATGGGATCCCGCCGCCGAGCTGCCGACCTTCAAGACCGCGACGCGGACTCCGGACTCGGCGCACGCCGCGAGACCGTCGCACAGCCCGGGGCCGCCGTCGTCTTCGAGGTAGAGCGCGACCGCCCCGACGCCCTCCTCGCGCGCCAGGAACCCCAAAAAATCGGCGGCACCAAGCACCGCCTGGTTGCCGCTCGCGACCACGGTGTGAAAGCGCAGGCCTCGGCGCGTCGCGAGCGCATTCACCGCGACGTTCCCGCTCTGTGAGATCAGCGCCACCGGGCCCGGCTCTCGCGGCGTGAACGCGTCGCCCCACAACACGGCGCGCTGGTGCGTCGCGACGATCCCGTTGCAGTTGGGGCCACACACCGGGAGCCCGTGGCGCCGAGCCGCCGCGACCAGGTCACGTTGGAGCTCGACGCCCTCGGACACCTCGGCGAACCCGGCGCTGAACACGACCGCGCCGCCGCAGCCCCGGGCGCCGGCCTGCTCAACGGCGTCCGCCACGCCGGCCGCCGGGATCGCGACGACCACGGCATCGACGGGCTCTGGCAGGTCGGCGACCGACGGCACGCACGGCCGGCCGAGCACGTCGGTGCGTTTGGGGTTGACGCCCCAGACCGCCCCTGGGAACCCGACGGTCTCCAGGTTGAGCAGCGCCTGCGCGCCGTAGCTCGCCGGCCGGTCGGTTGCGCCCACGACCGCGATCGATCGCGGGCGCATCAAGCGACTCAGATCCACCGCGATCAGTGAATCGTCGCCTCGACGCCGCGGCGCTCGAGCGCGCGCACCACGATCAGCCGCTGGATCTCGCTCGTCCCCTCCCAGATGCGATCGACCCGGAGCTCCCGCTGGAACCGCTCCGCGACATTGCTGCGCATGTAGCCGCGGCCGCCAAAGATCTGGACGGCGCGGTCGGCGCACCGGCCGGCGGCCTCGGACACGAACAGCTTCGCCATCGCGGCCTTCGCGTGGATCAGCTTAGGGTCGGTGCCGGCGTCGATCATCCCCGCTACGTGGAGGTCGAGCAGCCGCGCGAGCGTCGCGTCGGTGGCCGAGTCCGCGAGCGGGAACGACACCCCCTGGTAGTCCATGATCCGCTGCCCGCCCTGCTTGCGGTTCAGCGCCCAGTCCGTCGTTTCATCGATCAGCCGCCACATCGCGCCGAGCGCGTGCGTCGCGATCCCGAGGCGCTCCTCGGTGAACCAGGCGCGTTGCAGGACCTCGCCGTTCCCGACCCCGCCGATCACCGCGTCCGCCTCGACCTCGACGTCGGTGAAGCGGATCGTCGGATGGCCGTGGGGGTAGTTGTGCGTGAACTTGGGGTTGTCGACGTATTCGACGCCAGGGGTGCCCGGCTCGACCAGGAACAGCGTCGGCAGGCGGTCGGTCCCGTCGACCGCGTTCGCCATCACGATCAGGACGCGCGCGACGTCGCCCGAGGTCACGAACCACTTCTCGCCGTTGATCCGCCAGCCGCCGTCCGACTGAACCGCGGTCGACGCGATCCCGCTCGGGTCAGAGCCGGCCTCGGCCTCGGTGACGGCGTAGGCGTCGCCGCCCTCGCCGCGCAGCGCCGGTACCAGATAACGGTCGATCTGCTCGGGCGTGCCCTGCATCAAGACGTTGTAGGTGTTCGGCACGTGCCAGTGCAGGCCGTTGGTGACGCGGCCGAACTGCTCGTTGACGAGAAACCACTCGAGCATCGACCAGCCCTGCCCGCCGTACTCAGGCGCGAAGCGGCCGCCGTGGAGCCGCTGCGCTATCGCCTCGCGCTTTATCTCCTCGATCGTCTCCTGCGGGAGCCGCCCGCCCAGCTCTTCGGCTTCGAGCTCGAGCGGCATCAGCACGGTCTCGACGAAGGTCCGTGCTCGCTGCTGAAGGTCGAGCTGCTCAGAAGTGAGCTCGGGGGCGGTCGTGGGGAGGACGGCGGTGCTCATATTGCTCCTCATCTATTTCGTGGCGAGCAGCTGCGTGAGCCGCCGCCTATCGGTCTCGGTCCGCCGCGCGCCGCGTCCCGGCAACGCGAGCAGCAGGTTGTGGTGATTGGCGATCACTGCGATCGCGATCTCGCGCGCGTGCTCGATCTCGGGATCGCTATCGCCGGTGCGGGCGTCGATCAGCTCGACGACGTCATGGAGGTAGCGGTTCCAGCCGCGCTCGCTGCCGCGCAGGACCAATCGCTCGATCCTCGCCGCCTCGCCCGCGACCGCCTCGTCGGTCGGCCGGCGGCCGCAAACAAGCGTCGCGACCGCGGCCGGAAGCTCGCGCTCGGGTTCGGGCGTCAGCGACAGCCAGGGCGCGCGCTTGACCATGCGCGTAGACTAACAGCAACTGATCACAAAGTCAGGATTTATTTGTTTTCAGGTGTCGACGGCCCGGCCAACCGCCATTGCCCGGGTGGCGGGAGCGGGCGGCGCGACCACATCCACGAGACGCGAGGACGATTCCATGGCAGCCGTGACCGACGTACAAGCCCCACTGGCCGAGGCACTCGAGCCCCGGCTCTACCTCGACCCGGAACTCGTCGAGCTCGAGCAGGAACGGATCTTCGAGCGGACCTGGCAGCTGATCGGCCATGTCTCGGCGCTGCCCCAGCCGGGCAGCTACACGACCGGGTTCGCCGGCTCCCAGCCGGTGCTCGTCGTGCGCGACGAGGCGAGCGGGCTGCGCGCCTACCGCAACGTCTGCCGCCACCGCGGCTCGTGTCTGCTGAGCGGATCGGGCCAGTGCAAGGGCGCGATCCGGTGCCGGTATCACGGCTGGACGTACAAGTTCGACGGCACGCTGATCGGCGCTCCCGAGGCCCTTCAGTTCGGCAAGCGACTCGACAAGTCCACATTGGGGCTGATGCCGGCCCGGGTCGAGGAGCTGTGCGGGCTCGTGTTCGTCAACCTCGATCCCGACGCGACGCCGCTGGCCGACCTCGTCGGCGACCTGCCGGCGCGCCTCGAGCGCTACCGGATCCCGACGCTCGAGTCGTTCGCGCCGTCGGGCGGCTCACAGCCCGCGAACTGGAAGGTCGTGGCCGAGAACTATCTCGAGGGCTACCACATCCCGATCGCGCATCCGGGCCTGATGCGGATGTTGGACTACAAGCATTACGAGACCGAACTACACGAGCACTACGCGTGGATCGAGGCGCCGCTCCGGGAGAAGCCGAGCAGCAACCGGCTCGAGCGGCTGTACGCGCAGCTGGTGACGCCGATGCCCGGCTTGAGCCAGGAGGATCGCCGCACCTGGCGTTACGTGTTCATCTACCCGAACACGACGATTGATCTGTACCCAGACCAGGTAAACACGTGGCAGATGACTCCCGACGGAGTTGCCCGCACCCGCGACGTGTTCGCCGGCTACCGTGCGGCCGGCAGCGGTCCGCGGACGCGCGCGGTGCAGCGTCTCAACAACTGGCTGAACACGGTCGTGCTCAAGGAGGACATCGATCTCGTCGAGAACGTGCAGCTCGGCCTGCGGACGCGCGGATACAAGTGCGGCCCGCTGTCGCGCCGGGAGAGCGCGGTGGCGTGGTTCGCGGATCGCGTCCGCGCGGATTTGATTCCCACCCACCCCGTCGCGATCTCGTGAGCGAGGGCAAACCGAGCGCGCGCGAACGCATCCTCGCCGCCGCCGCCGGCCAGATCGCGCGCGAGGGGATCGACGGCGTCCGGATCGCGCGGATCGCGATGGAAGCGGGCGTGTCGACCGCACTCGTCCACTACCACTTCGAGACGCGCGACGCCCTGCTCGCGGAGGCGCTCGATTACTCCTACGCCCACGCTGGCGACGCGCGTATCTCGAGCGGTGATTTGCCGGCGGCCTCGCACGCGGAGCGCCTGCGGTCGATGATCGAACAATGCCTCCCGACGACGCCGTCGCTCGAACAGGACTGGGTCCTGTGGGTCGAGCTGTGGCTGCGCGCGGTGCGCCATCCCGAGCTTCGACCGGTTGCCGAGGAGCTGTATGCGCGCCTCCACGCGTGGTTCCGTGACGAGATCGCCGCCGGCGTCGACGACGACGAGTTCGCCCCTTGCGATCCCGACGACGTCACCGACCGCCTTCTGGCGCTGCTCGACGGCTACGGGGTCCGGACGCTGATCGGCGACGGGGCGGTCCCGCTCGAACGGGCCCGCGAGGCCGTGTCGACCGCCCTGGCACGGGACCTCGGACTGGGGGAGACGCTGACCGCCGGAACCGGCGCAGCGTCTCAGGCGGGCGAGCCGGCGCGCAAGGCGGCGCGAGCGGCGTCGCGGCCGGTCCGTACCGCGCCCTCCATGTAGCCCGCCACCCAATGGTCGGAGCCGGCGACGTAGAACGGCGGCTCGTGCGTCCCGTGCAGCGGACCCACCCGGGTCAGGTCCCCGGGTGCCCAGCTCGCGATGTAGCCCTGGGTGAAGGGTTCGACGCCCCACGCTCGCTCGAGCATCGCCAGTGGGAATCGCGCCGCCTCGCCGTACAGCGCGACGAGGCCGTCGACGACCGTGCTCGACCGAACCGCCTCCGGGGTCGCCAGGAATGCCGAGAGCCGCTCGGGCGGGACCAGCATCGACAGCACCCCGGCGCCCTGCGGCCACGTCGAGCCGAACAGCCACTCGCACTCCGCGAGTCCGTTCTGCCCGGCGTCCTGCCAGAACGACGCGTCGTAGGCGGCGACTACCTTGGCCGCGAGCGCCTGGCGATGTGACCGCAGCGATCGCAGCCGGGCGTCGCTGATCCCGGCGATCTCGACCGCCCGCAGCGGGCCGGCGGGGATCGTGCACACCACCGCCTCGGCGTCGATCGCCTCGCCATCCGCGAGTGTGACCCGGGTCCGGCCGGCGCTGATGTCTATCCGCCGGACCGCCGCCCCGAACCGGATCGTGTCCGGGCCGAGCTCGGCGGCGATCGCCGCCGGGACGGCGGCCGACCCCCCGGCCACCCGGAGGCTCTCCCACCGCTCGAGGTCATAGAAGCCATCACCGCCGAGCGCCGCGTGCTTGCGCAGCTCGGCCAGCAGCGAGGTCCGCTCGGGGCCGTCGCAGGCGAGCGACAACGACGCCAGCGTGTGCCGGCGGTGGACCGCGGGGAGCGCGCCCTGCCGGCGGAGCCACTCCGCCAGGCTCATGGCGTCGAGGGACGCGGCGTCGGGATGCGCCCACGGATCGTCGGGGTCGACGGTCGCGGCCAGCTCGACGAACGCCCTTTCGACGCGCTCCTCGTCGCCGCGCTCCGCCTCGCTCATCCAGGGGACGTCGTCGCCGACATACACGCCGTCGACGAGTCCCCAGCTGATCTCGCCCGGGTCGGCCACGTAGCTCGGCTCGACCGAGAGGCCGAGCTCGTCGACCAGCTCACCGTATGCCGTGTGGCCCGGCCCGAACACCTCGCCGCCGGCCTGGATGATGCGTCCGTCGGGCAGCGTCACCGCCTCGACGCGGCCGCCGGCCCGGTCTCGCGACTCGAGAACGATCACGCTGGCTCCCGAGCGCTCGAGGTCGCGCGCGGCGCTCAATCCGGCCAACCCTGCCCCCAACACCGCCACGTCGACCACGCCAGACGACTCCTCTCGGCAAGTTGCCTTTGTTAGCGAGGACCCTTGGCCTTGACAGCGCTGGGACGATCGCTGTAGTTTTCTGAATCGCCGTTCAGTATACGAATTTGTTCGAGGGTTGAGAAGGGTCTTTCAGGTGGAGAGGGCAGTCTTGGTCGTGAAGGGTCGCTGGGTGGACTGACGATGTCGCCGCGCCCCAAGGTCGATCATCTCCGCAAGCCGCAAATCATCGCGGCGGCTGCCGACGTGCTGTACGACCGCGGCCTGTTCGACACCCGAATCGGCGATATCGCCAAGCGGGCGGGTACGAGCGCGCCGACGATCCTCTACTACTTCGAGTCCAAGGATCGCCTGCTCGAGGAGGCGGTCGACCAGACCGACCGCGACTTCTACGAGCGCCTGACCGAGGGCCAAGCGCTGCAGGAGGGCGCCGCAGACAAGCTCGTTCACCTGATCGAGGAGACCAGCCTCGGTCCGGGCGGGCTCAGCGACTGGACGCTGTGGATGGAGATGTGGGTTCGCGCCCGCCGTGACCCCGCGGTGCGCGATGCCTACTTCCGCCTCGACCGCCGGCAGCGCAAGCTGATCGCGGACATCGTGCGCGAGGGGCAGGACGAGGGGGCGTTCTACCCCGACGCCGATCCGGACGAGTTCGCGCTCGCGCTGAGCGGCCTGATGGACGGACTCGGTGTCCAGGTCACCCTGGGTCAGCCCGATGTCACTCCCGACCGCATGGTGGAGCGCTGCCTGGCGCTCGCGTCGAGCGAGCTCGGCTGCGAGCTTCGCGCGTCGGGGCGGTCTC
>OBLV0100000339.1_pt1 | contig 14694 bp, 17 predicted proteins | sample 1520071 | NCBI WGS metagenome assembly OBLV01 (sample SAMEA3888446, study PRJEB22518) | metagenome | reverse complement strand
CGTGTAGCGCCCGCACACGGTGCTACGTCAGCGTGATTGGGATGCCGACGCGATCTGTTCCGCGCGCTTGGCTTTCGCGCGTTTCTGACGGCGCCGCCCTATGAAGGCCATCACGCCAATCGCAATCAGCACGAGCACGAAGCCGAAGAAGATCGCCGTGTCGACCGAGATGCCGCCGGCCGCCGACCCGATCCCGTAGACGATCCCGAAGCCGAGCGCGAGGACCGCGACGACCAGGACGATCGCGATAAGGATCCCGCGGATCCGCATCAGGATCCCGGCGCTGGCCGGCGGGGCGATCAGCCCGAGGAATTTGAGGCTTCGCAGCTGGCCGGCGGTTGGCGCTTCGACGCCAAGCCGCTCGGTTGCCTTTTTCAGGTCGTCAGGCCGGCGCTCGGCGAGCGCGAGCGAGGCGTCGGCCATCCGCCGGATCCCGACGCGTTCCTGCGGCCCGCGCGCAGCCGCCAGCGCGCGCTGGAAGTGTGCTCGCGCTGCCTTGGCGTCGTAGCGCTCGGCAGCGCGGTACCCGAGGATCGCCTGCGCGGCGGCCTTGAGCTTAGTCTCGGCCTCGAGCTCCTCGTCGCTCTTGCTCTCGAGCTGCGCCATCGCGGCCATCTGGCCACGCTGCTCGATCCGCATCGTCCGCTGCTGCTTCGCCATCGAGATGGGAGTCTAGCTCCGACCGCAGGCTCCAGACCAAGGTGTGCGCTCACGATTGCGACGGAGTTGACGCGCCCCAGACCCGCCCGCCGAATCTATAGGTCGACATAAGATCGATTATCGAGCGTTGAAAACGCGGAAACGGCTGCTGGCAAGATAGCCCGATGGAGATGATCGGCACGGGGTCGACATCCACCGCCCGCGGGCGGCGAAACCGCTCCGACGCGCTCGCCCGAGTGCTCACGTTCCTGCGGGCGAATCTGGCCAGGACTGCCGACGAGCTCCGGCCGATCGCGGAGGGCTGCGTGGTGAGCTCTCCCTCGCTACCGGCGGTGTGGAGCGTCAACCACGTCCGGGTAGCCGTGCCGCTCGCGTTCCAGTCGATCGTCGAGCTCGCTGACGAGCAGATGCGCCGCTGCCGCTACCTGCAGGTCCTGCTCGAGAACCAGGACGCCGGGCCGGCGCTTGAGGCCGAGTTCCGCGGCGCAAGTTGGAAGACCGAGCGCGAGCTGCTGATGGCGCTGTCCGCCCCGCCCGATCGCGAGGTCGACACGAGCATCGTGATCGACGCCGGCGAGGCCGAGGCGGCCGAGGTGATGCGGCGCTGGTACGGCGAGGACGAGCTGGACCCGCGCGCGCTCGCCCAGCTCGTCGACTTCAGCCGGCGCGAGTCGCGCGCCTGCGGCGACCGGCTGCTCGGCGTCAGAAGCTCCGACGGCCGGCTCGTGGCGGTCAGCAAGCTCCGCGGCGACGGGCGTACTGCTCAGGTGGAGGACGTTTACACGACACCCGAGGCCCGCGGCCGTGGGTTCGGGCGAGCGCTGGTCACGCGCGCGGTCGAGCTCGCTCGCGACGCTGGCCACGACCTGATCTTCATCACCGCCGACGACAACGACTGGCCGAAGGAGCTGTACGCCCGGATCGGGTTCCGGCCGCTCGGCCGGCTGTGGCAGTTCCACCTCGGTTGATCGGCAAGGTGGCTACCGGGCGGGCGAGCGCAACTTCGGGACGTACCCCGGTATAGAGGTCCCAGACTCGGCCCAACCAGGGAGGCAGGGATGAACCGCAAGCTCGAGATGCTCGTGCCGGCACTGCTGCTGTCGGCGCTTCTACTCGTCGGTGCCACGGCGGTCGCGGTGGCGGCCTCGTCGCCCGCGGTGACGACCGGCACGCACTCACAAGTGACCGATACGAGCGTCGTGCTCCACGGGACGATCAACCCGAACGGCAGCGCCACCGCCTACTACTTCGAGTGGGGACTCACGACGGCGTACGGAGTGACCAGCAAGGAGCGCTCGGCCGGCCACGGAACCAAGGCCGTGTCGGTGAGCACGGCCGCGCCGGACCTGATCCCCGGGACGATCTATCACTACAGGCTGGTGGCGGTGAACGGCTCGGGCAGCACAACGGGAGCCGACCGGACGTTCAAAACGGCCGGCAACCCGCCCCCGGGCGTTTCGACCGGTCCCGCCACGCAGATCGCGAAGAACAGCGCCACGCTGACCGCCGAGGTCAGCCCGAACAAGCAGGCCACCACCTACTACTTCCAGTATGGGCCATCGACCGCCTACGGCTCCCAGACGCTCGCGGCGGCCGTTCCTGCGGGAACGGTGCCGGTGACCGTCACGGCGAGCATCCAAGGGCTCGAGGCGCAGACGATCTTCCACTACCGGATCGTCGCGCTGCACGGCAACACGGCCCCGCAGCCGGGCGCCGACGCATCGTTCATGACGCTCCCCCTCCACCGGCCCGTCCCTCAGATTCATGCCCGGACCAGGCCTCTGCGCGACGCGACCAAGCCGTTCGTGTTCACCACCACCGGCTCGATACACGGACCGTCATGGATCCCGGCGATCTACGACTGCCGCGGGAGCGTGTCGATCAGGTACTTCCGCGGGTCGCGCCGCGTGGGATCGACGCTGGTGCCGCTCGGTCCGGACTGCAAGTTCTCCGGTCAGACCGTCTTCAACAAGCTCCCAGGGGGCCATGGACCGGTGGCGATTACCGTGGTGGCCCACTACCTGGGGAACTTCTACCTGACGCCGCACAAGACGAAGGGCCAGACGATCACGTTCGGGTAGACGCAGCTGGGCGGTCCCGAAGGCGGTAGACCATCCGGAGCCCCGACCACACCTGATCGATCGCGCACACTTTGTTGTCGACGAGCCCGGCCTCCAGGCCAAGCGCTCGAACGACGTCCTCGGTGACGTCCGTCGCGACACCAGAGGCACGCTTCGGCCAGGCGATCCACAGCCCGCCGGCCGGGTCGAGCGCGGACCTCAACGGCGCCAGCCGGCGCTCGAGCGGCGAGCGCCGCGAGAAGAAGGCGACGATCACATCGAACGGGTCGCCACCCAGGCGGCGGCGCACGACGACTCCGTCGGGCAGGTCGCCAAGCGTCGAATCGAACCCGTCGGGCGCGTCGATCAGCGCCAACCGCGCCGCCGGCTTGATCCCCAGCTTGCGCGGCAGCGGCGTCCCCGAATAGCCGGCGCTCCGCGTCGGGCTCATCGCGCGTCCGCGTCTGCTGCGACCTCGGCGATCAGCTTGGACAGCTGGCTGCCCTGCCAGGCGATCGGCGAGCGCCCGGGCTCGTCGAGCACGAGCCGGGCGCCGGGGATCGCGGTTGCGTACGCCTCCCCCACCGCCTGCGGATGGCCCGGGTCCGGCTCGTCCGCGCTCGCCACCACCGTGACCGGGACCGAGATGCTCGCGAGCTCGGAGATCGTCCCGAACGGGCGCGACCGCGGGACCACCCGGAGCGCATCGGCCAGCGCGTCGAGGTGCTCGTGCTGGGACAGGCGCTGCCGGGTCACCTTCTCGACGGTCTCCTGCCAGGACTCGGGCAGCTCCGGACGTGCCGATGCGGCGACGAACCCGTCGATACCACCGTGCTCGAGCGCATCCGCGAGCGCATCCCAGTACTCGAACCGTCCCTCCCGGTCGTGCGATGCCGGGTCGTACGCCGGCGTTATGACAACCAACCCCGCGACGCGTTCGGGAGCGTGCAGCGCAAGCCCCAGCAGCGTGTGGGCGCCCATCGACGCGCCAGCGAGCACCGCCCGCTCGATCCCGCGCGCGTCGAGGACCGCCTCCAGATCGCGCCCGAGGTCGTCGTACGTGTACGCCGCGCGCGAAGGCGCCGGCGAGGACCTGCCGTGACCGCGGGCGTCGTAGGCGACGACGCGATGGCCGGATCGCTCGAGGTGCCTTGAGCCCATCACGACGTAACGGCGGGTCGCGGTGAGGCCGTGCAACAGCACGACGGGCACTCCCTCCCCCGTCTCGTCGCCGGATAGCTCGACGCCGGCTCGCTCGACGACGATCTCGGTCATCTGCGCCGGCGAGCGTATCGCCTACCCCGCGTCGGCGCGGCAGAACTTGACGTGAACGTAAGATTCCCCGGCCTCGAGGCGTCGCTACCATCAGGTACATGGACGTCTCCGAAAGCACCTTCCAGTCCGCGGTCCTCGACCGCTCGCACACGCTCCCGGTGGTCGTCGACTTCTGGGCGGAATGGTGCGGCCCGTGCCGGCAGCTCGGCCCGGTGCTCGAACGCGCCGCCGGCGCGCGCGCGGGAAAGCTCGAGCTGGCCAAGGTCGATGTCGACGCCAACCCGGGGCTGGCGCGGGCGTTCGGGATCCAGGGCATCCCGGCAGTGAAAGCATTCCGCGACGGCAAGGTCGCGGCCGAGTTCGTGGGCGCGCAGCCACCGGCCGCGGTCGACCAATTCCTGGACTCGCTGCTCCCCTCGGAGGCGGACGCGCTGGTCGAGGTCGGCGACGAGGCCTCGCTACGGCGAGCCAACGAACTCGAGCCGAGTCGCGCCGACGCCGCGGTTCCGTTGGCCAGGATCCTGCGTGAGCAGGGCGAGACCGACGAGGCACTCGCGGTGCTCGCGCGCGTTCCCGGCAGCTTCGCCGCCGACGGACTGGCGGCGCGGATCGGGCTCGAGGCCGCGGCGCGGAACTCCGCTCAGCCGCCGGTGCCAGATCTCAGCGAGGCGTTCGCGGCGCTAGACGCCGGCGATCAAGAGCGAGCCCTCGACCTCCTGCTCGAGGCGCTTCCGACCGCCGACGGCGCTCGCGACGACGTTCGACGCGTGGTCGTCGGCATCCTCGATGAGCTGGGCGTGGCCCATCCGCTGGCCCGGGACGCACGGCGCCGTCTGGCCTCCGCCCTGTACTGAGGCTCAGGTTGCAGCGGGTCGGTGAAGGCGACACTGACGCTGCGCTCTTCTGCGTCGCCAAAAGCTGCAATCTCTACGAATGACTTGCCGCTCATCTGGGTATCCGAATGAATCGAGATGAGCTGCGGTGAAGCTCTGAACGAGTCCTATCCGGCCGTTCCGGACGCGGTGCCGGTGGCTCGGCGCGCTCTGGCGACGGTTGCGGCCACCGCGGGCGCGGCCGGAGACCGGCTCGACGAGATTCGGCTCGCCGTTTCGGAAGCCCTCACCAACGCGGTCGTTCACGCGTATCGGGGCAGCGAGGCCGGCCGACTGCACGTGACCGCGGCGGTGGCCTCCGACGAGCTCTGGGTGCTGATCGGCGACGACGGCCGTGGCTTACACGCATGGAACGACAGTCGGGGCCTTGGGATCGGCCTGTCCTTGATCTCCGGGCTGAGCGACGAGTTCTCGATCGTCACGCGCGCGTCCGGTGGCACCGAGGTTCAGATGCGCTTCGACCTGCGCAAGACAGTCGCTGAGCCTCCCGCGGTCAATCGCGGGGATCGGCTTGCTCAGCAACCGCGCCGGCCTGATCTCGCTTCTCCACGATGAGATAGCCGGGCCTCGTCGCGACGACCGTCTCGACCTCCGGAAGCTCGTGGCCGGGAACCATCACGAACCGGCGGGGGTGTGAGCGGATCTCCTCGTATTCGTGAACGGTGAGCTCGACGAGCTGGTTGCACCCCAGACGCGCGCACTCACACCGGAAGCCCACCGGCGCGTCTTCGTCCCCGGGCCACTGGCCGCGCTCGATGCCCTCGTTGACGTCGCGGATAGCCGCCTCGTCGGTCCCCGCGCGCCGCTGCTTCTTGCCCTCCACAGCGGGATGTTCTCACGCGGCGCGATCCCGGTGGCGCGACACCGGCGCGACGAGAGTCCGAAGGCTCAGACGACCAGCGTGAGTTGCTCCTCGGCCTCGGAGGTGGGCAGCTCGAGTCCGGCGACGCGAACGCCGAGCAGCCGGACCGGCCTCGGTGGCGAGAACCGGCGCAGCAGATCTAGCGCGACCGGGCCGACGCGGTCAGCCGAGCAGATGGGCTCGGCTAGGGTCCGGGCGCGAGTGTGGGTCGAGAAATCGTCGAGCCGGATCTTGATCCCGATTGTCCGCCCACGACGTCGCTGAGTGACGAGCCCCGCGCAGAGGCGCTCGACGAGATCGTCAAGAATCGCCTCTAGCCGTGCGGGATCGCGGATGTCCTCGTCGAATGTGAGTTCGCGAGACTCGGAGACCACCTTCCGCTCCTCCGTCACCGGCGATTCGTCATCGAACCGAGCGCGACGTTGAAGCTCGGCGGCGAGGCGGGGCCCGAAGTGCGGCGCCAGCTGCTCGTAGGGCGCTACCGAGAGCGCGGCAAGGGTCTCGATCCCGAGTGCGCGTAGCCGCTCCGCGGTCTTCGGGCCGATCCCGGGAACCAGCGCACACCGCGAAGACCCGAACCGCTCGCAGGCCTGCTCGCGGGTGAGCACCACGAAACCGCGAGGCTTCTCGGCGTCCGAGGCGACCTTCGCCACCAGCTTGTTGGGGCCGATCCCGATCGAGCAGCCGAGCCCGGTCCCCCGCCCGATGTGCGCGGCCAATCGGCGCATCGCGGCGTGCGGGGCGGGTAGGCCGGTGAGGTCGAGATAGGCCTCGTCGAGCCCGATGACCTCGACCGCGCCGACCAGCGCCCGGACGCTTGACATCACCTCGCGCGACGCCTCGCGGTAGTACGCGAAGTCCGGCGCTAGAAACACGCCCTGCGGGCAGAGACGTCGGGCTCGCGCCGCCGGCATCGCTGAGCCGACGCCGAACCGCCGTGCCTCATACGAGGCGGTCGTCACAACTGCGCGCGGCCCGCTCCCGGCGACGATCACCGGTTGACCGCGCAGCTCGGGCCGGCGCCGCAGCTCGACGGACACGTAGAACGCGTCCATGTCGAGGTGGGCGACGCAGCGGTCAGCCATCAACGGCAGGCTAGGACACGTCCCAGACGCTAGGACACGCCCCAGACGCGAGACCGAGTCCGGCCCGCCGCCGATGGCCAAAGGCCGAGCTCGGAGAGCTACTGGCTCGACCAGACCTGCCCGACGCCGCCGAACCCGAGCGCTGCCGCCGTGTTCTGGTTCAGGTCCCAGTCACGGCCGCCGACGAAAGGCCCGCGGTCGTCGACGGTCGCCGCAACGGTGCGGTCGCCATACCGGAATACGACCTTGGTGCCACACGGAAGCGTCCGGTTGGCGACCCCGTTGCCGGCGTGGAAGCCGCACGCGGTGTTCCCGCCGTCGTTGTACCAGGACGCCATGGCGGCACGGAACGCGGTCATCCGCCCGGCCGGCGCCGTGGAATGGCCGTTCAACCGATCCCCGGCGAAGCGGACGCGGATCTGCTCTTGACCGGCGCCGCCGGCAACGTAACGGAGCACGAACCGCCCCGCCGGCTTGGTCCGCGTCGTCGAGACCGTGTGCCAGGAACCGTTCTGGAGCGCCTGAAGCGCGACCTTGCGGCCTTTCACAGCCGGCAGCAGCCGTCCACGAACCTGGACCGCCTTGCCGGCGAGGACGTCGACCGCCCGCGCGGGGACCCGGACCCGGGCCGCCACGTCAACGGGCACCGGATTGCTCGTCGGCACGGCCGCGCCGGGGAGGCCACCGGAAGCCACGAACGGCGTCAGCGGGCTGCTCGAGTTGTCGACGACCCGCACGGTTCCGGACTGCTCGAGGCGGCCGGCGAGACGGAACGCACCGGTACTTCCGACCGTCGTCGAGCCGAGCTGGCTCCACACGGTGGCGTCCCGGCGCGCGAACTCGAGCACGACCGTGTGCCCGGCGTCGGCGGCCGGCACCGCGCCTTTGACGACGACATTGTGGCCGTAGGCAATGTGACGCGACTGCGGATGGATCTGCGGGGGCGCCGGTACGGGCGAGGCGAGTGCCTGGCCGGCCACGACCAACGCGGCCACCGAAGCTGGGATTCCGATCATCAACGCGCCTACGCCCAGCCGACCGCGGCGCGAGTTGTGCATGGCTAATTCAGGCCTCAAAGCGAGGACCTCCTTCTGTTTTTGACACCCACGCCTACGGAGTTAGCTGACGGGCTCGCGCACCACTGTGAGCACGCTCCGCGCGCTCACCGGGCGGGCACTACGACTGCAAGCCGGCGCGTTGGTACCGGGCAAGTCGATTCGCCCCGGCCAGGCATTCGATTCGCCTGGCAATGGGTCCCCCGTTCGCCCTCGTAACGGACGAGGACGATTCGGCAGGTCAATCAATAAGTCGGGCAGGTTAGGAGGCTTCTTGAGGGTTTGACTGTGATGTCGGTCACAGAGCGCCATGTGCCGTTCGTTACGATCCGGGCTCGGGCGGCGGCGCTTCCGGACACCTGTGACTACCATCCAATCGGTGGCAAACACGGACAGGCTGACCGGCCTCGACAGCTCATTTCTGCATCTCGAGCGCGACTCCGCCCACATGCACGTCGCCGGCTGCGCCGTGTTCTCCGGATCCGCGCCGCCGTACGACGAACTGGTCGAGGCGATCGAGGCGCGGCTGCACCTCGTCCCGCGGTACCGGCAGCGGCTGGCCTTCGTCCCGTTAGGTCAGGGGCGGCCGGTGTGGGTCGACGATCCCTATTTCAATCTGCGCTACCACGTTCGTCACACGGCGCTGCCGCGCCCGGGGAGCGACGCCGAGCTGAAGCGGCTTGCGGGCCGGGTGTTCTCGCAGGCGCTCGACCGCAGCCGGCCGTTGTGGGAGCTCTGGCTGGTCGAGGGCCTCGCGGGCGGGCGCTTCGCTGTACTGACCAAGACGCATCACGCCCTCGTCGACGGCATCTCTGGGGTGGATATCGCCACGGTCCTGTTCGACACCTCGCCCGATCCCCTGCCGGCCGCCCCACCCGACCAGGAGTGGGACGCGCGGCCGCTTCCGAGCCGCGCACAGCTGCTGGCCGACGCGCTGCTCGAGCGGGCGACGGTGCCGGCCGAGGTGGCGCGCGGGGTCCGCGCGACACTGCGCGGACCGCGGACGGTGGCCAAACGCGCCGGCAAGGCGGTCGGGAGCCTCGGCGCCTTCGCCTGGACGGGGATGAACGCGGCTCCCTCGAGCCCGTTCAACCAGCGGATCGGCCCCCATCGCCGGTTCACGTGGGTGCAGGCCGACCTCGGGCAGTTCAAGGCGATCAAGAACTCGCTCGGTGGGACGGTCAACGACGTCGTGCTGGCGGTGGTCTCCGGCGCGCTCGGGAAATACATGCGGCTGCACGGGCTGTCCACCGACGCCGTCGGCCTCAAGGCGATGGTCCCGGTGTCCGTCCGCGCCGACATCGAGCGCGGCGCGCTCGGCAACCGCGTCGCGGCGATGTGGGCGACGCTACCGGTCGGCCTGGCGGATCCCGTCGAGCGGCTGCAGACGGTCAGCGAAGAGATGGTCGGCGTCAAGCAGTCGGGCCAGGCGGTCGGCGCGGAGATTCTCACCGCGGTCTCGGGCTTCGCCCCGCCGACGATCATGTCGCAGGCGGCGCGGCTCCAGGCCCGCCAGCGGTTGTTCAACCTCGTGGTGACGAACGTCCCGGGACCTCAATTTCCGCTGTATCTGCTCGGGCGCGAGCTCGAGGCGATCTACCCGATGGTCCCGCTCGCCGAGAACACCGCACTCGGCATCGCGATCCTCAGCTACAACGGGCAGCTGAACTTCGGCCTCGTGGGCGACTACGACGCGCTCGCCGACCTCGAGACGCTGGCGGACGAGCTGCGGTCCTCAATCGAAGAGCTCGCGGCGGCAGCGGGCGCCCCCGCCGTCGAGCCGGCCGGCGAGGCGGCGCGCGGGCCGCGGGCCCGCGCCGCGCGGTGACCCCGACGGCTCGCCAGTCCGCGGGCGGACGAGGCGACTCGCGGCTGGTCAGGGTTGTCGAACGGATCGCGATCGGGGTCGCCTCGCTGGTGCTCTCGATCGGGCTGATCCTGTTGCTGTCCGGGTACTTCGCCGGGCGCGACCAGGCGGCCGTGTCGGGCGGCGCGAGCGGACCGGGGCAGGCATTCAGCGACCTCGGCCACGCCTCGCTATCGCCGGGCCAGCCCCGCCCCGCCTACAACTCGAACCCGCCGACGAGCGGCCCGCATAACTCCGAGGCCGTGACGCGAGACGGCGCGAACCTCAACGACGACCAGCTGCTCCAGGCGCTTCAGCTCGGGAACGTCGTGATCGCGTACGGGAGGGCGAAGCCGCCCGCGGGGCTGACCAGGTTCGCGAACACGGCGGCGCCGCCTTTCTCGCCGGCGCTGGCTTCCACCGGCGACGCCGTGATCCTCGCCCGCCGGCCGGGCACGACCGGGTTGGTCGCGCTCGCCTGGACGCACCTGCTGCGTGTCAACGATGCGTCCGATCCCCAGCTCGGCCAATTCGTGTCGTTCTGGCTGGGGCGTGGCGCACCGGGTCAGTAAGTCCGACTCCCGCGGCTTGCGTGCTGAAAAAGGCCCCACAGTGGGGCCAAATTCAGCAAGCCCCGTGGTTGCAGCTAAAACGGGGCGGACAACGACAGCGGGTGCTGCTCGTACCGCCGGGCCAGCCGGTAGAAGAACCCGCCGTCGGTCATGTCGGTGGTGTTGCCCGAGGCGCCGGCGCCGAACAGAAGCCCGATCACGCCGGCGTCGCGCGTGGCGCGCAGATGCGCTGCAGATCCGGCCCCCAGCCACCACTGGAGGCGGTTGTCCTGGTAGTGGTCCCAGGTGTTGTTCTCATGCGTGTCGCCGAGCGGAAGCTGCCAGAGCACGACGGGGGTGTGCGTCCGCGCGGTGAACCCCGCGATGTAGCGATTCTCACGGGCGAAATCGGCCCGCCCCCACCAGGTGTGAGGGTTCCCTTCGACATCGGCGTAGTAGCCGGCGTCGCGATCGGTGACGTCGTTGAACACGAGATCGAAGTGGGCGTGGAGCGACTCGTAGAAAGCCGCGGACTCGCCCGCCAGCACATCCATCTGCGCCAGCGACGGCTTCGAGTTCGTGATGTCCATGTCTGTCCCCCACACGCTGAGGTGATAGGCGAGCAGCACGTGGGGCGCAAGTTGATTTCGGAGCGCGATCAGCCGCTGCGCAAACGCCCGAGCCAGCGAAACGGTGTGTGCCTGCTCGAGATAACCCCACAGATCCGGCTCGACGTGGATCACGACCAGCCGCGACCCCGCCGCCGCGGCCACACGTCGTAGCAGCAGCCGGTAGTCGGCCCAGTAGGCCTGCATCGTGGCCGGGTTGCGCATGTTCGACAGGTCCCGCGCCTGCTCGGTGGCGCCTACCGACGGCGCGGACTGAAGCATCTGGTAGTAGGAGAACACCGGGATCACATGCGCCGCGAGCGATTCGCGCACGTACATCGAAACGAAGCTCCCGTTCGGGTTCCAGGTCGCCCAGCCGTGGCCCGTGTTGACCCCGCCGGCGAGGTACTGGTAGCGGATGTCGACCGGCGCATGCGTCCGCAGCGCGTGGGCGTCGCCGGGCGGGTCGCTCACGCCGAGCGCCAGGTGGTGGGGCCAGCCGGCCGGCACCATCGCCAGCGGCAGCATCAAGGACAGCAGGGTTCGGCGCATGTCTGGGGCGGGAAGTGGACGGATCCCGGTAGAAGTCGGAACGCTACCCGTCCCTGACTGCGATCGTCACCCGCGCCACCGCGCACCGCTCCTGCTCGTCGTCTGAGATCTCGACCTCCCACACCCAGGTTGTCCGCCCCCGATGCCGGGGGACCGCGGTCGCGTGGATCGTGCCCGACGTGATCGGATGCAGCGTGGTCGTGAGGTTCGAAAGCCCGACCGCGACCCGCCCTTCGCCGCCAACCCCGGCATCGGTGCCGCGTACCGCGAGCGCCTCGGAGATCGCGCTGTAGACGCCACCGTGGACGCGGCCCTGTGACTGCGTAAGCCCCTTGCGCACGGTCACGCGAGCTCGAACCAACGAGTCCGAGCAGTCGGTCAATTCCAGTCCGTAGAGGGCGTCGAAGCTCATGCGAACGGGGGACCATACTGTCCGCCCACCTGCCGCACACCGGCGTGTGCCCTACTACGCTAGACGGTTCGATGGCGTCGCTCGACGAGCTTCCACCCGATCAACGCGCGGTCCTCGACCTCGTGCTGCGCCGCGGCCGCAGCTACGACGACATCGCGCGCCTGCTATCGATCGACCGCGCCGGCGTGCGGGAGCGGGCTCTCGCGGCGTTCGACGGCATCGGCCCGGACACGGGTCTCGCCCCCGAGAGCCGCGCACTGATCACCGATTACCTGCTCGGCCAGCTCCCCGAGCGGGTCGCGGAGCAGACGCGCGACCGCCTCGCTGAGTTGCCGTACGAGCGCGCCTGGGCGCGCGTGCTGGCCTCGGAGCTCCAGGGCGTGGCGAGCCACCCGCTCCCCGAGATCCCTGACGGCACCGCCCGCGCCAAAGCACCGGCGAACAACACGACGCCGGCGCCCACTGAGGGACCGTCCGCGACCGAGCCGCACGCGCCAAAGCCAAAGCCAAAGCCAAAGCCGAAGCCGACGGCGAAGGCCGAGCGGAACCGCGTTCCTCGCCCGACCGACCGGCCGAGCTCGCGGCTCGGCGGCGCGATCTTCCTGGGGGTCGGCGCGATCGTCGTGGTCGCCGTCGTGGTCGTGCTGATCGCGATCCTTAGCAGCGGATCGTCGAGCAAGCACACCTCGACCCCGGCAGCTGTCGCCTCCGGCACCAACACGCAATCCGCCACGACGCCGGCAACGGCAGGCACGACGGGCACCGGTACGACGTCCGCGAACGCCGCCAAGGTCGTCGGTCAGATCAACCTGAACCCGCCGAGCGGCGCGGGCGCGGCCAAGGGCATCGCGGTGCTCGTGAAGGCGAGCAACGCGTACGGCGTGATCATCGAGGCGACCGGGCTCGCCCCGAACTCGCACAACGCGTACGCCGTGTGGCTGTCGAACACGCCGGCCGACAGCACGCGGGTCGGGTTTGTCAACCAGGCCGTCACGAAGACCGGCAAGCTGCAGACCGGCGGACAGCTCCCCGCGAACGCCAGCCGCTTCAAGGAGTTGCTGCTCACGCTCGAGACGCAGAACAACCCACAGACTCCCGGCCAGGTGGTTCTGCAGGGCGCGTTCAAACTGCCCTAGGAGCCGACGACCTGCTCGAGCGCGGCGAGCGCCTCGTCGAGGCGCTTCTCGGTCGATCGGCGCAACATCAGCGCGCCGGTCCGCGAGTAGCCGCGCAGCTTCTGAGCCTGGGCGATCGTGACGTGCGTCGCGCCGCCGTGGACGGGATCGAGCAGCACCTCCGTGATCGAACTGTCGAGCACTCGCTCGAACGGAGTGCCCTCCACCTCCTGCTCCCAGGCGCGGTGACCGGACGGCTCACCCCCGCTGCCCGGAGCGTCCGACGCGAGCACGCGGAAGTCCATCCGGACCGGGCGCTTGCGCCGGGACTGGAACACCAGGGTGAACCTGTCCTCTTCGACTCCCTCCACCCGGACCACGTTCGGCCACCAGCGCGTCATCGCGAACGGGTCCGCGATCAGCTCCCAGACGGTCGCCGGCGTGGCCGGCACCTGGCGGTTTCGCTCCGCGCGCCACAGGCGCCGGCGCCCCGGCACAAAGCGCGAGTCGAACAGGCTCACGAGGAATACTCGAGGACGGCGTGGACGGGATACGGGTCGAGCCGCGCCCGGCCCCCGAGGAAGCTCAGCTCGACCAGGAACGCGCAGCCGACGATCTCGGCTCCGAGGCCGGCGACGAGATCACACACCCCGCGGGCGGTCCCGCCGGTGGCGAGCAGATCGTCGTGCACCAGCACCCGCGCCCCGTGGGCGAACGCGTCGGCGTGGACCTCGAGCACGTCGACTCCGTACTCGAGCAGGTACTCGACGCTGACCGTCTCCGAGGGAAGCTTGCCGCGCTTGCGCGCCGGGACGAAACCGGCCCCCAAAGAGCGCGCGAGCGCCCCACCCAGGATGAACCCGCGCGACTCGGCAGCGATCACGATCTCGACCCCCAGCGGGCGCGCAAACGTCGCGAGATCCGACACGGCGGCGTCGAGCGCGACCGGATCGAGCAGCAGCGGCGTGATGTCCTTGAACAGGATCCCGGCCATCGGGAAGTCCGGGATCTCGCGGACCAGCTCGCGCAGATCGACCAGGCTCACCACCGACCCCGGGGCGAGCTACGTCGCGATCTTGCGCAGATCGCGGATCAGGAGCAGATGCTTGAGGTGAGACGTCACCGACGCGAGGTTCTCGAGCGCCTCGATCGCCTCCCGCCGGCGCTCGGGGTTGCGCGAGCGCAGGGCCGGGGCGAGGATGCTCTGGAGCAGCTGGGCCTCGCGGTCGGCCGAGCTGCGGAACACGCGTAGGTTGCGGCCGCCGACGCCGTAGCGCGCGAGCTCCGAGACCGCGCGGACGATCTCGCGCTCGGTCTCGTCGTAATAGCGCACGCCGGCGCGCAGCTCGCCCTTGATGACGCCGAACTCGACCAGCTCGCGCACCAGCGCGGCCTCGGCTCCGGTCTCCTCGACGACGTCCTCGAGCGAGTACAGCGCGCCCGGGTCACGAGTGGAGACGAGGGCGCGCCGCATCGAGCGCCCGTCCCCGCCGCCCGCCGGCGGGGTGGTGACCTCGCGCTCGGCGCGACCGCCGGCGAGCTCCTGGCGGATCACCCGGAGCGGCAGGAACTCGTCGCGCTGCAGGCGCAGGATCGTCCGGAGCCGCTGAATGTCGGTCTGGGTATAGAGGCGGTAGCCGCCCTGGGTCCGGCGGGGCGCCAGCAGCTTCTGGTCCTCCAGGTAGCGGATCTTCGAGATCGAGATGTCCGGGAACTCCTG
>OBLV0100000338.1_pt1 | contig 14697 bp, 13 predicted proteins | sample 1520071 | NCBI WGS metagenome assembly OBLV01 (sample SAMEA3888446, study PRJEB22518) | metagenome | reverse complement strand
CGCCGCTCCGGCCACGCCACCTGCGCCGATCAGCAGCACGCGGCGGGAGATGCCCTCTCCCCCGGCCTCGATGATCTCGACGACGGTCTCGGTCGCCTGCTCGTCGAGCAGCCGGCCGCGGTCCTCCACCGCCGTCTCCTGCGGGACGACCAGCTTTCCGGCGACAATGGCGGCTGCGGCGAGGAGGCAGAGAGCCCCGCCGATCGCGACGCCCAGCAGCTGCGTGTCCGCGTCGAGGGCGACATATACGACCGTGAAGCCGACACCGGACACCGAGGCCAGGAGCAGCAGGATCCCGACTGCCGCCTCCGCCCGGCGGTTCGACGGCACCATGCGCTTGCGCGGATCGAAGTCGGCTTTGGTCGCCTCCACCCGCGGCGGAGGAGGCTGCGCCCGACGCCGTGTTACGGCGCGGATCGCCGCACGCGCCGCCACCAGCAGGCCGAGCAACTTCGGCAGCCGGGTCATGTCCCGTCCCCCATTCGCTCTCCGATCAGACGTGCCACGATCACCAGCGCGAGCAGGCCGATGAACCAGGCCACGATGCCCTCGGGGATCGGGCCGATGTTGTAGATCCCCCAACCGCCGAGGTCGGTCGGATGGTGGCTCCAGAGGATGTAGCGGGCGATCGAGTCGAGGTCGTGCTGGTCGATCTGCTCGGAGTCGAAATGCGGCATCAGATATGGACCCATGCGCACCGCCTCGGCGATCTGCTGAGCGGTGGCCTGCTGGAGATCGGGAACCTGAGCGTTGACCGTGATCCCGCCGCGGGCGACGATCTGATGGCAGCCCGCGCAGTTCAAGGTGAACTCGTGAAAGCCGAGAGCCAGGTTGCCCGCGGACGGGTTCGCGGTCGGAGCCGCAGGGCCGCCGAATGAGCTGACGAACGCGATCAGGGCATCGATCTCCGGGCGTGTGAACGCCGGCGAGCTGCGGATCGGCTCCTCGCGCGGCTGCTCAAGCGGCATCCGGCCGGTCGAGAGGTAGAAGTCGACCGGGCCGGGACCGACCGCGCGCAGCGACGGCGCCACTCCCGGGATTCCCTCGGCCGACATCCCATGGCAGGACGAGCAGCTCTGCTGGTACAGGTTGAAGCCCTCGGCGCGCAGCGCCGGCGAGTCGGGGAACGTCTTGCTCGGGTTCCCATCCCCCGGGGGTTCGGGCGACTTCGTCGGTGGATTGAATTGGGTCCCCACCGCCCCCGGTTCACCCGCCGTGGCCGGCGCGCCGGCTCGTCCCTGCGAGGTCGGCGCAGCCAGGCCCACGATCGCAAGCGTCCCGAGTGCCAGCGCGAGAGTCGCCCGCAGAGTCCGCGGCATGCGCGCGTGCCGCGTGAACCAACGCATGAACAGGCGTCTCACGTCCGCCGTCCTCCCTGGCTGGCCGGGAGCGACGTGCGGCGTGTCTCCCGCGCCGCCTGCCGCCGTTCTTCGGTCACCATTGCCGCGACGGCGGACCACAGGCCGACCGCAACCATGATCGAGTTGCCGACCACCCACATGATCGCCCCCGCCTGGGCTTGGTCGTCCAGCGCCGAGATGCCCAGCGCACGCGCCGGCGGCCCGTAGGCCGCGTATACGAGCGTGGCGTGCCGGTTGAGATAGGCGCCCACGAGCGCCATCGGCATCATCGCCACGATCAGGTAGCCCAGCTTGGCCAGTCCGTTCAGCCGGTGCCTGGGCGCCGGGTCGGCGTCGAGCAGCGGCGACCACATGAGCAGCCCGGCCACCAGATACAGCGCGTGCTCGCAGTTGTGAAGAGCGGGGTCGCGAAGAGTGGCGTTATAAAAGGAAGGCAGGTGCGTGAGCACCACGACCCCACCGAAGAATGCCAGGACCGGGATAGGCCCGGTGTAGCGTCGGGTGGAGTCCAGAACGTGTGCGAACGATCTCCGCGGGCGAGGTGACAGCGACCGTAGTGCGAGCACCGCCGGCCGCCCGCCCAGCAGCAGCGGCGGCGCGACGAGCAGCAGCAGCATGTGCTGCACCATGTGGACCGACAGCATTCGATCGTCGTACGCGTCGATTCCGGACTGCAGCGCGAGAACCACGCACACGACTCCGGCGAGGAACGAGGCGGTTCTCCGAATCGGCCAGCGACCGGCGATCCGACGCACCCCGAGCCCGTACCCAGCCGACGACGCGACCGCGGGAACGAGCACGGACGGACTCAGCGTCCAGTGCGAGGCGAGCAGCGCCGGCAGTGACGGAGCGCTCATCGTGGCTCCCCTCCACGGAGCGCCTCCCGCCGCGATGCGCGCTCAGACCGCAGCTCGAGTGCGAGTCGACCAAGTGAAGCCACCAGCATCCCCAGGCCGAAGTACAGAAGGAACTTGGACCAGGCGAGCCCGAACAGCGCGCAGCCCACCGACAAGCCGATCGCGACCGCGGCAACGCTCGCCTGCGGCACCGCCTCGGCCCCAGCAGGCGGATCGGGGGGACCGCGCCGAATCGACTCCCGGCGCGCCAGCCACAGCGCGACGCCGAAGCCGTAGACGATGACGACGGCGGCCGTGGCTGCCGCCCCGTTCACCGGCTTGTCGTTCCACACCCAGTTCCCGATGCAGAGGACAAGCAGTAGCGTCCCCCAGGCCAGGATCGGGATCGCGCCTCCTCTCATGGCGCCGCGGTGACCGCGCTATGGCCTTGGTCAAGCGCCTCGAGGCGCAGGTCGAGCAGCGGTGCGTACGAGCGGATCGGCGGCAGCGGGCGTTCGAAGTTGAGCGGCGGCGGTGGTGATGATGTGGCCCACTCGAGCGTGTGACCGAGCCAGGGATCATCACCCGCCGGCACGCGGCGGCGTAGCGATACGACGATGTTGATCAGGAACACGAGTACGCCGAGCGCGATGATCCCCGCGCCGATCGACTCGAGCAGGTTCAGCGTGCCCCAGCCAGGGTGTGTCGGATATCGCGAGATCCGGCGCGGCATTCCGTCGTTGCCGAGGAAGAACATCGGGAAGAACGTGAGGTTCGTGCCGGTCACCATCAGCGCCAGCTGCAGCTTCCCGAGCGATTCGCGCAGCAGCGCGCCGGTGAATTTCGGGAACCAGTGGTAGACGCCCGCGAAGAACCCGAAGATGCTGCCCGCGAACAGCGTGTAGTGGAAGTGGGCGACGACTATGTACGTTCCGTATGCCTGGTAGTCGAGCACCGGCGAGGCGACGAAGATCCCGCTGAGGCCGCCGATTAGGAACTGGATGAAGAACGTCAGGGCGAACAGCATCGATGTACGCAGCACGATCGAGCCGCCGATCAGCGTCCCAATCGCGTCGAAGTATTCGATCCCAGCCGGGACGAGCAACGCCGTCGACGTAAACGCAAAGTATTGATTGGTGACCCCGCCAGTCACGTACATGTGGTGTGACCACACCGACATCGACAGCGCCGCGAACGCCATTATCGAAGCGACGAAGGCGGTATAACCAAACCACCGCTTGTGCGAGCACACAGCGATCGTCTCGGCGGCCGCCCCCAGGTAGGGGAAGAACATCACGTACACCACGGGGTGGCCGAAGAACCAGAAAAGGTCCTGGTAGTCGATCGCCCCGGCGAACCCCGTGTAGATGTGCCCTCCGTGACGGTCGACGTAGAGCAGCACCATCGCGAGCACGAGGATCGGGAATGCACCCACGACCATCAGCACGCTGACCAGCCCGGTCCAGGTGAACACCGGCATCCGCAGGAGTGACATTCCCGGCGCGCGACGACGAGCAACCGTGGCCACTAGGCATGCTGCCATCACCGTCATGCCAGCCGCCGCAAGGATCACGCCGATCACCCAGAGGTCCTGTCCGACCCCCGGCGTGTTGGTCCCGTTCGACAGAGGTGCGTAGGACGACCAGCCGTCACGCCCCGCGCCACCCGACGCGAACCATCCCTGCTGCATGACCAGTCCGCCGCACAGCCACGTCCACATCCCTGCGAGCGCCAGCCGAGCGCCGGATAGGCTCACCGCGCCGATCTGGAGCGGCACGAGGTACATGGCCATCGCGATCGCCATCGGCGTCACGAACAGGTAGATCATCGTCGAGCCGTGCATCGTGAACAGCTGGTTGTAGGAGTTGTCCGACACGAACTGCATATCGGGCTGTGCGAGCTGCGTGCGCATCAGCAGCGCGAACACCCCGCCGAGCAGAAAGAAGAACAGCGAGCAGACCCCGAGCGTCAGGCCAATCCGCTTGTGATCGGTGCTGATGGTCGCACCCAGCAACCCCGTGATCCGAGGAAGCCGAGCTGTGGGGGCGGTGGCGGCGCTCACGGCGCCGGACCTTTCCCCTTGCCGCGTGCCCACGCGGCGAAGTCGGCGGCGCTCACGCCATACGCGGTGAAGATCATGTCCGCGTGGCGAAGCCCACAGAATTCCGCACACTGCCCCGGGAACACGCCTCGCGAGAACAACAGAGTGGCGACCTGCGTGGAGCCGGGGATCGCGTCGTGCTTGTATCGGAGCGCGGGGATCCAAAACGAGTGGATTACGTCGACGGAGGTGAGGTTGAACCGAACGGGCTCGTCCGCCGGGACCACGAGGGCCTGGCGTCCGACCGTGCCGCTGTGGACACTGAACCCATACGCCGGATAGGTGAACGTCCACTCCCACTTCGAGGCGGTGACATCGACCGTCACCGCGGGCCGCTCTCGGTTGGCAACCGTGTCCACCCGGTGCTCGGCGGTGAATGTCAAGTACAGCAGGAATGCCGCGACGCACGCGAGCAACGCGGCGTAGGAGCCCTCGAGCAGGTTGTTCTCATGCCAGCGTGCCGCCCGCTCGACGGGCCGGCGGCGGAAGACCGCGACGCTGATCACTCCGGCGAGGACGATCAGGAGAAACACGCCGATCGCGATCGGTACATAGATCGAGAACAGGTGGTCGTATTCGCTGCGCGTGCTGATGGGCGCCTGCACCACGCCAAGCTCGCTCCACGACCGCACGGTTTCGCCCTACCCGCGAAGTGGGGCGATAACCAGCGGCCGAGCCCGCCTTGGACAGAACCGTCACGCGGCGGACAACTGTGCCGGCGCGGTTGCCGGCGACCCTAGCTCGGGACGCGTATGACGAACCTTCGCGTCTCGGCGGCCGGCGCCGCGGCGCACGCCCCGCTCGACTGCAGCGCGCTGGGGCTCCACGACGTATTTCGGATCCCCGGCCGATTGGAAGCCCGCCTTGAACACGCTCCAGCGAGCGCTGAGCGCTCCCGCCGACAGCAGTACCCCGCCCGCGATCGCAGCGCGGCGCGATTCAACGCCGTGGGCGGCCAGCAGTGATCCTCCTGCCGCAATGCAGACTTGGCCAACCCGGCCGAACTTCGACGCCGCGCCGTCCCGGTAGGGCTCGCCGTGATCGCCGAGGCGGCGCTCCATCACCTCCTTGAGCCCGACCTCGAGTGCGGCGCTCACAAGCGCGAGGCGCCGCGCCGGCCGCGCGTGCCCGGGCGGCGTCACCATCACACCCGCGGCTCCCGCGCTGAGCGCGGCGCCCGAGCCGAACACGAACGGCAGCCATCGATGCGACTCATGCCAGACAGGTACCGCGGTGTTCGCCACCAGCGCTGCGGTATAGGTGCAGAGCGGCAACCCGAACGCGGCCGCGGCGGGACGGGCAAGCCTGGCCGGCCGCGGGGCCAGGCCCGTCCACGCATTGACCGCGGCAAGCGTCGTGGTGGCGCCGCTTGCGGTGAGTATCCATGAGCCCACGCTCATCGGCGAGGTGATCTTGAACATCCGCAGCATGTTGAGAAAGCGCATTGGCCTTCCCAGATCCGAGGTCAGCAGCGCCGGGCTTACGCCAATCCCGAGCAGGGCAGCCGCCCAGGCGCGCCGTGCCAGCACCTCGTTGCCGCGAAGCCCGGACAGATAAGCCAGGCCCGCCGAGGCGCCCGCCAGTCCTCCGGCGTAGAAGTAGCACGGGATCTCCCACGTCCACGTCGGCTCCTTGAGGATGGGCTGACCGTGATAGGAGTGGACCTCGGTCACTGCTTGCCCCCGAACACCGCGGCAGCCAATCCCGCGCCGAGCGCCAACGCCGCCGTGCCGGCAGCCGCCCAGATCGACCCGAGGTCCCGGCGCGTGTCCACGGGGTCGGGGGGAAGGCCGTACACCTCAGGCTCGTCGAGCAGCAGGAAGAAGGCACCGGCGCCGCCGATGCCGTCGCCCTCGTCGGCCAGGTACAGCTGGGCCTTGGACTGCCCCGCCTTTTGCAGGTGGGCGAGTCGGTGCTCGGCCCGCTCGCGCAGCATCTCGAGCTCGCCGAATTGGATCGAGTTCGTCGGGCACGCCTTCGCACACGCCGGCTCCATGTTGTCCTTCAGGCGGTCGTAGCAGAGCGTGCACTTCCACGCCCGCCCGTCTCCCTCGCGCCGATCGATCACGCCGAACGGGCACGCCGGCACGCAGTAGCCGCAGCCGTTGCAGATGTCCTGCTGGACGACGACGGTCCCGAACTCAGTCCGGAACAGCGCGCCGGTCGGGCAGACCTCGAGGCAGGCAGCATCGGTGCAGTGCTTGCACACGTCGGACGCCATCAGCCAGCGGAACCCATCGCCATCCTGGTAGGTCTGAACGCCGCTGTCGATCGCCTGGCCGCGCTCGGCCGCGTCGACCAGCGATGCCCCGTCCGTGACACCGGCAGGAACCCGTTGCTCGATGAACGCGACATGGCGCCAGGTATTGGCGTCGAGGTCGATGGTGTTGTCGTAGGACTTGCCGCTGAAACCGTGGATCGAGATCGGTATCTGGTTCCACTCCTTGCACGCGACCTCACACGCCTTGCATCCGATGCATACCGACGTGTCGGTGAAGAAGCCCTTGCGAGGCTTGGCCCGCGCGCCGTAAGACCCGGGCCAGGCGTGAGTCTCGAGCTTCACATCTTCACCCCGGCGCGGCGGCGGTAATCCTCCACAAGGTCGAGACGAGCACGTCCGCGCGGCCGACGGCCGGGCCTGATGTCGCACGTGGCGACCTTGTACTCGCTGATGTGCACGTTGTTGTCGAGCGCGACCGAGAGCAACTCGTTAGCCGAGTCACCGGTGACGATCCCCACTCCGCCCCAGTGATACGGCGCACCCACAAGGTGCATGGTGCGGCCGCGGATTCGCAGTGGCCTGATCCGATCGGTCACCATCACGCGCGCCTCGACCGCTTGGCGCGCGCTGATGATCGTCGCCCACGCACCGTGCTCCAGCCTTCGCTCGGCCGCCAGCTCGGGCGAGACCTCGCAGAAGAACTCCGGTTGCAGCTCGGCGAGATACGGGACGGTGCGAGACATGCCGCCGGCGGTGTGGTGCTCGGTCAGGCGGTACGTGCTGAGCACGAATGGGAATACCTCGGCCCCGCGCTCGCCATCGGCCGGGTGGTAGGGATTCTCGGGCCGGTGGAAGACCTGGCGCGTAGGGTTCTGCTGCTGTGCGTAGAGCGAGTTGGCGAATGGCGTTTCCTGCGGCTCGTAGTGCGCCGGCAGCGGCCCGTCGACCAGACCCGAGGGGGCGTAGAGCCAGCCCCGTCCGTCCGGATGCAGCAGGAACGGCTTGTCGCCGGCGATCGCGTCCATCGCCTTGGCGTCGTCGCCGGGCTCGAATTCCGGAGCCTTGGCTGGCGGGAAGTCCGGCGAGTCGCCGAGGCTCGTCCAAGTGCCGGCGGCGCGATCCCACCAGACGTATCGCTTGCGCTCGGACCAGGGCTTGCCGTCGGCGTCGGCGGACGCCCGGTTGTAGATGATCCGTGTGTCCTTCGGCCATGCCCACCCCCATCCCTGCGCGATCCAGTTCTGGTCGGCACCCGGTTTCTTGCGGGCCGCCTGGTTGACGCCGTCCTTGCACACGCCGCAGTGGATCCACGATCCGCAGGTGGTCGATCCGTCCTCTTCGAGCTCGTCGTAGCTGGATAGAAATGAGCCGTCAGCCTTGCGACCGGAGACCTCCTGCAGGATGTACTCCGCATCGGGCTCGCCGTGGGGGCCGCGTAGCGGGTAATCCCAGGTCAGATCGAGAACCGGCCTGTCCCTGAGCCGCCCGGCGACCGCCAGCTTCTTTCGAATCCGCGTGCCCAGGTCGTAGATCCAGTGCAGCTCCGAGCGGCACTCACCTGGCGGCTCACACGCCTTGTGATGCCACTGCAGCAGCCGCTGGGTATTCGTGAACGATCCGTCCTTCTCCGTGTGCGCGGCGGCCGGAAGGAAGAACACCTCGGTCTGGATGTCCTGCGCGCGAACCTCGCCGGACTCGTGCTCGGGGGAATCCCTCCAGAACGTCGCCGACTCGACCGGCTGGAAGTCACGCACCACTAGCCAGTCGAGCTTGGCGAGCGCGAGGCGCATCAGCTTCGAGTTGGCCGACCCGACCGTCGGGTTTTGGCCGACGCAAAACATGCCCTTCACGCCCCCGTCGAGCATCTTCAGCATCATCGCGTAGTGCGCGTGATCGCCGTTGATCCGCGGCAGGTAGTCGAAGCAGAAGTCGTTGGCGTCGGTGGCAGCATCGCCCCACCATGCCTTGAGTAGCGACACCATGTACGGCCTCAAGTTGCCCCAAGCGCCGGTGCTCGGCCCGTTCAGATCCACGAATTTATCGAGCGTTGGATGCGACTGCGGGTGGGGCATCGGAATGTAGCCCGGCAGGATGTCGTACAGCGTCGGGATGTCGGTCGAGCCCTGGATGTTCGCGTGGCCACGCAGAGCCAGGATGCCGCCGCCCGGCCGGCCGACGTTGCCGAGCAGCAGCTGGATGATCGAGGCGGCACGAATGTTCTGGACACCGACGGTGTGCTGCGTCCACCCGACGGAATACACGATCGCCGAGGTTTGCTCGCGGCCGGAGTTCTCGCAGAGCGCGGCGGCCACCTTGAGGAAGTCCTCACGCGAGCAGCCGCAGATGTCCGATACCGCGTCAGGTGTGTAGCGGGCGAAGTGCCGGCGCACGAGCTGCAGCACGCATCGCTCGTCCTCCATCGAGTTGTCCAGGTCAGGCGGATCGCCGCCCTCGAGCTCCATCCCGTGCGCGCCATGCGCCTGGTCTCCGGACACATCGGCCTGTTGTTCTGATTTGCCGGCGGTCGTCTCGCCCTCGGTCTTGTTGTAGCCCCAGCTGCCGATTCCATAGGCGCTATCGGCAGGGTTCCAGCCCGAGAAGAACCCGCTCGTGTCGTCGGTATCGAGGAATTCCGGCTTGATGATCACCGGACCATTGGTGAAGTGCTGGACGTACTCCTGGAACCAGGCGTCGTGCTCGAAGATGTAGTTGACGATCCCGCCGAGGAAGGCGATATCGGTGCCTGGACGGATCGGGACGTGCAGGTCGGCCATCGCGCTCGTTCGTGTGAAACGTGGATCGACGTGTATGACCTTCGCCCCCCGCTCCTTCGCCTCGATCACCCACTGGAAGCCGACCGGGTGCTGCTCGGCCATGTTCGAGCCCATGATCAGGATGCAGTCGGAGTTCTGCAGGTCCTGCTGGAAGGTGGTGGCGCCACCGCGGCCGAATGAGGTCCCCAGACCGGGGACCGTCGAGCTGTGTCATATGCGAGCCTGGTTCTCGATCGACAGCGCTCCGAGCGCGGTGAAGAGCTTCTTGATCAGGTAGTTCTCCTCGCTGTCGAGCGTCGCGCCGCCCAGGAAGTGGATCCCAAGCGTGCGCTTGAGCGGCTGGCCGTCACCGGTCTCCTGCTCCCACGTCTCATCGCGCGTCCGCATCACGCGCTCGGCGATCATCTCGCTCGCCCGGTCGAGGCTGAGGTATTCCCAATCGGTGCCACCGGGCCGGCGGTACCTGACGCGCGTCTCGCGCATCGGCGAGTTGACGAGCGCCTCTGAGGCAGACCCTTTGGGGCACAACCGCCCCCGCGAGATCGGCGAGTCCGGATCGCCCTCGATCTGAATCACTCTGTCGTCCTTGACGTACACCTTTTGGCCGCACCCAACAGCGCAGTACGGGCAGATCGACTGCACAACCCTGTCGGCGGTCTCAGTCCGCGCTGTCAGGCGCTGCGACCGGACCGACTGCGCCGAGCGGCCGAGTCCGAGTGGATCGCCGTCCAACTGGCGGAGGAACGGGACGATCAGACGGCGGTTTGGCATCCGACCCGATCGCTACCCGGCGGTCCCGCCAAGAAACTGTCCTGAGCGTCGCGCGTAACTAGGCGGACATCCCGCTTGGAGGCGGGGCGCCCGGGTAGGGAACCCACATGGCAGTCGAAATCGGATCGGCTCTCGAAGCCGTCGTGGCCGCCCTCAACGAAACGCAGCTAGAGGGGTTCGACCGCGGGCGAGTGCAAGAGATCATTGATGCCGCACTGGGCGGCGATCCGTGGTTGACCGTCGACCGGGGCGGCGGACTGCACGACGGGTCGGGGCGACGCGTGGGAGCGATTCGCAGGACGCCCAGCGGCGAGTGGATTGTCGACCGCCAGAACCCGGCTGCAGCTAGATCCGAGATGCCGGTCCCCGCCGATTAGGGAGGGCTCAGCACACATGCGCAACGACGCCGAACGCGACAGAACGATCGACCCGGAACCGCCCGAGGACCGCCCGGAGGAGCCGGGCGCCGAGGGAGGAAGCAGGGGTCCCTCGGCCGACAAGCTCCCGGCCGCGCCGGCCGATGACGACGCGCCGCTTGGGGACACCGATCAGCACTCGGATGCCTAGTCACACTCGTCAAGACGGCCCGCGCCCGCAGCAACATGTCGGCGGGCCTCCGATGTAATCCTGAGTCCTGGTTCGTCGCCTCGGCAGCTCCGTCAACGCCGCTGCTGGCCAGACCGCCGAACTCGTCCGAGACGTCGCTACCTGCGTAGGCATCCTCGGCATCGTCGCGATCGACTGCCGCGTAGCCGGGGGTGCTATCGATGTGTCTGGTCATGGCGTCTCGCCACGCAACCGATACGAGGGGCATCCGCCGGCGGCGGCTGGGCCTCATGATGGGCGCCGCCGTGCTGGCCCTGGTGGTCGTGATCGTGCTCATCTCCCGCGGCGGCTCGAGCAACGGGCCGCTCGAGCGAGCCGTGACGGAATTCGCCGCAGAGGTGTCGAGTGACGGGTACGGCGCGGCGCGGCCGGTTCTGCAAGGGATGTCTCCTGCTCGCGGCACCGTCACGGCCGGGAATGTGCGCCGCTCCGGCTCACGCGCGGAGGCGACGCTACGGTGGCGCTGGGCCCTGCCGTTCGATCGCAGCTGGTCATACACGACCGGCGCGACGTTCGTGCTCAGGCAGCGACGGTGGTTGCCGGTGTTCTCGCCGCGCCTCGTTCAGCCATCGCTCCGGGACGGCGATGTTCTGCGTCTGACCGTCACGCAGGCGCCGCGCGCGGCGATCCTGGCCGGTGACGGCCGGCCGATCGTCGTGCCGCGACCGGTCGTCAACGTGGGGGTCGAACCCAAGCGCGTACACAACCTGCCGCAGCTCGCGCAGACGCTGCATCAGGTCCTCGGGACTGATCCCACCGCGCTCACCCGGGCGGTCCGTTCTGCCCCGCCGACGGCATTCGTCCCAGTGATCACGCTGCGCCGCGAGGCGTATGAACGACTTCGCACCGTGCTGTATCCGCTCCCGGGCACGGTGTTCACGACCGGGACGCTGCCGCTCGCGCCCACGCGGACGTTCGCTCGCTCGCTCCTCGGCGTAACGGGCAACCCGACGGCGCAGATGCTGAACGCTTCCCACGGGCGCTACACGGCGAGCATGACCGTTGGCCTGTCGGGCCTCGAGCAGACCTTCGACAATTCGCTCGCAGGAACACCCGGGCTTACCGTCGCGGTGCTCGACCCCCACGGGAATACCGTCGGGACGCTGTACCGGGTCGCGCCGAGGGCGGGAACGCCGTTGCGCACGACGCTCGAAGTTCCCGCGCAGAACGCCGCCGACGCCGCGCTCTCCGGTGTGCGCCAGCCGTCAGCGCTCGTGGCGATCCGGATCAGCACGGGCAAGGTGATCGCAAGCGCGATCGGGCCGGATCCCGGTGCGTACAACATCGCCTTCCAGGGCACGTTCCCGCCCGGCTCGACGTTCAAGATCGTCACCACGCTGGCGCTGTTGGACCAGGGCGAGCACCCGAGCGACACCGTCAACTGCCCGGCGGACATCAGCATCGACGGTCGGCAGTTCCACAACGCAGAGCATGAGGTGCTCGGCCCGATCACGTTCGCGCACGCGTTCGCCGCATCATGTAACACCGCGTTCGCCGGCCTCGCGCCCCGCGTCTCGGGCACCACCCTTCCCCGGACTGCCGCGATGCTCGGACTCGGGCGCGCACTGTCGATCGGGGTGCCCGCGTTCGCGGGCGAGGTTCCCGCGCCGACCGACCCAGTCGATCGCGCGGCCGAGGCCTTCGGGCAGGGACAGATCCTCGTCAGCCCTCTGGCCATGGTGTCGGCGGCGGCCGCCGTGGCACGCGGACGCTGGCTCCCGCCTGAGCTGGTCGAGGATCGCGCCGCCAGCGGCTCGCGCGGAGGTTCTCCGCTTCCCTCGGGGCCGGTCGCGACGCTCCGGACGCTGATGCGCGAGGTGGTCACGAGCGGGACGGCGAACGCGCTCGCGTCGCAGCCTGGCCTGCCCGTCTACGGCAAGACCGGGACCGCCGAAACCGGCACGAGCACGCCTCCGCGAACCGATGCGTGGTTCGTCGGCTACCAGGGCGACGTCGCGTTCGCCGCACTCGTGGCCAACACCGCGAACGGTTTCGGCGGCGCCGTGGCGGCACCCATCGTGGGGCGCTTTCTGGCCAAGCTCCAGCCGTAGCTTCGCAGTGGCGAAATGGCATGTGAAGGCGACGACGGCCGGTCGGCCGCTGGGTTACGCTTCACTTCCTTGGCCACGATGCGTGTCGTTAGCGCATCGAGTTGCCGAGCGGCTCGTCGAGCACGATGCCTTGCGGGGTGATTTTGAACTCGCGGACGTCGGGATCGTGTCTGCTTGCGCGGGTTTTGAGCACGGTCACGGCACGTCCTAGTTGCGCATCTCGAGGCACGAACTGCAGCAGGATGACGTTGTCGGAGAGGTGGGAGATGCCGTCGTCGGAAACGTGCCTGATGCCGAACAGCGCTGGTATTTCCTGGCTCATCATGACGCTGATCTGTTGGTTCGCGCAGCGTTGCAGCAGCGAGTAGAGGTATTCGCGAAAGCGAAGCTCGTCCACGGCTGCGCGCTGTAGGTCTCCGAGGCTGTCGATGAACACGCGGCGTGCGCGGGTCCGCTCGATGATCTCGAGTAGTTCATAGAACCATTCGTCTAGGTAGAGGTCCACGGGTGAGCGATACATCAGCTTGACCGATGGGCTGGTCAGCGACCAGCCAAAGCCCTTGGCGATCCGATCGAGCTGAGTGGTGTTCTCCTGGAGGCTCGCGATGATCCCGGCTTGTCCCGCGGCGGCGCCGTTGAAGATGAAGTGCAGCCCCATGAGCGTTTTTCCTGACCCTGACGGCCCGGCGACCATGGTTGACGCGCCTGGCCAATAGCCGTCGGCGAGCATTTGGTCGATCGCGGGGATGCCGGAGGACATGCGCTCGGTCTGCAAGTCGTACGTCTCGACAGGGAGGCTTTCCGCGAGCCTGGGAAATACGTGCAAGCCATCCTGGGCGATCCGGTAGGCGTGCTCGCCCGACATGAATCCGGTGCCGCGAAGTTTGAGGACCTCGATGTGGCGGATCGCGCGTTCGGCTTCGCGGCGTGTGGTGAGCGAGATGATCCCGTCGGCGACCGCGAATTCCGGTGCGGTTGCGATTTCGTCCCGCCCGTACTCGCCGACCCAGAAAGTGGTCGTGGGGAAGGCCGTGAGGATGCCGCCAAGCTCATGCAGGAAGTGGCGGAAGGCTTGCGCGTTCGCCGCGTAGACCGACAGCGCTTTGAAGCTGTCGATTGCGATCACGCCCGGCCGGCGCTCTGTGATCAGCGTTCGAACGTAGGCGAGAACGTTGTCGAGACCGCCGTCGTTGAGCTTCTGACCCAGGTCGTCGAAGAACACGCTCGTCCCGATCGCCTCGGCATCGAAGAAGGCAAGGCGTTGTCCGTAGCGCAGAACCTTCTCAAGCGGTTCTGAGACCGTCGAGAGATACATGCCAGGCCGCTGCGCGGACGCGTTGTGGAACATGAACTGCTCGGCCAGGATCGTCTTGCCGCTGCCCGGCAGACCGATGATCATGTTAAGCGCGTTCGCCGGCAGGCCCCCGCCGAGGACTGCGTCCAAGTGGCGATTGCCGCTTGAGAAACGGTCACTCATCAAGCTGCGTCCGGGGCTTGGCGCATGAGTCCGCTGGGGCCGATTAGGCCCCTCACGGTCGACACAAGCTGCGACGGCTCGAGTGGCTTCTTGAGGAATGCGTCTGCGCCCGCGGCTAGCGCTTGCTTGTGGAGATCCAAGCTCGAGATGCACAGCACCGGCGTCGCGCGCCGCTTTTTCAGTCGTTCGCACAGGTCCCGACCGACGCCGCCTGAGATCATCAGCTCAACGATCGACAGCGCCGGATCCTGGGAGGCGAACTTCTCCTCAGCGTCGTGCGCAGTAAGCGCTATCTCGACCTCGTAACCCTCGGCGCGGAGAAAGAAGTCGTTGAGTTCCGCGCCATGCCGATCGCTCTCCGCCAATAGGACCAGCGCCCGTCGCGCGGGTGGATTCGACGTCCGCCGCTCCACGATCGGCTGTATACCCGCTTGACGTTCGGCCAGCAGGCGGTGTGCGTCGGCGGCGGACAGACCTTCATCGAGGCGCTCCTTGACGA
>OBLV0100000337.1_pt1 | contig 14705 bp, 14 predicted proteins | sample 1520071 | NCBI WGS metagenome assembly OBLV01 (sample SAMEA3888446, study PRJEB22518) | metagenome | reverse complement strand
GACCCGGCGCCCAAACAGCAAGTAGACGGTCCCGAGCGCCAGCACCGGCACGTCGGCGATGGCGCCGAAGAGGTAGAACACCCGGAACACCGGCCCTGACCAGCCGGCTTGGGCCCCGAGGGCCAAGGCGGCAGCGGCGATGGCGAACATGGCCAGCGCCGCGCTCCACGCCAGCTCGTGGGGCTTGTGGGCCCGCAACCACCGCTCGAAGGTCGACAGCCCGAAGGCCACCCCGATGATGGCGGCGGAGACGGCGACCGAGGTCTCCAGCGGATGGCGCATCGCCATCCCAGGGTATCGGCGAGGGCCCGGGAAACGAAGCCGCGGCAGGCGAGGCTACTTGCCGGGCACCTTATGTGAACATGTGCGCCGGGCGCGAGGTGGGTCTCGGTACCATGAATGGAATGACCCCAGGCGGACATATCCCCGAGGCCACCGTCGCCCGGCTCCCCGTCTATCTGCGGGCGCTGGTCGATGTCGCGGACGCCAAGTTGGCCACCATCTCCTCCGAGCGCCTCGCCGACCTGGCCGGTGTCAACGCCGCCAAGGTGCGCAAGGACCTGTCGTATCTCGGCTCCTATGGCACCCGGGGCGTGGGCTACGACGTCGAGTTCCTGCTCTACCAGATCAGCCGCCAGCTCGGCCTGACCCGCGACTGGCCGATCGTGATCGTCGGGGTCGGCAACCTCGGTCACGCCCTGGCCAACTACCGGGGGTTCGCGGCCCGCGGGTTTCGCATCGTGGCGCTGCTCGACGCCGATCCGGCCAAGGTCGGGGAACGACTGGGCGAGCACCACATCCGCGACATGGCCGACCTCGACGAGGTGGTCAAGGGGGAGAGCGTGGCCATCGGCGTGATCGCCACCCCCGCCGTCGTGGCCCAGGAGGTGGCCGACCGTTTGGTCGACGCCGGGGTCACGTCGATCCTCAACTTTGCCCCGGTGGTGATCTCGGTGCCCGACCATGTGGCGCTGCGCAAGGTCGACCTGTCGATCGAGCTGCAGATCCTGAGCTTCTACCACCAGCGCTCGTCGGGTGCGGCCGCGATGGCAGCAGATATTTCGGCAGATTTAATTCTTCCGGCCGGCTGAGCGCCAGCTGACCCTGGCTGCGCGCAATTGCCCGTCGTCGGCCCGCAGTACCCGGTCAATTTGCTACTCGGGGGCAAGCGCTGTCTCGTCGTGGGAGGCGGCCCGGTGGCTGCTCGCAAGGTCGCCGGCCTGCTGGCGTGCGGGGCCGAGGTGCACGTCATCGCGGCGACCGCCAGCCCCGAGATGATGAATCTCGGCGTCGCCGTCGACGTCCGTCGATACCAGGAAGGGGACCTCGCGCCCTACCGCCTGGTGATCGCGGCGACCGACGATCACGCCCTCAACCAGGCAATTTACGACGAGGCGGAGGCGGCGGGCATCTGGGTCAACAGCGCCGACGACCCGGCGTCGTGCTCGTTCACCCTCCCGTCGGTCATCCGCCAGGGGCCGATCATGGTGACGGTGTCGACCGGCGGCCACAGCCCGGCGCTGGCCGCCTGGATCAAGCGCCGCATCGAGGCTGACCTCGGCCCCGAATACCAGGTCCTGCTGGATTTGGTGGCGGCGGCCAGGGAAGAGGTGCGCGCCGCCGGGCGTTCCACCGAAGAGGCCGATTGGCAAAGCGTGCTCGATTGGGACATGCTCGAACTAATCCGGGCCGGACAGGTCAGCGTCGCAAGGGAGCGCCTCGAGTCGTGGCTGTCGTCGTTGTTGGACTGAACAATCGAACGCTCCCCCTCGACGTCTTGGAGCGGATGACCGTCAGCGGCTCCCAGCTACCGAAGGCGTTGCACGACCTGCTGTCGCGGGAGCACCTGAGCGAGGCCGTCGTCCTTTCCACCTGCATGCGCACCGAGATCTACGCCGCCGCCGGCCGCTTCCACGGTGCCATGTCCGACATCCGCAACTTCCTGAGCGAGTGGAGTGGGAGCGCGCCCGAGGAGTTCGGCGACCACCTCTACTCCTACTACGAGGATGCGGCCGTCAGCCAGCTGTTCCGGGTGGCGTCGGGGATCGATTCCGCCGTCATCGGCGAGGGCGAGGTCCTCCGCCAGGTCCGCCACGCCTGGGACGCGGCCACGGCGGAAGGCGCCGCCGGAGCGGTCATGGCCCGATTGTTCCGCCACGCCGTCGAGGTCGGCAAGCGGGCGCGGCGCGAGACGGCCATCACGCGGGGGATCACGTCGCTCTCGCAGGCCGCCGTCGCCATGACGGCCGACCGCCTCGGCACCCTGGAAGGTCGGACCGTCCTGTTGCTCGGCGCCGGCGAGATGAGCGAGGGGATGGCCCAGAGCCTGGCGTCGGTACCGGGCATCGGCCCCACCTTGGTCGTCAACCGCACCTGGGCCAAGGCGGCCCAGCTGGCCCAGCGCATCGGCGCCACCCCGATCGAGCTCGGAGGCCTCGCCGGCGCCCTGGAGGAGGCCGACGTCCTGCTGACCTCGACCGGTGCTCCCGGGGTGCTGATCGAGGCCTCGGATCTCGAGGCGGTCATGGCCGCCCGCGAAGGCCGCCCGCTGCTCGTCGTCGACATCGCCGTGCCCCGTGACGTGGACGCCGGCGTGGGACAGTTGCCCAACGTGACGCTGCTCAACATGGACGACCTGAAGGCCTTCGTCGACGCCGCCATGGCGGAGCGGCGCAAGGAGATACCGGTTGTCAGCCGGATCGTCGCCGAAGAGGTCGCCCGCTTCGGTGAGCTCACGGCCGAGCGGGAGATGGCACCGCTCGTCGCCACCCTCCGCGAGCGGGTCGAGACGCTGCGCGCCGGCGAACTCGAGCGCTACCGCGGCCGGCTGAGCGGACTAAGCGACAGCCAGCGGTCCGATGTCGAGGCGCTCACCCGCAGCCTCCTGGCCAAGATCCTCCACGAGCCGACGGTCCAGCTGAAGGACGTGGCCGGGTCGGTCCAAGGTGAGCAGCTCGCCGAGGCGGTCAGGGTCCTGTTCAACCTCTAACGACCGTACGGGTCGCCACCCGGGGCAGCGAACTGGCCCGCTGGCAGGCCAACCGGGTTGCCGACCGGCTGAGGTCGTCCCACCCCGGCGTTACCGTCGAGCTGGTGATCGTGGAAACGACAGGGGACCGGCGCCGGGACGTGCCGATCTGGGAGCTGGGCGGCCAGGGGGTCTTCGTCAAGGAGGTCCAAGCGGCGGTGCTCGACGGTCGCGCCGATGTGGCGGTGCATTCGGCCAAGGACCTCCCGTCGATCACCGCCGCCGGCCTGCTCCTGGCGGCCGTGCCCGAGCGCGAGGACCCCTCCGACGCCCTGGTCGGCGCGACGCTCACCGCCCTGCCGCCGGGCGCCACCGTGGCCACCGGCTCGGTGCGCCGGCAGGCCCAGCTGGCGTGGCTGCGGCCCGACCTGACCTTCACCGGTCTTCGAGGCAACATCGCCACCCGGGTGGCGAAGGCCCGGCCGGACCAACCGGTCGTGGTGGCGCTGGCTGCCTTGCGCCGCCTCGGACTGGAGGATCGGGCCGACGAGGTCCTCGAACCGGCTCTGATGCTGCCCCAGGTCGCCCAAGGAGCGCTGGCGGTGGAGTGCCGGGCCGACGACGGCGCCATGGCGGCGCGCCTCGCCGCCATCGACGATCCGCTGTCCCATCGGGCCGTCACCGCCGAGCGCGCCTTCCTCGCCTGCCTGGGCGGCGGCTGCGACCTGCCGGTAGGTGCGCTGGCGCACGTCGAGCCCGGTGGTGCGATCAGCATCGAGGGCCTGCTGGCCGACGCCGACGGCCGCATGGTGCTGCGGGCCACGAGAAGCGGCACGGACCCGGTGGCGGTGGGGGAGGAGTTGGCCGAGCACCTGCTGGGCCTGCGCGCCCGGCGGTGACGGTCTACCTGGTCGGCGCCGGGCCGGGCGACCCGGGGTTGCTGACGCTGCGGGCGGCCGAGGTCCTGGCCCGGGCCGACGTCGTGGTCCACGACCGCCTGGCCGAGCCGACGCTGCTCGACCTGGCCCCGCCCGGCGCCGAGCGGATCGACGTCGGCAAGTCGCCCGGCGAGTCGGTCGATCAGGAGGGCATCAACCGCCTCCTGGTTGCTAGGGCGGGGAAAATGGCGGCCGTCGTGCGGCTCAAGGGCGGTGATCCCTTCGTGTTCGGTCGCGGAGGAGAAGAGGCCATGGCCCTGACCGCCGCAGGCGTCGAGTGGGAAGTCGTGCCGGGCATCAGTTCGGCCATCGCGGCGGCCGCCTACGCCGGGGTGCCGGTCACCCATCGTGGCTTGTCCACCTCGTTCACCGTGGTCACCGGGCACTCGCGCCACGCCGTGGACCAAGAAACCAACTGGGAGGCCCTGGCCGCGGCCGGCGGGACGATCGTGGTGCTCATGGGCGTGGCCCACCGCGCCGCCATCGCCTCCCGCCTGATCGGCGGGGGCCTGGCCCCGACCACCGCCGTCACGGCGGTGCGGTGGGGCACCCGGCCCAACCAGACGACCATCCGCACGACCCTCGAGCACCTGGGTGACGCCACCCTCGAGCCGCCAGCGGCCATCGTCATCGGCGCCGTCGCCGGCCTCGACCTGGCCTGGTTCGAGCGCCGCCCGCTCTTCGGCCGCCGCGTCGTGGTCACCCGGTCGCGCGCCGACGCCTCGGCGCTGTCGGGGCGGCTGCGGCTGCTCGGCGCTGAGGTGATCGAGTTGCCGACCATCGAGGTCACCGACGCGGCCGACGGCGGCGCCGACCTGCGCAGGGCGGCGGCCGACCTGGCGGCGGGGCGCTACCAATGGGTCGTTTTCACCTCCCCGCGCGCCGTCGAGCGACTGGTACCGCACCTGCGCGACGCCCGGGCCTTCGGTGCCACCGCCATCGCCGCCATCGGGCCGGGGACGGCCGCCGCCCTCGGCGCCTACTGGGTCACCCCTGACCTGGTACCGGACCGCTTCGTGGCCGAGTCCCTGGTCGCCGCCTTTCCGGCCGGCGCCGGCCGGGTCCTCCTGCCCCGCGCCGCCGTCGCCCGCGAGGTGCTGCCCGACGGCCTGGCCGCCAAGGGATGGACGGTCGAGGTGGTCGAGGCCTATCGCACCGAGGTCGCCCAGCCCGACCCCGCCGCCATTGCCGCCGCCGCCACCGCCGACGCCATCACGTTCACCTCGTCGTCAACGGTCACCAACTTCGCCGCCCTGGCCGAGGCCGTACCACCGTTCGTGGCGTGCATCGGGCCGATCACCGCCGCGACCGCCCGGGCCGCGGGGTTCTCGGTCGATCTCGTTGCCGACGAGCACAGCATCGAGGGCCTGGTCGCCGCCTTGGTCGCGGCCCTCGGCGCAGTACCGTCCTGACCGATGGGTTTTCCCGAACAGCGCATGCGGCGGCTGCGGCGCACCCCGGCGCTGCGCCGCATGATCGCCGAGACCCGGGTGTCGGTCGACGACCTGATCGCCCCGCTCTTTGTGCGCGAGGGCATCGACGAGCCCCAGCCCATCGCCTCACTGCCCGGGGTGGTGCAACACAGCCGTGATTCGCTGGTGAAGGAGGCGTCGCGGCTGAGCCGCCTCGGCGTGCCGGCCATCGTGGTCTTTGGCGTGCCCGTCGCCAAGGACCCCCAGGGGTCGCAAGCCTGGAACCCCACGGGGATCGTCCAGATTGCCATCGCGGAGGTGAAGGAGGAGCTGGGCGACTCCCTCGTGGTCATCGCCGACCTCTGCCTCGACGAATACACCGACCACGGTCACTGCGGCGTGGTCGACGCGTCGGGCCAGGTCGACAACGACGCCACGTTGGCGTTGTACCAGCGGGTGGCGGTCGCCCAGGCCACCGCCGGCGCCGATGTGGTCGCCCCGTCGGGGATGATGGACGGCCAGGTGGCGGCCATCCGCGCCGCCCTCGACGGCGCCGGCTTCGACCGGGTGGCCATCCTGGCCTACGCCGCCAAGTACGCCTCGGCGCTGTACGGGCCGTTCCGCCACGCCGTCGAGGTGACCATCCGCGGCGGCGGCGACCGCAAGGCCTACCAGCAGGATTACCGCAACCGGCGCGAGGCACTCTCCGAGGTGGCCCTCGATCTCGCCGAGGGGGCCGACATGATCATGGTGAAGCCGGCGCTGGCCTACCTCGACGTGATCCAGGCCGTGCGCCGGCGGGTCGACGTGCCGGTGGCTGCCTACCACGTGAGCGGGGAGTTCGCCATGATCAAGGCGGCGGCGGCCAACGGCTGGATCGACGGCGACGCCGTGGCCCTCGAGCACCTGACGGCCATCAAGCGGGCGGGCGCCGATGTGATCCTCACGTACCTGGCGGGGGAAGTGGCCGAAGCCCTGCATGGCTGACGATCGGTCCAACGCCGGCTGGTTCGAGCGGGCCAGCGCCGTGATCCCCGGCGGTGTCAACTCCCCGGTTCGGGCCTTCCGCTCCGTCGGCGGCGTCCCGTATTTCGTCGCCCAGGCCGACGGCGCCTACGTCTGGGACGTGGAGGGGCGCCGCTACCTGGATTACGTCCAGTCCTACGGGGCGTCGATCCTCGGCCACGCCCACCCCTCGGTGATCGCCGCCGTCCGCGACGCGGCTGGTCGTGGCACCACGTTCGGGGCGCCGACGGCAGCCGAGGTGCTCCTCGCCGAGGCCATCTGCTCGCGAGTGGCCGGCTGCGAGCTGGTGCGCCTGGTCTCCAGCGGCACCGAAGCGACGATGTCGGCGGTGCGGGTGGCCCGGGGGTATAGCGGCCGGGACCGCATCGTGATCTTCGAGGGGTGCTACCACGGGCACTCCGACGGGCTGCTGGCCGGAGGCGGCAGCGGGGTGGCGACCCTCGGGCTGCCCGCCTCGGCCGGGGTGCCCGCCGCCGCCGTGGCCGAGACCCTGGTCGTGCCGTACAACGTGGTGCCGGTCCTCGACACCGATATCGCGGCGGTGATGGTGGAGCCGGTGGCGGCCAATATGGGCCTGGTGGCGCCGGCGCCGGGGTTCCTCTCGGGCCTGCGGGCGGAGTGTGACCGGGTCGGGGCGCTGTTGATCTTCGACGAGGTCATCTCCGGTTTCCGGCTCGGCCCCGGTGGCGCGGCCGAGCGATTCGGTGTCCGGCCGGACCTCTGGTGCTTCGGCAAGGTCATCGGCGGGGGCTTGCCCCTCGCCGCCTTCGGCGGGCGGCGCGACGTCATGTCGCACTTGGCCCCGATCGGGCCGGTCTACCAGGCCGGGACGCTGTCGGGGAACCCGCTGGCCACCGCCGCCGGTCTGGCCGTCCTCTCCTTGCTCGACGCCGATGCCTACCGCACGCTGTCGGCGCGCGCCGCTCGTTTGGCGGCCGGGCTCTCCTCGGTGTTGGCGGCGGCGGGACTGGACGTGCAGGTACCTGTGGTCGGGCCGCTGGTGGGGGTGTTCTTCGCCCCCTCCCCGGTGACGGACTTCGCCGGGGCCAAGGCGTCGGCCGACCGGGGCCTCTACCCGGCGCTGATGCACGGCCTCCTCGACCGGGGGGTGGCGGTGGCGCCCGGTGCCTATGAGGCGTGGTTTCCCTCGCTTCGCCACACCGACGCCGACATCGACCGAACCGTCGAGGCGGCGGGAGATGTTGGTACCATCCTGTACCGCATCGTTACCGCCAGGTAAGGGGGAGTTGGCATGCGCCTGCGAAGGACACCCGCCATCGTCGTCGTCGTCGCCCTGTGTGCCTTCGGGTTGGGGGCCGTGGCCGCGCCCGCCGGCGCCATCGCCCCCCCGGCGCGGGTCACCCTGGCCGGGTCGCAGCCGTCGTGGGCCACGGTTCCCTCCGTCAACCCGGCGATCGCCACCAGCACGTCGATCACCGTGCGGGTCTACCTGCAGATGCGCAACCAGGCGGGAGCGCAAGCGTTGGCAACGTCGGTGTCGACGCCCACCAGCACCTCGTACGGCAAGTACCTGACGACGGCCCAGGTGCTCCAGACCTACGCCCCCATCAACGCCTCGGTCAAAGCCGTCAGCAACTGGCTCGCCGGCTCCGGCATCAAGGTTGGCTACGTCCCGGCCAACAACCAGTTCGTGGAGGCCACCGGCACGGCCAGCCAGATCGAGCAGGCCTTCGACGTCTCGCTGTCCACCTACCCGGTCCAGGGCATGGAGCTGCGGGCGCCCACGAGCGACCTGTCTATCCCCTCCAGCCTGGCCGGCATCGTGTCGGGCGTGGTGGGCGTCGACCAGTCCGAGTTGTTGCTGCAGCCCACCAGCGTGGTGGCACCGCCGCCGGCGGGGTTCGTGAACGCCCCGCCGTGTTCGACCTACTCGGGCCAGCTGACGACGACCGTGCCGCAGTTCGGGAGCTACCCGACGACCCTTCCGGATGTGACCTGCGGCTACATCCCGGCGCAGCTGCGCTCGGTCTACGGGATGCAGCAGGTCGTCAACGACGGTTTCAATGGTTCCGGCGTCACCGTTGCCATCGTCGATGCCTTCGCCTCGCCCACCCTGCTCGCCGACGCCCAGCAGTACGCCGCCAACCATGACCCCTCCAACCCGCTGCTGAGCAGCCAGTTCAGCGAGCACGTCTTCCCGCCCAACGCGGCCAACGAAGGCCCCTGTGGCGCGTCGGGCTGGTACAGCGAGCAGTCCCTCGACGTCGAGGCGGTCCATGCCATGGCGCCGGGCGCCAACATCGTCTTCATGGGCGGGAAGGACTGCCAAGATCCCTCCCTCGACAAGTCGCTCAACGAGGTCGTCGCCAAGCACCTGGCGCAGGTCGTCAGCAATTCCTACGGCGACGCTGGCGAAGAGCTCCCGTCCGGCCTGATCAACGCCTTCCAGAACATTTCGATCCAGGCGGCCCTCGAGGGCATCAGCGTGTTGTTCTCCTCCGGCGATAGCGGCGACGAGGTCGCCGACATCGGCTTCGCCTCGCCCGACTTCCCGGCGTCGTCGCCCTGGGTCACGGCGGTGGGTGGGACCAGCCTCGGCATCGGTGCCAGCGGCCAGCGGGTCTTCGAGACCGGGTGGGAGACCGACAAGGCGACGCTGAAGGGCATGAAGTGGAGCCCCAAGGCCGGTGCTTACCTCTACGGGTCCGGCGGCGGCACCAGCCGGCTCTTCGCCGAGCCCAGCTACCAGGTGGGAGTGGTACCGACTGCCCTGGCGGCCGAGAACCAGACCGACGGCAACCTCGGCCGGGTGGTGCCGGACATCGCGATCGATGGCGATCCCAACACCGGGTTCCTGATCGGGATCACCCAGGAATTCCCCGACGGCGCGGCCTACGGCGAGTACCGCATCGGCGGCACGAGCCTGTCCTCGCCGCTGATGGCCGGCGTCATCGCGCTGTCCGACGACCTCCACGGACTGAGTCAGGGTTTCCTCAACCCTGACCTGTACCTGATCGGGTCGCGAAGCGGCGGCATCACCGACGTCACCCATGTGACCGGTGCGGTGATCCGGGTCGACTACAACAACGGCCTCAACGCCGGCGCCGGGACCGTGACGTCCATCCGCACCTTCGACGACCAGGGCCTGACCATCCAGACCGCGCCCGGCTACGACAACGTGACCGGGCTGGGCACGCCCAATGGCCTGCGCTTCGTGGTGGCGCCGTGACGCGTCAGTACCGCGCTGCCCGGAGACCGGGCCACATTTTCCCCGACTACGCGGCGTCAGGCACGACGCGTGCGATGGCCGCCACCGCCCGGTAGGCGGCTTCGGCCGGCCCCAGCTCGTCGGGGCGCAGCAGGTTGGACATGATCCGCAGCACCCACTCCATCAGCGTGCGGCTGCGCATGCCCGTCGACACCAGGGCCTTCATCAGTTCCGGCCGGCCGATGATCTTTACGAACGCCCGGGCCGTCTTGTAGTAGAGGCCATAGGTCTCCTGGAGCTGGCCCTCGAAGGCCTGCAGCGCCATGCCGTCGCCGGTCGCCAGCGCCTCGTGGACGGCGCCGGCGGCCATGCGGCCGGTCTCGTAGGCGTAGGCGATGCCCTCGCCGTTGAAGGGGTTGATGGCCCCGCCGGCATCGCCGACGACCAGGTAGGTCGGCCCGGCGTGGGGCCCGACCGACAGCGCCATCGGCAGGCGGCCGCCGGTCGGAGGCCCGCAGCAGGTCTCGGGGCTCATGCCCCACGACGCCGGGGCGTAGTCGACGAAGGCGGCCATGAGATGGCTGGTGTTGACCGCCTTCCACTGGTTGAAGGTGGAGAGCAGGCCGATGCCGACGTTGACCCGGCCGTCGCCGACGGGAAAGATCCAGCCGTAGCCCGGGAGGGTGTTGCCGGCCTTGTCGTGGATGTCCAGCCAGCTCTCGATCCAGGGTTCGTCGTGGCGAGGGGAGGTGTAGTAGCCGCGGATGGCCATGCCGAGGGGGTAGGCCCGGTTGCGACTGGTGCCGAGGCTGCGCCCGAAGCGAGAGTTGGCCCCATCGGCGACGATGACGTACTTGGCCCTTACCTTTGTCACCGCGGGCTCGTTTCCCGCGGCCGCCGGCTGCGGCGCGGCGCCGGCTTGGGCGGCGGCCCCGTCCTTGCGCTTGACCATGGCGCCTCGCACCAGGCCGCCTTCGACGATCGGGTCGATCGCCTCCGACGCCTGCCAGATGGTGGCGCCGGCCTTCTCGGCCCGGAGGGCGACCATGTGGTCCAGGTCCTTGCGGGTGACCACGTAGCCGTGGTCGGGGAAGTCGTCGTGGTGCGGCCAACGTAGCTCCAGGGTCCGCCCGAAGGCGTGGGAGCGCAACCCGTCGAAGCGGTGGTGCTTGACCAGCTCATCGGCCAGGCCCAGGTCGTACAGCTGGCGGACGCTGCGCGGCGTCAGGCCGTCGCCGCAGGTCTTCTCCCGCGGGTAGCGCTTCTTCTCCAGCAGCAGCACGTCGTGGCCGGCCTCGGCCAGCCAGTAGGCGCAGGCGGCGCCCGACGGCCCCCCGCCGATGACCAGGGCCTCAACTCGTTTTTCGGGCCCTGGTGATTCGATCACAGTGCAGTTCGTTCGTAGTTGACGATCTCTTGGATTTGGGTGAGCGACAGGCTCGACTTAAACGACGGCATGTCGTCCTTCGACGCCACGTGCTGGCCGCCGGGGCGGTTCGGGTTGCCGTAGGGCTCGTTCTTGGTCAGGCCGATCGAGCCGTTCTCGACCCAGGCGATCTGGTCGGCGATGTTCGGGAAGGTCAGGACGGCCTGCCCGCCGTGGAGCATCGGGCCGACGCCGCCTTGGCCCTGGGCGCCGTGGCACGTCGAGCAGTTGGCCTGGTAGAGGTTGTTGCCGATCACGAGGGGGTTGGCGCTCGGCGGTGTGTGGTTGCTGAAGGCGCCAGGAAAGAAGAAGGCCCAGAACGGCAGAGCGACGATCACCGGCATGACCCACAGCGGGATGGGCAGCTTGTGGGGCCCGGTCGGCCGGACATAGGCCGGAACGACGACCGCAGGCGCCTCGATGATGGCCGGCGCCGCGGCTTTGGTCGCCGCCGCCTTCGCAGGGGTCGCCTTGGCCGGCGTGGCCGCTTGAGATGACGAGGGGAGTGCGCCGGCGCTCGATTCCTCGCCGCCGCCTCCGTCTCCGCCCAAACCGAGGGCGGCTCGTCGCTCTCGTGAGCGCCGTAGGAGATGTTCGGGGATTTCCGTCAACGCCTAACCCTCCGTGAAGCCGATTCTGGTCCTTCCCGCACTGTAGGCGGGTCGCTGCGGATACGACCAAGCGGCGGTCCGATCGTGCGTTCTCGGTGGTCGATGTGCTGGACGGTAATCCGAGGTGGTAGAACCGACCCCGTGGACCGCGGGCCGCGCTCTGAACCCTGTGAGTACCATGTGACTACGTTCACGAACTCTCGGGGACCCGCCACGAACACCCTTCCGACCCGCCGTAACCGCCAGGAGACGTCGCCGAAGTGACCGCCTTTCTAACCGCAATCGTGGCGTCGCTGCTGATGGCGTACATCATTGTCCGGGTGGGCAAGCGCCGACCGGTTGGAACCAAGTTGACCTGGGGTGAGGCGATGGCCTCGGGCCTGTTCGTCTTCGCCCTGCTGCTCATGGTCTACGGGGTTGTTCCCGACCGGTGGCTGCGCTACGCCGACGGCGAGCTGCGGTGGCGCACCGACAAGATCGGCATCCCCATGGGGCCGATGGGCGGCTTCCTGCACAACGTCCTCGGCCTCGGCAGCAGCAAGAACGTGATCGCTCCTCATGGCATCAAGTTCTTCGGCCACGGCCGGATCATCCTCAGTGCCAACGTGCTGGAAAACATCATCGTCGTGGTGATCTACGGCGTCGCCATCATGGGCCACATTCTCATGATCCGGTGGTGGCAGAACCGGGGCAAGGCGCCCAAGGCGGCAGAATTGGCGAAGACCTCGGCCTATGGCCGACCGCTGGTGCGGACCGGGTCATGAGTCTCATGCGTTTTGTTCGTTGCTCGAAGGGAGCCAGTGATGGCCAGAACTGATGCCAATCCCCCGATGCCGAGCTTTCCCGGCGGGTACGTCCTGGCCGAGATCGAGACCGGCGACTTGGCCAAGGCGGTCAAGCCCAAGCAGTTCCTCCACATCGACCAGTCCGAGTGCATCATGTGCGAGGGCTGCGTCGACATCTGCCCGTGGAAGTGCATCCACATGCTCTCCCACGACACGATCGTCGATTCCGTCGACACCGACATCCCCGGCGTCGATCCGGCCGACCACGTCGTGTTCATCGTTGACGAGGACGTCTGCACTCGTTGCGGGCTCTGCGTCGACCGCTGCCCCACCGGCGTGATCATCATGGGCCGGGCCGGCGTGGCCGCCCGCGATGGCGATCCCCACGGGCGCGACAACAAGCACGGTTACTCCTACGGCATGCGGTTCTAAGAAAGGTTCTGGGGACTCGACGTGGCCCGACTATTCGGACTTGGTGGCAAGGGCGCCTCGGCCTCATCGACGGATGAGGCGAAGGAACGCAAGACGCCGGGCGAGCGCGTCTCTGAGGGCGTGAGCAAGTTCCAGGGCTCGCAGTTCGCCACGTCGATCTTCCGTCCCGGGTCGATCTTCCGCAAGGGCTACACCGACAGCCCCCGTAACCGCTCCTACGTGATCATGAACAGCGTGCTGTACCACCTTCACCCGGTGAAGGTGAAGCGCCACGCCGTCAAGGTCAGCTACACGCTGTGCCTGGGAGGGCTGTCGTTCTTCCTGTTCATCATCCTGACGGTCACCGGCATCTTCCTGATGTTCTTCTACCAGCCGGCCGCCGCCAACGCATGGGGCGACATCAAGGCCCTGCAGACGGCGGTCACCTTCGGGCTCCTGGTACGCAACATGCACCGATGGGCCGCCCACCTCATGGTGCTCTCGGTCTTCTTGCATATGGCACGGGTCTTCTACCACGGGGCCTACAAGCCGCCTCGCGAGTTCAACTGGATCATCGGCGTGATCCTGCTGCTGCTGACCCTGCTCCTTTCCTTCACCGGTTACCTGCTGCCGTGGGACCAGCTGTCGCTGTGGGCCGTCACCGTCGGGACGAACATGATGGGCTACACGCCGGTGTTCGGATCGCAGATCCAATACGTGCTGATTGGTGGATCGACGATCTCCAGCGCCACCCTTCTGCGATGGTACGTACTGCACGTGCTGATGTTTCCGTTTGTCATAGTAATTTTCATGGCCGTCCATTTCTGGAGAGTCCGCAAAGACGGCGGCATCTCCGGGCCTCTATAGGCCTCGATAGGCGGAGGGAACGTGCATGGCTGAAGTCCCCGAACATCTCCTGAAGCGGGCCGCCGAGCGCAAGGCCGCGCTCGAGGCCCAAAAGGCGGCGGCCGCTTCTTCTTCTGGTTCCCCTGGTTCTGGATCCTCTGGCGACGACGCCTCTGGCGCTGATGCCTCGGCTGCAGAGATCGCCGCTTCGAATGCCGAAGCAGACCAGACCGGGAAGATCCCCGCCCACCTCCTGGCTCGCTCGGCCGAGGCCAAGGCGGCCAAGGCGGCGGCCGGCGTGGGTGCCGGTTCGGCTGGCTCGGCGCCGGCCGGTGGCGGTGGTACCGCCACGGCCACGGCGGTCGCCGCCGGAGGCACCGCCGCCGCCGCTCGTGCCGGTGCCGCCCAACCAGGTCCCGGCCTGGTCGGCCCGGCCGGCCATACCCAGCGTTTGCTCACCGTCGTCAAGGCGGGCTCCATCCAAGACGTCAAGGCCACCCCGACCGACAAGGTCAACGTCTGGCCCCACCTCCTCGTCGTCGAGTTCGTGGCTTCGCTCGCCATGACGGCGTTCCTGCTGGTCTTCTCGACCTTCGTCAACGCTCCGCTCCTGGGCGAGGCCAACTTCAACCTCACCCCCAACCCCTCCAAGGCCCCGTGGTACTTCCTCGGCCTGCAAGAGCTGCTCACCATGTTCCATCCCGAGGTCGCGGGCGTCATGCTCCCCGGCATGGGCCTCGTCGGCCTGGGGATGGCGGGCTATGTCGACAAGAACCCGAGCCACAAGCCCGAGGACCGCAAGTTCGCCATTGCCCTGTTCACGTTTTTCATGGTGTTCTGGGCCATCCTCGTGATCATCGGATCGATCTTCCGAGGTGAGGGCCAGAACTTCGTGCTGCCGTGGCGCCAAGGCGTCCACGACATCTTCGACCTCTAGATCGTTAGGAGGTGAATAGCTAAACCATGAGTTCGGGCGCCATCCTCGTCGTCGCAATTGTCATCGTCGTCGTGCTGGCCATCGTGTTGCTCGCCACTACCAGTGACCGCCGGGACCGCGAAGCAGCCGTCGGTGTGCTGTCGCGCGAGACGCGACATCGCGACCGCAGCGACGCC
>OBLV0100000336.1_pt1 | contig 14767 bp, 13 predicted proteins | sample 1520071 | NCBI WGS metagenome assembly OBLV01 (sample SAMEA3888446, study PRJEB22518) | metagenome | reverse complement strand
CCGAGATCTACACTCTTTCCCTACACGACGCTCTTCCGATCTACACAGGTCGGATTCGGCGATCTCGGTCAGAGTCAGGCCCGGAACGGCTCGCAACAAGTCCCGGGGCTGGGACCGGATCCCCTGCGCGTGCCCGAGGTGGCAGGCGTCGTGGTAGGCGATCGAGAGGTTCAGCGGCCGCCGTGGCGCCACCGGACCGAGCTCGACGAGCAGCTCGGAGACGTCACGGGTGCGCTCGACGAAGGTCTGGGCGCGTTCGGCGTGGGCGGGATCATCACGCAGCAGGTGCGCGTACTCCTTCATCGCGGACCCGCACCCGGCCGCGTTGACCACGACGTGGTCCACCCCCGCGGTCTCGAAACGCCGGATCAAGGCGCGGGCGAAGGCGATCGCTTCCTGCTCGCGACCCATGTGCTGTGACAGCGCCCCGCAGCAGCCCTGCCTGCGGGGGATCACCACGTCGCAGCCCTCCGCGGCCAGCACCCGCGCGGTCGCGGCGTTGACCTCAGGAAACAGGGCGTCTTGCACGCAGCCGGTGAGCATCCCGACCACCGCGCGGCGCCGGCCTCGGGCACGTACCCGCTCCGGCAGCGCCGGGCGCCGGGTCAACGTCGGGGTCAGCGACTCCATCACCCGCATTGTCGGGGGTAGCCGGTCGAGCAGCCCACGGCGTCGCAGTAGCCGGTCCAGACCGCTGCGCTGGTAGAGCGCCAGCGGCCCGCGCAAGGCCCGCAATCGCCGCGGGTAAGGGAACAATTGGAAGATCGCCTCGCGCAGCAGCCGCTCCCGGCGGGGTCGCTCGTAGCGCCGCTCCACCTGGGCCCGGGTCTCGGCGATCAGCGTGCCGTACTGCACGCCGGACGGGCAGGCCGGCACGCAGGCCATGCACCCCAGGCAGGCGTCGAAATGGCTCACCATCGATTCCGACAGCGGCTCACCCTCCAGGCCGGCCTTCATCAGGTGGATGCGCCCGCGCGGGGAGTCCATCTCCTCCCCCCACAGCACGTAGGTAGGGCAGGAGGGCAGGCAGAACCCGCAGTGCACGCAGTCTTTGATCAGCTCGGGTTGCGGCGGGTGATGCTCGTCGAATGCACCTGCCACCATCTCAGATCCCCCCTACGAACCGCCCCGGCGCCAGCCGGTGATCGGGGTCGAAGTGGTCCTTGAGCCGGCGCATCAGGCTCAGCGCGGGCACCGGACCCCACACATCCAGCGCTGCTTTGCGGTGCGGGGCCGCACACCGCAGCACCACCGTGCCGCCGTGCCGGGCCGCGATCCGGCGCAGCCGGGCCAGCTCCGCGCCCAGCCCGTCACCATCGTCCATGCCGGCGGTGAACACTCCCGCCCCAGCCGAACCGCGCAGCGCACCGGGAGCATCGGCGAGCAGCTCGGCCAGCCCGGTCGGCTCGCAAGTCAGCGCCGCGGCCGGAGCCGGAAGCGGCTGACCCCACCACGACGGTGCCTGCCGGGTCACCGTGGCCGGCGTCCCGGCTGCCTGGCCGAGCAGGTCTGCCACCGCACCGGCCCGCCCCTCGATCCCCTCGGCGATGCCCTCGATGGTGACCGCAACGGTCACCGGAGCGCCCGGATCGGGCCGGTCCACGTCCAAGGCCACCGGGTCCTGCTGCGATGCCCGGACCGCGGCGATTGCGGCGGCGGCACGCTCCGGTCCACCGGCTTGCGCGATGATCCAGCGGCCGGACTCGGGCAGCGGGTGCAGCCGGAACACCGCCTCGGTGATCACCCCGAGGGTGCCCAGCGAGCCGGTGTAAAGCTTGCCCAGGTCGTAGCCGGCGACGTTCTTCACCACCGTGCCGCCGGAGCGGGCGATGGTGCCGTCGGCGAGCACCACGGTGATGCCGATGAGCAGATCGCGCACCGAGCCGTAGCGGTACCGCAACGGGCCCGACGCGGAGGTGGCGATGGTGCCCCCCACCGTCCCCGCGGTGGCGCTGGCACCGTCGAGCGCCAGGTGCTGGCGGTGCCGGGCCAGTGTGTCCTGAAGCTCTGCCACCGGCAGGCCGGCCTGCACCGTGACGACGAGATCACCAGCGGTGTGCGCGAGCACCGTGGCCATCCGGGTGGTGTCCACGATCAGGTCCACTCCGGCCGGCGGGGCACCCCAGGACAACTTCGTGCCGCGACCCCGGGGGAGCACCCGCAGCCCCAACCCGGCGGCCGCCCGCAGCACCGTCGAGACCTCCTCGGTACTGCCCGGCCGGGCCACCCAGCGTGCCGGCACCCCGTCCACGGTGTCACCGGCGGTGGCTTCGGTGATGTCGCCACAGGCCTGCTGCAGGCAGTGCAGGGTGGGAGTGCTCATCAGAACTGCTCGGCCAGACCGGCGGCCTGCAACGGGTGCACCCCTTTGTGCTTGCCGGGCACCTCACCGCACAGCCGGGGGGTCGGGAACACCTTGCCCGGGTTGCACACTCCGGCTGGGTCGAACGCGCAGCGCAGCCGCTGCATGGTGTCCAAGTCCTCCGCGGTGAACATCCGCGGCAGGTACCGGGCCTTGTCGGTGCCCACGCCATGCTCACCGGTGATCGAGCCACCGTAGGCGATGCACAGGTCGAGGATCGCGCCGGACACCTCCTCCGCGGCCTGCGCCTCCCCCGGTTTCGTCTCGTCGAACAGGACCAGCGGGTGCAGGTTGCCATCACCGGCATGAAAGACATTGGCCACCCGCACCCCGGTGCCGGCGGAGAGCTCGGCGATCTTGCTCAACACCTCGGGCAGCACCGTGCGGGGAATCACCCCGTCCTGCACGATGTAGTCGGGGCTGATCCGGCCCACTGCAGCGAACGCGGACTTGCGACCTTTCCAGAACAGGGCCCGTTGGGCAGCATCCCGGGCCACCCGGATCTCGGAGGCGCCCGCGCCGGTGCAGTGCCGCTGCACCGCGGCGAAGGTGTGCTCCACTTCTGCGGCCGGGCCGTCCAGCTCCACGACGAGCACCGCACCGGCCCCCTCCGGGTAGCCGCAGGCCACCGCCGCCTCGGCAGCCTCGATGGCGAGCGCGTCCATCATCTCGATCGCAGCGGGAGTGACGCCGTCAGCGATGATCGCCGACACCGCAGCGCCCGCCTCGTCCACCCCGGGGAAGGCGGCGAGCAGGCAGCGCACCGACTCCGGAGCTCGCAGCAGCCGCACCACGATCTTGGTCGCGATTCCCAGGGTGCCCTCGCTGCCGACGAAGGCGCCGAGCAGGTCGTACCCGGGCGTATCGCGGGTGGTGCCGCCCAGCCAGACCAGCTCCCCGTCGGGGGTGACCACTTCCAGGCCCAGCACATGATGGGTGGTGAACCCGTACTTGAGGCAGTGCGCCCCGCCGGAGTTCTCCGCGACGTTGCCGCCGACCGAGCAGATTTGCTGGCTGGACGGGTCGGGCGCGAAATACCAGCCCTGCGGGGCGGCGGCTTTCGTCACGTCCAGGTTGATCACTCCGGGCTCGACGATCGCGCGCTCGTTGGCCGGGTCGATCTCCAGGATCCGGCGCATCCGGGAGGTCACGATCAGGACGCCCTCGGCATGCGGCAGCGCGCCGCCGGACAGACCGGTGCCCGAGCCACGGGCCACGAACGGCACCCCAGCGCCGGCACACGACCGGACCACCGCAGCGACCTGCTCGGCGGTCTCCGGCAACACCACCAGGCCCGGCACCACGCGGTACTGCGCGAGCCCGTCACACTCATAGGTGCGCAACCGCTGCCGATCGGTGATCACCGCGTGCGGCCCCAGCAAGGCGGTGCACTCCGCCGTCAGTACCTCCAGCGCGGCGTTCTTGCGCATCGTCATCGCCACTCCCCGTCTCTCCCCATGCTCGTGGGGCTGCGCCTCCCAGATTGCCGTGCATCGCGAGCTCGACGCCAGCGACGTTTCCAGCCGGCGGGAGGTACTCACTGTCGAGTTCGCGTGAACTGTGACGATCTCGAGGCGCGGTGCGGCGAACGGGGACGGCAGAATGGCCCGGTGGCTTCGGTCCGGCATCCGTTTCTGGACAGCCCCACTCCCCGTGCGTTCGCACATCGCGGATGGCATTGCGGCGAACTGGCCGGCATGGAGAACTCGCTCACCGCGTTTCGTCGCGCTGCCGCCGAGGGGTACCGGTATCTGGAGACCGACGTCCGATCCACCAGGGACGGCGTGGCCGTCATCCTGCACGACCCGACCCTGGACCGCACCACCGACGGATCCGGTGCAGTGGAGCAACTGGACTGGGCCGCGGTCAGGTCCGCGCGGATAGCCGGCCGCGAGCGCGTCTGCCGGCTGGACGAGCTCGTGGAAGAACTCCCCGACGCCCTGCTCAACATCGACGTCAAGGCGGACTCGGCGGTCGAGCCGGTGCTGCGGTTGCTCCAGCGCAGCGGGCAGTGGCACCGGGTGTGCATCGTGGCCTTCTCTGAAGCGCGGCTACGGCGGATACGCAAGGTAGCCGGTCCGAGGGTGCTGACGTCGATGGGTCCCACCTCTGCCGCTGCGCTGCGGCTGCGATCAGTGGTGCCCATCCCGGCACCGATCCGCGGCCGGATCGCGCAAATACCGGCGCGGATAGTCGGCGTCCCGGTGATAGACCGCAGGCTGGTGCGCTACGCGCATGTCCGTGGCTTCGAGGTCCATGTGTGGACGGTGGACCAGGAAGCCGAGATGCGTGCCCTGCTCGATCTCGGTGTCGATGGTCTGATGACGGACCAACCGGATGTACTGCGTGCAGTACTCCAGACCCGCCGAGCGTGGCCGGCGTGAGCGACGCGGTGCAGCCCGCCCCCAGTGTCCCGCGTAACGACGCTGACCGCCGCCGTGATCAACGCGCCTGGTGCTGGTATGACTGGGCGAACTCGGTCTTTCCCACCTCCATCATCACCGTGTTCCTCTCGCTCTACCTCACCACGGTGGCGAAGAACGATGCGCTGGCCGCCGGTCAGAGCTGCCCGACGCGCAACGCCCTGGTCGACTGTGACATCTCGCTGTTCGGGCTCCAGTTTCCCGCCGGCTCCCTATTCGACTACCTGCTGGCCGGTTCCACCCTGCTGCAGGTAGTGGTGCTCCCACTGACCGGTGCCATCGCCGACCGCACGCAGAACAAGCGGGCGATGCTCGGGTCTTTCGCGTTCACCGGGGCCACCGCCACCGCGTTGCTCGCGCTGGTGACCGGAACCGGCTGGCGCCTGGGAGTCGTGCTGTTCATCGTGGCGACCACCGGGTACTACGCCTCGGTGGTGGTCTACTACTCGGTGCTGCCCGAGATCGCGACCGCCGATGAACGGGACGGGCTCTCTTCCCGGGGCTGGGCCTTCGGTTATCTGGGTGGTGGTATCGCGCTGGCGCTCAACCTGGGCACCTATCTGGGGCGTGATGCGCTCGGACTGTCCGAGTCCTCGGCGGTTCGGATCTGCTTCGTCACCGCGGGGCTGTGGTGGGCGGTCTTCACCCTCATCCCGCTGTCCCGGATGCGTCGTTACCAGCCGCCGCAGGGCAGCGAACGGGGCCTCGCGGTGGTGACCGGTAGCTTCCGCCAGCTCGCCCGAACGCTGCGCGATGCCCGGTGCTACCCGCTGACACTCGCCTTCCTGGCGGTGTACCTGATCTACGCCGACGGGATCAGCACCGTGGCCGCTGTCGCTGGCCAGTACGGGGATCTGGAGCTGGGGTTGGCGAGCAGCACGCTGATCAGCACCATCCTGATGGTGCAGTTCGTGGCGTTCGTCGGTGCGCTGCTGCACGGCTGGTTGGCCCGCTGGTTCGGCGCCAAGCGCACGATCATGGGCAGCCTGCTCGTCTGGGTCGGGGTGGTCGTCGCGGCGTATAGCCTTCGGGCCGGTGATCAGCTCGCGTTCTACACGGTGGCGGTAGGCATCGGGCTGGTGCTGGGCGGCACCAACGCACTGTCCCGCTCGCTGTTCAGCCAGCTCGTGCCGGCAGGCAAGGAGGCCGAGTACTTCTCGGTGTATGAGATCGGTGAGCAGGCCACTTCCACCGTGGGGCCGCTACTGTTCGGCGCGATCGGGGCGGCAACCGGCTCGTTCCGCCCCGCGATCCTGTCGCTGGTGGTCTTTTTCATCGTCGGTTTCCTGGGGATGTCGCTGCTTCCGGTCCGCCGGGCGATCCGGTCCGCAGGCAATCCGGAGCCATCTGTCGTCTGAGGGTCAGCCCGGACGGGCGTAGCGTTTATCACCTGAAAGAGTGGTGTTGTTACCTCCCCGTGAGGTAACGCGTCACATTCCTGTGTCGATTCACCCTGTGTGGGCGATGCTTGCGGGGGACCTGCCCGCAGGACCGAAGTAGCCGTTCGTTCAGTAGTGGTTGATAGTGATCGACATCACTGGTCCGGACCCCACTCACGGACCGGGAATGTCGCGCCCTTCGCCGACGTTACAGGCGGTGAGCTTGATCCGGGGACCCTGGGTCTCCCGGACCCGAGAGAGGAGACGCCATGGCCGACCGCGTTCTTCGTGGCAGCCGGCTCGGAACAGTCAGTTACGAGACCGACCGCGACCATGATCTTGCTCCTCGCCGCCCAGTAGTCTACGCCTGTCCCAAGGGCCACGACTTCACCGTGTCGTTCGCCAACGATGCCGAGACCCCGATGACCTGGGAGTGCCGGCTGCACGGCAGTGAGTCCAGTCTGGTCGACGGCCTGGAACCGGAGCCGAAGAAGATCAAGCCCCCGCGTACGCACTGGGACATGTTGCTGGAGCGCCGCAGCATTCCAGAACTCGAAGAACTGCTGGACGAGCGGCTGAACGAGTTACGCGGCCGTCGTTCCCGTTCTGCGTGAGCGAAGCTGCCTGATCTATGCCACCCGTGCCGCGGAGATGGCAGAGGTCAGGTCTGGCTTGGCTGGGTGGTGCTGTTGGCCTGGTCGTGGTCGGGTTTCTGGCGTGCGTTCAGCAGGTAACGCCGCGCTCCCCACACCGTGACCCGCCACAACGCCTCCACAATGATCGAGCCGGTCATCTTCGAATGACCTTGCTCGCGCTCAGTGAAGGTGATCGGAACTTCCACCACGGAGAAACCCTGGCGCACCGAGCGCCAGGCCAGGTCGACCTGAAAGCAGTATCCCTGCGAGGCGACCGTGTCGGGATCGAGGCACTCCAGCACTCGGCGGCGGTAGGCCCGAAACCCCCCGGTGACGTCATGGATACCCACCCCCAGCACCATCCGGGAGTAATAGTTGCCACCGCGGGAGAGCCACTCCCGGTACGGCGCCCAGTTCACCACCCGGCCGCCGGGCACGTAACGGGAACCCAGCACGACATCGGCACCGTCGGCCAAGGCAACCAGCAACCGGGGGAGATCCTCCGGCGCGTGCGAGCAGTCGGCGTCCATCTCCACCATGACGTCGTAGCCGCGTTGCAGCGCCCACCGGAAGCCGGTGACGTAGGCGGTCCCCAGGCCGGCCTTTCCCGGGCGGTGTAGGACGTGCACCCGGGGATCGGCAGCAGCCAGCTCATCTGCCAGTGCGCCGGTGCCGTCCGGACTGGCGTCGTCCACTACCAGCGCATGCGCGTCAGGAACCGCCTCGTGCAGCCGGTTCAGGACCGTCGGCAGGGTGGCCCGTTCGTCGTAGGTCGGAATCACCACGATCGTTCGACCGCCCCCCTCGACGTGCCCGCCCTGCTGATCGGTCATCGACATCCTCCCTCGCCGGCACCCGTCCTTGCCGGTTCCCTGCGCCCGGTCCGCGCTGTATCACCAGGGCTGCTATCAACGCCCATAACACCCCCAACACCCCTAGCGCCACCAGAACCCACTCCGGGAGCGGGCCGAGCCGGGTGGCAAGCGTAGTACCGGACCGCAGCGGGACCCGCGTCACGAGCGCCGCCGGGGTGAACATGCCAGTCCGCTGCGCGACGCTGCCGTCTGGGGTGATCACCGCGCTCACCCCGCTGGTGGAGGCCACCAGAACGGTCCGGTCATGCTCCACCGCGCGTACCCGGGAGATCGCCAACTGCTGGTAGGTCTCGTCAGTGAAACCGAAGGTGGCGTTGTTAGAGGGCACCGCGAGCACCTGGGCCCCGGCGAGCACGCTCTCTCGCACCAGATCGTCGAAGACCACTTCGTAGCACGTCGCCACGCCGACGCGGACCCCGCCGATGTCTACCGCGCCGTTGCCCTTACCCGGCACGAAGTTGCTCGCACGATCGACGTAGGGGCTGAACAGCCGGAAGAAGCTTCGGTAGGGCACGTACTCGCCGAAGGGCTGCACCTTGCGCTTGTCGTGCCGCTCCCCCGGTCCGGAACGCGGGTCCCACACGATCATGGTGTTGGTCTCGTGCCCGTCACCGGTGTTCAAGACGGCGCCGACCAGGATGGGCGCGCCGATGTCTCGCGCTGCCTGATTAATCAGCAATCGAGCGTCCAGGTTGCGCAGCGGATCGATGTCGGAGGAGTTCTCGGGCCAGATCACCAGCGCCGGTTTCGGATACCGGCCGGCTGCCACCTCGGCCGCCAGTTGGAGGGTTCGCGCGACGTGGTTGTCCAGCACGGCGCGCCGCTGAGCGTTGAAATCCAGGCCGGCCCGAGGCACGTTGCCCTGCACCAACGCCACGATGGCCTGCCGGTCGATCCTGGTCGGGCTGGCCAGGGAACCCGCGATGAACCCCGACACCACCGGGATCGCCACGAGCAGCGCCGGTACGGCCAGCCCGCTGCGCCTCCCGAGCTCGCCGGCGTTCCTGCTCAGGCGCGGGGCAGCCCGGCGGAGCAGCTCACCCATACCGAACCCGGTGAGCACCACGGCTGCGGTCAGCAGGGGCGCGCCGCCGATCGCCGCCACCGGCAGGAACGTTCCGGCCGGCTGGGTGTAAGCCACCCTCCCCCACGGAAAGCCGCCGAAAGGGGCCCGGGCGATCAACGCCTCCGCCGCCACCCATACCCCGGTGGCCCACAACGGTGCGGCGGGCAGCCGGGACACCACCGCGATCCCGGCGCCGGCCAATGCCACTACCAGCGCCTCGATCGTGGCCAGCGCCAACCACGGCAGCGGGCCCACGTACGCACCGACCCAGGTCAGCAGCGGCAGGAAGTAACCAAGCCCGAACGCGAACCCGTGGCCGAATCCAGCCCGCGCTCTGGCAGCCGGGCGAGAGTCGTACTGGACAATCCGCTGCCCGTGCAGCACCAGCCACAGCACCGCGAAGGCCAGCGGGGCGAGCCACCACAGATCTCGCGGCGACGCGCTGGCATAGAGCAGCACACCGGAACCGGCGGCGATGGCCAGTCGAAGCAGCCGGCGATGCCACAGCACACCAGCGAACCGGCTCACGCCAGGGCGCCTTCCCGCTCGAACAGGATCCGGCCCTGGTGCACGGTGCGCAGGCACGAAGGCGTGCCTGCCGGTGGAAATCCAGCGAAATCAGCGCTGTCCCAGATCGCGTACGACGCCGGAGCGCCCGGGCTCAGAGTGCCGGCCAGCGGATCGGGTACGACGGCAGCCCGGTAACCGCCGTAGGTGTGCGCCGCGAGGGCCTCCATCACGCCGATCGCCGAGCCGGCGCTGCGGTGTGCCGCCGCGGCACGCACCGCACCCCACGGGTCGAGCGGCGTGATCGGCGCATCAGAACCGAACGCCAGCACGACTCCGGCCGTCTCCAGCAGGGCGAAGGGATTCATCGCGGCTGCCCGCGCCGCTCCCAGGCGCATCGCGTACATCCGGTCGGTGCCACCCCAGGCAGCGTCGAAGGCCGGCTGCATGCTTGCCACCACGCCCCAGGCCGCCAGCCGGCGCGCCTGCTCGGGATTCACCATCTCCAGGTGTTCGAGCCGGTGCCGGCGCTCCCGCAGCGCCACGGCGCCGACCGCGGCCTCCGCGACCTGGAAACCCGCCACCACCGTCTCGACCGCGGCGTCCCCGATGACATGGAACCCGGCCTGGGTGCCGGCCAGTGTGCAGGCCCGAACGTGCTCGGCTACCTGGGACACATCGAGATAGGCAACGCCACAGCTGGCGGGGGCGTCAGCGTAGGGCGCGTGCAGCGCAGCGGTGCGCGAGCCGAGCGTCCCGTCGCAGAACAGATCGCCCGCCAACCCGCGTGCGCCTGTGACCCTGAGCAGCTCGTGAGCCTGCTCGGGTGCACTGACTGCCTGACCCCAGTAGCCCACCACCTCGGTACCGCAGTCCGCCGCCAGTAAGTCGGCGAGATCGTCCATCCCGGAGACCTCCGGACCCGCGCATTCGTGCACCACCGCGATCCCGCGGGTCGCCGCCGCCGCCAAGAATGCCTGTTGGGCGGCCCGGCGCTGGCTCGGCGGGATCGACTCGCGGGCGGCCCGGCGCAGGGCATGGTGTGCGTCCTGGGTCACCGGCCCCTCGGTCGACCACCCCGGTGCATCGATCGCCCCGGGGGCCCGGTCGAGCAGGCCCGAGGACACCGCGGCACTGTGCCCGTCGATCCGCGACAGGTACACCGGTGCACCACCGCAGGCACGGTCCAGCTCGGCCCGGCTGGGCGCACGGCGCTCGGGCCATGACGTCTCATCCCACCCGTGCCCCCACAGCACGCGACCCTGGCGGGACTGCTGGGCGACCAGGTCCAGGCACCGCCCGAGCGAGCTACATCCCGCGAGCTCGAGCCCACTGGCAAGCAGACCGGCTGACGTGGCGTGCGCGTGCGCGTCGACGAAGGCAGGCGTGACCACCGCGGCATGCAGTTCCAGTACTTCGTCCGCGTCGCCGAAGCACGCCCGGCCGGTGCTGTCGTCTCCCACCCAGGCCACTGTCCCGTCCGCCGTGGCCAGCGCGGTGGCACCAGCGACCGACGGGAAACGCCCATCCAGCAGCAACGTGGTGCTCATGGATCGGCAGTATTCCCGCTCATCCTGATCACCGCGGGAGGTGCCCAGTCAGCGGAGCTCGCCCCCGGCCGGGCGCGGTTGCCGGGGCTCGTGCGGTTCGTCGCTGACCTCACCCTCAACCTCACCCTCGACGACCGTGCCGTCCTGGGCAACCGGGCCGGGGGCGAAACCCGCCGGGGTGTGCGGCGATGCGGCGCGCAGCATGCGCTGCCGGATGAGCTTGCGGACCGGCGGGAGCAACAGCAGCAGGCCCACGGCATCCGACACGAAGCCCGGTAGCACGATGAACCCCCCGGCGGCGGCGATCAGCATCCCGTCGAGAAGCTCCCGATGCGGGGGTCTGCGGGTGCGCACCGCCTCGACGAACGAGCGCAGGGTGCGCGCTCCCTCGTGGCGTAACAGGGCTATGCCGACCAGCGACGAGAGAATCAGCAGTCCGATGGTGGCCAGGACCCCGATGGCGTGCCCCACCGCGACGAGCACCGTCAACTCGATGATGGTGGCAGCGAACATGACCAGCAGGATCGGCATGGCGCAATCCTCTCTCATGATCGAATGGGCGAGGCAGGGCACGCCCGGGTATGTCCTGCCAACGTTCCAGGACTCCACTTCGCTCCCGAGAACGCTCACCTCGGCGATATACAGGTGACCTGGGATGTACCACCCATCTGGGGCGCTCTGGTGAAATCAAGATGAACTGGGTGGGTGTCTGGACTTGCCCCCCGATCACCACACCCCTATCGTGATGTGACCCACCACGTGCATGGCAACCCAGGTCGGAGGTGTGCGGCGTGTCCGGGCCATCAACCGGGACCGCCACCGCCGCGGAATTGTTCGAGCGGCGGGTACTACCTCTGTATCAACTCGCAGACGATGCTCCGACGATCGCTGCTGCGTGCCACGCGATGGCCGTTCGTTTCCACCTTGGTGGCACTCTCGTCGTTTTCGGTAACGGTTCTGCCAGCACGGATGCCCAGCACATCGTTGTTGAGTTCGTACATCCCGTGATCATGGGCAAGCGGGCGCTACCTGCCATCTCGTTGACCGCCGATGTCGCAACGGTGACCGGTATCGCCGGCACGGAGGGCTTCGACGAGATCTTCGCGCACCAATTGCGTCACCTCGCCTCCGGTCGGGACATCGCCCTGGGTGTCTCCCCCGACGGCAACTGCGGCAGCGTGCTGCGCGGATTGGCCGCGGCCCGGGAGCTGGGCATGCTCACCATCGCGCTCGTCGGTGGTGACGGCGGGCAGATCGCGTTCCATCAAGGAGCCGACCACATCGTCGTGGCTCGCTCCGACGATCCGCAGGTGATCAAGGAAGTGCACGTCACCGCTTACCACGTGCTGTGGGAACTGGTGCATGTGTTCTTCGAGCATCCAGACCTGCTAGAACCGAGGGCTGTCGCATGAGCGTGCCGGAATGTCATGGCGACGTATGCATCACGTGCTCGGATCAGGCTGTCGCGGTCCGGATCATCGAGTTGCTGCCCCACGATTTGGCTGTGGTGGACACCGGTTCCAGCATGGAAGAAGTGAGTATCGCGTTGGTGTCGGCCGGAATTGGCGACGAGATCCTCGTCCACGCCAAGGAAGCCATTGCGGTGCTGCGTCCATCCGAGCTGCATCCATCCGATCTGGGCCCATCTGAGCTGGGGCGATCCGAATGACCCCCGGAACAAACGGCCATGGGACCAATGGCCACACCGACCCCGCGGCGCAGGCAGCGGCGAAGTCAACAGTGCGGTCAACCTCGGCTGCACAGTCCCGGTCCGATGACCTCGCTTCGCTGTACCCGTTCCTGTACACACATTCGGAGCCGGACACAGCCGCCGGCCCCAAAGCGGGGGATCTGGAAACCGTCCTGGCCGATGTGCGCCGCTCCACAGTGGACAAGGCGCACCAGATCGTGGCACTCCGGCGCGAGGTGCTGGCTCTCGATGGTCAGCGGCTCTCCGTGTGTGCCTCGGCAATGGCAAAATCGTTCGCCGGTGGTGGGCGGTTGTTCGCCATCGGTAACGGGGGCAGCTGCACCGACGCAGCTGACCTCGCTAGTTTGTTCCTCCACCCCGGTCCGGGACGGCGGGCACTGCCCGCCTTCGCCCTCACCGGTGATATCGCGGTGCTGACGGCGCTGTCGAACGACGTCTCATTTGATGTCGTCTTCGCCCGCCAGATCGCTGCATTCGGGCGGCGTGGTGACGTCGTCGTCGGGCTGTCCACCTCGGGTAATTCCGCCAACCTGGTACGCGCTTTCGAGGAGGCGAGCAGGCGCGGCCTGCTCACCGTCGGCCTCGCCGGGTACGAGGGAGGGGCAATGGCCGAGCTGGGCAGCATCGACCACCTCTTCGTGGTTCCTTCTGACTCCGTGCACCGGATTCAGGAGGCGCAGACCACGATTTACCACTCGCTGTGGGAGCTCACGCTGAACGAGCTCGTCAGCACTCACAAAGCGACATCCGGAACGAGAGAGCGGCCGGAGGTCGCTCGTGGAGTAGGGGATCATGGCTGAAGAAGAGAGCCCAATTCATATCCTGTGGATCAACTGTGGCCAGTCCTGTGACGGAGACTCGGTGGCGCTGACAGCAGCGACTCAGCCGAGCATCGAGGAGATCGCTTTGGGAGCCCTTCCCGGCCTCCCCAAGATCGCAGTGCACTGGCCGCTCATCGATTTCGAATGCGGTCCGGAACAGGGCGCCGATAACTTCATCGAGTGGTTCTGGAAGGCCGACCGAGGTGAGCTAGAACCGTTCGTACTTGTCCTCGAAGGCTCCATCCCGAACGAGTCGATCAACGGGGATGGTTACTGGACTGGATTCGGGCGGCACCCTGACACGAACCAGCCTGTGACGATCAACGAGTGGATCGACCGGCTGGCACCCAAGGCGACGATCGTGCTCGCGGTCGGCACCTGCGCCACCTACGGTGGCATCCACGGCATGTCGGGTAACCCGACTGGTTCCATGGGTGCTCCGGACTACCTGGGCTGGGACTGGAAGTCCAAGGCTGGGATCCCGATCGTCTGCGTTCCTGGCTGCCCGGTGCACCCGGACAACCTCTCCGAGACGATCCTGTACCTGCTCTATCAGGCCGCCGGCCAGGCACCGATGATCCCGCTGGACGAGCACCTGCGCCCGCAGTGGCTGTTCGGCAACACCGTGCACGAAGGCTGTGACCGGGCCGGTTACTACGAGCAGGGCGAGTTCGCCAAGACCTACGACTCACCGAAGTGCCTGGTGAAGCTGGGTTGTTGGGGTCCGGTAGTGAAGTGCAATGTGCCCAAACGGGGCTGGATCAATGGTGTGGGTGGCTGCCCGAACGTGGGTGGTATCTGCATCGGCTGCACGATGCCCGGCTTCCCGGACAAGTTCATGCCGTTCATGGACGCGCCTCCCGGTTCCCTGGTGTCGGGGACTGCGAGCCAGGCCTACGGCACGGTCATCCGGTCACTGCGCAACATCACGCTGAAGAAGGTCGACACCGAGCCCAAGTGGCGCAAGAAGGGCCGCGCCCTCGAGACCGGCTATAAGCCATCCTGGTGATCGCCGACCGGCTGGAGAAAGGCATCTAGACGATGACAAGCACGCAATCAAGACACAGCTCGACAGGCCAGCTCACCGAGATGGTATGGGATCCGGTAACCCGGATCGTCGGAAGCCTGGGTATCTACACGAAGATCGACTTCGGCGCCAAGACAGTGGCCGAGTGCCACAGCAGCTCGTCGGTGTTCCGCGGGTACTCGATCTTCATGAAGGGCAAGGACCCCCGCGACGCCCACTTCATCACCAGCCGTATCTGTGGGATCTGTGGGGACAACCACGCCACCTGCTCGGTGTACAACCAGAACATGGCCTACGGGGTGGCCCCACCGCACCTCGGCGAATGGGTCATCAACCTCGGCGAAGCCGCCGAGTACATGTTCGACCACAACATCTTCCAGGAGAACCTGGTCGGGGTCGACTACTGCGAGA
>OBLV0100000335.1_pt1 | contig 14775 bp, 14 predicted proteins | sample 1520071 | NCBI WGS metagenome assembly OBLV01 (sample SAMEA3888446, study PRJEB22518) | metagenome | reverse complement strand
GGGCGTAAAAGGAGTAGACCACGCCGGTCGACAAGATCAGGAACGCGGCCGGGATGTTGGGCAGGACGGACATCAAGAAGAGGTAGAGCATGCGCCCGGTCTTGGACAGCTGCGGGTACTCCTCGAGCTTGTTGACCACCGGAAACCACATGAACATGGCCACGACGAACAGCAGCAGGTGGGCCCAGAAATGGATCCAGTGGTGGTAGAGCGTTCCATTGACCCAGAATGGGGCGTGGGATATCGCAACGACGGCGTTGAACAGCAATCCGGCGACTATGGGCCGGCACATCACCCGCGCCACCCCTGACGCCCACTTCGGGCGCAGGATCAGGCGGGTCAACCACGCCGGCACCCCAAGCAGGAGCAGCGGCGGGGCGACCAGGCTGATCAACATGTGCTGGACCATGTGGGCGGAGTACAGGTAGTTCTCGGCCAGGTCGTGCAGGGGCCAGTCGCCGGCGACCTCGAGGGTCAGCACGCCCAGGTAGAACGACCAAACCTGGCGCTTGGTCACGATCACGGCCTTCGGACCAAGCAACCGGGGCCCGAGCCGCTTGATGGCGTACCAGTACAGGTACGAGGAAAGCACGATCACGAACCACGTGTCGGGGTGGGCATGGAACGCCCACGGATTGGCCGTTGGGCTGACGAAGGCCAGGACCGGCATCAGTGGTGGGCGCCGTGGGTCCCGGTAAACACCCCAAACTCCAAGAAGACGACCATGTAGACCGTGATGGCGAGGACCGCACCGGTGACGAACAGCCGTCGGAGCACCCGGTTGTCGAAGCGAAGGTGCATGAAGTACCCGACGACCATGACGAACTTGACCACGGCGAGGATGAGCAGCAACGGCGCAGCGGCGTCGCCTAGCCCCTTGATGTAGGAGACCGTGACCTCACCGGCGGTGATCACCGCCAGGATCAGGGCGATCTTGATGTACTGGGCGTCGGTGGGGTGGGCACCGTGCGCCCCCGCCTCCTCGGCCATGGGGTGGGTGACGAGGGCCGGGGCTTCCATCTCTTCGGCGCTGGCGCTGGTCGCGCTGGTGCCGGCGCTCGTGGTCTCGGTCATCGGATCTGTAGCGGCGGGGTGATGTGGACCACCGGGGACGGGATCAGGTAGACGACGGTGAAGATGACGATCCACACGATGTCGACGAAGTGCCAGTACAGCCCGATGATCTCAACGACCTGGACCTTGTCCTGGCCCAACCGGCCTCGGGCGGACATGATCACGAGGGAGAGCAGCATCATGATGCCAAGGGTGACATGGACGCCGTGGAAGCCGGTCAGCACGAAGAAGCTGGAGCCGAACAGGTTGGTCCGAACCGTCAAGCCCTCGTGGATGAACGAGGTGAACTCGTAGACCTGGCCACCGATGAAGACCGTTCCCAACAGCGCCGTCGCCGTCAGCCAGAGCCGGAGTCGGCGGTGGTCGCCGCGCTGGATGGCCGCCAGGGCCAACACCATGGTCAGGGAACTCATCAGCAGCACGAACGAGCTGATGGATGTGTACGGGATGTCGTACACCTGCTTGGACGTCGGACCTTGGTAGATCCGGCCCCGGTACAGGAAGTACGTGGAGATCAGGGCGCCGAAGAGCAGGCACTCCGAGCCGAGGAAGCTCCACATCGCCAGCTTCTCGTTGGAGACCCCGGTGTTGGTGATCGGGCTCAGACCGTGGGCGGCGGGGGTTTCCCCCGGGCTTTCGTCGAGGACTTCGGGCGTCTCGGTGGTGGTCATCAGGCCCCCTCAGCCTTGCTCGACCCTTCGGACGACGCCTTGCTCAACCCTTCGGACGGCGCCGTTGTGGCGTCAGGAGTGGAGCCGGCGTCGATGGCCGCCGGGGCGCCGCCGCCACCGACCAGCACCGGTTGGCGGTCCGCATGGTCTCCGGAGGGGGCGTGGGGTTCGGTCGGCTCGGCCGAGGGCTCAAGGCCCCAGGCGTAGATGCCCCCCACCAGGATGAGGAACCCGACCACCGTGACGAGGTAGTTGGTGCCGTTGGAGTGGCCGGCGATCATGCCGTAGGCCGCCACCAAGAGCCCGAAGGCGCAGACAAGGGGGAAGTACGACGGTGACGGCATGTGGATGTGCTGGTCCGGCCGCTTCACGTTGCTGTTGGCCCCGGCCCGCACCGCCTCGAAGTTGGGCAGCCTCACCAGCCGCCCCTCCTCGTCCTCGGTGTACTTGCGGTGCCACCATTCGTCGAGCGAGTGCACCGTCGGTATCTCGGCGAAGTTGTAGTCCGGTGGTGGTGATGGAATCGACCATTCCAGGGTTCGGGCATCCCACGGATCGGCGTCGCACCTCGCCTTCCTCGGGGTCACGACGAAGATGTTGTACATCGCCACCAGGATCGAGATGGCGATGATGAAGGCCCCGATGGTGGAGACCATGTTCCAGAAGGCCAGGCCCAGGCTCTTGTCGTAGGTGTAGATCCGCCGGGGCATCCCCTCGAGGCCGAGGATGTGGAACGGCCCGAAGGTCACGTTGAAGCCGATCAAGGTCAGCCAAAAGTGCCACTTGCCCAGCTTCTCGTCCAGCATCCGGCCGAAGGCCTTGGGATACCAGTAGTAGATGGCGCCGAAGATGCCAAACATCGACCCGCCGAACAACACGTAGTGAAGGTGGGCGACGACGTAATAGGTGTCGGTCTGCTGGCGGTCCGAGGGCGAGAGCGAGTGGGTGACCCCAGACAGCCCGCCGATGGTGAACATCACGATGAAGCCGACGGCAAACAACATCGGCGTGGTAAATCGCAAGCTGCCGCCCCACAAGGTCGCGATCCAGTTGAAGATCTTCACCCCCGTCGGTACGGCGATGAACATGGTCGAGACCGAGAACGCCGAGACCGCCACCGGGCCGAGGCCGACGGCAAACATGTGGTGGACCCAGACGCCCCAGCCCATGAAGCCGATGGCGATGCCCGAGAACACCATGACCGGGTAGCCGAACAGCGGTTTGCGGGCGAAGACCGGTATCACCTCCGAGACCATGCCCATGGCCGGGAGGATCAGGATGTAGACCTCGGGGTGCCCGAACAGCCAGAAGAGGTTCTGCCACAGCACGGGATCACCGCCCGCCGCCGGGTTGAAGAAGTTGGCCCCGAATTCTCGGTCGAACATCAGCAGAAACAGGTCGACGGTGATGATCGGCATGGCGAAGACGGTGAGGAACTGGGCGATCAACGACATCCAGGTGAACAGCGGCATCTTCAGCAACGTCATGCCGGGGGCCCGCATGTTCAGGGTCGTGACCACCAGGTTGACGGCGCCGGCGGTGCTGGCGATGCCGAGCAGGAGGAGGCCGAAGATCCAGAAGTCGGTGCCCCGGCCCGGCAGGTACCCGGGGATGCTGGTGTTGGGGGCGTAGCCAAACCAGCCGCCGTTAGGGGCGCCGCCGAGGACAAAGCTGGAGTACAGGAAGACGCCGCCGAACAGGAACACCCAGTAGCTGAAGGCGTTCATGCGCGGGAAGGCGACGTCTCGGGCACCGATCTGCAGGGGTACCAAATAGTTGGCGAAGCCCACCGACACCGGCATGATGACCAGGAAGATCATCGTGGTGCCGTGCATCGTGAAGACCTGGTTGTACTGGTTGGCGGAGAGGATATGACCGTTGGGCTTGGCCAGCTGCAGGCGGATCAGCAGGGCCTCGCACCCTCCCATCAGGAAGAACGCGAATCCGGTCGTCACGTACATGATGCCCAGCCGCTTGTGGTCGACCGTGGTCACCCAGCCCCAGAAGCCCTCCGACGAGGTGGGCCGGCGCAGGAATGGTGACTTCGCCGGTGCCTCGGCGACCTTGTCGTCGCCCGGGGGGCGGGGGGATGTGGGCGGTGGTTCCAGAACGATCGCCATTTAGTTGACTCCCTCGAAACAGCCGCGGATCGCCGGACTCATTTGAGCGTGTCCAGGTAGGCGACGAGTGCAGTGATCTGGGTGGACGACAAGTGCAGGTTGGGCATGACCGATCCGGGCTTCTCCAACGGCGGGTTGGCCAACCAGAGCCGGAGGTTGGGATCGGTGTTGGCGAAGATGGCGCCGGCAAAGACCGATCGGCTCGCGAAGTGGGTCAGGTTGGGTCCCACCATGCCGTCGGAGACGCCGGTGATGGTGTGGCAGCCGGCGCAGCCGACGGTCTGGAAGACCTGCGACCCGACCGCGGCCTCACTGGTCGAACCGGCCGGCTGCGTCACGGCGGGTGCCTCCTGGCTGGCCACCCACGCCTCGTAATCCGCCGGCGTCTGGGCGATCACCTGAAGGCGCATGTTGGCGTGCGAGGTACCGCAGAACTCGCTGCATTGGCCGTAGTAGGTCCCGGCCTGATCGGCCTCGATCACCATCTTGTTGGTCCGGCCGGGAATGGCGTAGAGCTTGCCGGCCAGCTCGGGCACCCAGAAGTTGTGGATGACGTCGACCGACGTGAGGGTGAGCACGACCTTGGTTTGGATCGGGATGTGCAGTTGCGTCGCGGTCGAGAAGTCGATGTCGCCCGGGTTGGTGGGGTTGGTGGCGGTCGGGTAGTCGAACTGCCACCACCAGCGGTGGCCGGTGACCGCGATGGTCAGGGCGTTGTTCGGGAAGTTGTTGAGGTCGAACACGAACTTGACCGTGGGGACGGCGATCGACGCCAGCAAGATTGCGGGCAGGATCGTCCAGGCGATCTCGGCCCTGGTGTTGCCGTGGATCTGCTTGGGCGCCTCGTCCTCGGATCGGGCCCGGAACTTGAAGACACAGTAGAGGACGAGGCCGGTCACGAGGCACAGCACCCCGACCGCGATCCAGAACACCGGCACAAACAGGGTGTTTTCCAGCCGTGCGATCGAACCGTGGACGTCGAGCGTGCTCTGCAACGGATGGGTACAGCCACCAAGGGTGACCATGAGGCCGCCGGCCAGGGCAACCCATGTGAAGGCTCGCCGCAGCGCCGTCACGATGTCGCCCCAGCCGGCTTCACGATGATCGTCCCGATCATGACGGTGGGATGGAAGTCGCAACGGAAGACGTATTTGCCCGGGGGCAGGTCGAACGTGTGGGTGTAGGTGATCTTCTCTACACCCTTGATCGGCTCACCATCCCAATACGGTTTGCCGGTGGGACCGTAGACGGCGACGTTGTGGTAGATCGGGTCGAGGTTCTTGAACGTGATGGTCGTCAGTTGGCCGGCGGTGACGGTAATCGTCTTGGTGTTGAACGCCGTGTTGTGAGCCACGATGGTGAGCGACGCTGCACCCGTATCCTTCAGGCGATCGAAGGTCCGGTAGCCGTTGGCGGCGCCGACGCTGCCGGCGGTGGCGACTGCGACCACGGCGAAGCCGCCCAACAGCACGAGGGTCTTGCGGGTGAGATGCGGGCGGGCCGAGAGGCCGAAGAACACCAGCAGCAGCAGGATGGCGATAGCGAAGGCGGTGACGATCGACCCGATCCGGGGCAGGGTCAAAAGCACACGCGAGATGCTGATCACGATCACGGCGATGAGGCCGAGGGCCATGAGGGGCAGGCCAACGGGGGCCAGGATGCGCGACGAGATACGGGCGCCCTCGGAGGCGGTGAAGCTCGGGTCCTCCCGCCAGTCCTGCGTCATCCATCCCGCGGCCACCACCACGGCGACGACGATGCCGATGTAGATCAGACCATGGCCGACGGCCAGGCCGACGGCGATCAAACCGGCGGAGGCGGCGCCGACGAACGGCCAGGGCGACGGCTTGGGGGCTTGGGTCCGCCCGAGGCTGACCATCTGCAGCGGTGGGGCGTCCTGCGGTGAGGCGTACTCGGGGGCAAAATCCTTGAACCCCGAGCCGGTGAACGCCAAGCCGGCCAAGGTCACGGCAACGGCGATACCGAACAGCAGAACGAGGCCGCCCGGATCGCTCTCGAGGTTGCCCACGCCGATTCCAAGGATGAGAGCGACGGCAGCCAGACCCAGCTCGATCTTGGCGACGGTGTTGATCATCTGACCCCTCCCCCCCTAGCCGAACAACCACACGGTGGAATACACGACGAGCCAGGCGACCACGACGAAGTCCCAGTACCAGGCGACCGCCCGCAGCATCTCGGCGTTGGTTGCAGTCAGTTGGCGCCCGAGCACCCTCGGCACCGTTACGACTAGGGCGACGATGCCGGGGATGGCCACGGCCGCGGAGGCCGCGATCATGGCGAAGAAGAGGACGGCGAACGGGCCGATCTTGGCACTGCCAGGACCGAAGCCCATCTTGGCGCCGAGCTGCCAAAGGAGCACGACGAAGCCAGCGCCGAAGCCCGCGGTCATGAGGAGACCCCACGTGGCCTGCGCCGGATCGCCCCTTTTCACGGCGTAATAGGCCCACTCAACGGTGATCAGGCTCATGATGGCCGTGATCGCCAGCATGTTGCCCCGGTAGACGTCGATCGGCACGGCGGGAGGCGGCCAGTTCCGACTGGCCAGATGTCCAATCGTCACGTACGCAAAGACGAGGGTGGTGAAAAGGGCGATGCCGCAGGTCACGATCACCAGGACACCGATGTTGATCAGGTTGCGGGGGCGGGCTCGCTCCCCCGAGGTGAGGGCCAGGGGTGCCGTCACGGCCGAGCCCCCCGATCATTGCGACGCAGGTAGTACAACGGCGCCTCCGAACGGACCTCGGGAAGGGAGTCGAAACCCCACGGCGGCGGGGGCGACGCGGTCGCCCATTCGAGGGTCAGGCCCTCGTAGGGATCGGCGGCGGCCTCGGGGCCCTTGCCCCGGCCCACTCGCACCGCCAGGTCGACCAGCAGCAGCACGACGCCAAGGACGATGAGGACGCCGCCGACCTCGGCCACGGTGTACAGGCCCTTCTGATACGACGTGCTTCCCGACATCTGGGCGACCGTCGCGCCGTTATAACCAAGGAAGTAGTAGGCGAGGCCGCTAGCGGCGAAACCAGCGAACAGGGTCAGGAACACCAACCCGCCTACGGCCGCGCTCAGCGTCCGACCCCAGAACTTCGGCGCCCAGTGGTACAGGGCGCCGACGGCGAGCAGCGTCGGGGGCCCGACGACCACGGTGTGAACATTGCCTGCGACCCACGCGCTGTTGCCACCGAGCCCGGCGACGTGATGCAGGCTGGCGCCCACGGCGTTGGCCGCGCCGATAGCCCACAGCCCGATGGCGCCGGCGACGAAGACAAGGCTGACGTGAAACCGGATCTCGCCCTTGGCCGCCGTACCCAGCCACATGAGCACCGTCAGGCCCAGCGGAACCACGATCAGGGCGGTCAGGACGCTGAAGGTCGGGACCACCACCGCAGTGGTGGCGCTGGTGCCGGCCGCCCACGAGCACAGGCTCACCGCCCCCATGACCGAGAGCAGGACCGACGCCACCTTGTGGTTGAGCAGAGGCCGGCCGGCGTGGGTCGCCAGGATGTCACTGGCCGCACCCACCGCCACGATGGTGAGCAGGTAGATGTCGGGCCGGCCGTAGAGCCACAGCGTGCGCTGCCAGATGGCCGGGCTGCCGCGGGTGGCCGTGGCCAACAACTTGCCGCCGAAGCGCTGGTCGATGCCCAGCAGCAGCAACCCGGCCAGGAACACCGGCGTGGCGACCAGGTTGACGACGGAGGCAACCACGCTGGCGAAAGAGAACGCCGGCACCCGAAGCATCGTCATGCCATCGGTGCGTAGTCCGGCGACGGTGACGAGGACCGACGCCGACGCCAGCAGGAAGCCGACCGACACCATGGCCAGGCTGACGATCCACAACAACGTGGCGCTGTTGGCGCCGCCGGTGATCGGTGTGATCGCGCTGGGCTGTGTCAGGCCGAGCCCGTTGACCTGTCCCATCACGTAGCTGACGAAGAAGCAGACACCGCCGATCAGGTACATCCAGAAGCCGAGGGCGCTGAGCCGGGGCAGGGCCAGGCGCCCGGCGCCGACCTGCAGGGGCACGACATAGGTCGCGAGCCCAATCCAGATCGCGGTCAGGAATAGGAGGATCGCGCTTTGGGTGTGCAGTCCGTACAGCCGGGCGAACTGATTGCCGGCCAGCCCGAGGCTCGGCGATGCCTGCTGGGCGCCAACGACCAAGGCGACGGCGCCGCTGGCGAGCAGGAACAGGAACGAGGCGTAGATGAACAGCAGTCCGAGCCGCTTGTGGTCGCCGGTGTCGAACCAGTGATCGGTTGTGGTCGAGGGGGCCGACGGCGCCGTGGTGCCAGCGGTCGTTTCGACAACGGGGCGTTCTTGGAGGACCGTCATTGCCTTGCGGACACTCCCTTGTCGGGAGATGGGGTGGTCGGGAGATTGGGCGGAGGGACTCTACACAGATGGGCCGTCGGCCCAGGAAATCGAGTCCCGGTTTTTCGAGTCGGAGCTCGTTCAGACATGGTGGACCAACTGGTCGATGGCGATGGCGGCGAAGAGCAGGGTCAGGTACGTGATCGACCAGCCGAACAGCCGCATGGCCCGGGCCTCGGTGCGCTCCCGGTACAGCCGTAACGCCGAGACGAGGAAGACGCCCCCGAGCACGACCGCCGCCGTCCAGTAGATGGCCCCCATCCCGGCGACGAAGCCGAACAGGAGGGAGGTGGCGCAGAGCACCACGGTGTAGATGACGATCTGGCGGGCGGTCGTCGCCATCGTCTCGACGGCCGGCAACATCGGCACGTCGGCCGCCACGTAGTCGTCGCGGTAGCGGATGGCGAGGGCCCAGAAGTGCGGCGGCGTCCATACGAAGATCACGAGGAACAGCACGATCGGCGCCAGGCTGAGCGAGCCCCGCACGGCGGCCCACCCGACGAGCACGGGAACGGCGCCGGCGGCACCGCCGATCACGATGTTCTGCGTCGACGTCCGCTTGAGCCACAGGGTGTACACGAAGACGTAGAAGAGGGTCGCCGACACCGCCAGCACGGCCGACAGCAGGTTGACCAGCCCCGCCAGTTCGGCGAAGGCCGCGACCTCGAGGGCGATGGCGAAGACCAGCGCAGCCGCCGGAGTCACCGCCCCCGTCACCAGGGGCCGCCGCGAGGTGCGGTGCATGATGGCGTCGATATCCCGGTCGACATACATGTTGATGGCGTTGGCCCCACCGGCGGCGAGAGTGCCGCCGACCAGTGTTTCCAGGATCAGCCATCCGCTCGGCAGCCCCCGGGCCGCCACGACCATGGTCGGCACCGTCGTCACCAGGAGCAACTCGATGATGCGGGGCTTGGTCAGGGCGACATAGGCCTTGATCTTCTCGGCGACCGAGTGGTCAGCGGCGACGCCCACCGTCGTTGCCGCCTGCGATCCGGCGGCGCTTACCGCCACGTGAACCAATCCCGCCGGGACGCGCTTTCAGGCATTGGCCCGACAATATGGCGACCAGGCAACTCGGAACAAAGCGGGACACCCGTCGGGGTCGATTCGCGCCTAGCCAGGCGGGCGCGGCCCGGCCAGCGGCGACTTTTCGGAGCCGGTGGCCTGTTGGTTGTCGTCCCACCGGCAGCCGTAGCATGACCCGCAGTGCCCGCCGCATCCCGCACCCCTTCAGACGACAACTGGGTTCGGCGGCTGGCGGCGTATCGCCTGTCACCCCTTGCGTTTCGTCGCGTCAGCCTCTTCGCCGTCTGGTCGCTGGGCTTCATCATCGTGACCGGAGCCGCCGTCCGACTCACCGGTTCGGGTCTCGGCTGCACCGACTGGCCGGCCTGCACCCACAACGACCTCGTGTCGCCCTGGCAGTACCACGCCCTCGTCGAGTTCGGCAACCGTATCGTCACCGGCGTGGTCTCGGTGGTGCTGCTCGCCGCCGTGCCGTTGTCCGCCTTGCGGCGGCCCCGCCGATCCGACCTCACATGGCTGTCGTGGGGGCTCTTCGCCGGCCTCCCGGCCGAGATCGTGCTCGGCGGCGAGGTCGTCCGCCACAACCTCGATCCTCCCTATGTCATGGCCCACTTCCTGTTCTCGCTGGTCCTCCTCGCCCTTGGCGTCGCGCTCTACCACCGGTCCGGGTTCGAGGACGGTCCCCTCGACGGGCGCGGGCGGGCCCGGCGACCAGGCACGCCCTCGCCCCTTGTCTCTCGGGCCCAACTCATCCTCGGTCGCCTGCTCCCGCCGGCGGCCGGCGTCGTCATCTTCCTCGGAACCATCGTCACCTCGACCGGGCCTCACGGCGGCGCCCCGACGGCACCGCGCTTCCATCTCTCCCTGCACGACGTGGCCAAGCTGCATAGCAGCGCGGTGTGGGGGTTCCTCGGACTCAGCGTGTTCACGCTGTGGCGGATGTACCGGTCCGGGGCGCCAGCCGAGGTGATGCGCCGCGGCGAGACCCTGATGGTCGTGCTGGTCTGCCAGGGGGCCGTCGGATACCTCCAGTACTTCAGCGGCGTTCCGGCCTGGTTGGTGGAAATCCATGTCACGCTGGCCGCGACGTTGTGGGTGTTCGTGTTGCTGTTCGCCCTGGGCCTCACCACCCGGCCCGTGCTCGTGGCCCCTGCGAATGTGGCGTCGCGACCCGTCGCCGATCCGGTCGATACGTTGCTGGCGCCGGCCTAGTGACTCCGGCTCAGTGACCCCGGGCTAAGTGACCCCGGCCTAGTGACTCCGGCCTAGTGAACTCCGGCCTAGTGAACTCCGGCCTAGTGAACTCCGGCCTAGTGAGCTCCGGCTTAGTGTCTCCGGCTACGGCTTAGTGACGAGGAGAGATCGTGGCGACATCGGCACCGGCACCGGTACGAACCGACCAACCGGGCACCGGCGAGTCCGCCGACCACGAACGCCCCTGGATCGTGATCGTATGGAACGACCCGATCAACCTCATGTCCTATGTCACCTTCGTCTTCCAAAAGTTGTTCGGGTACTCCAAGGCCAAGGCCGAGAAGCTGATGCTCGACGTCCATCAGAAGGGCCGGGCGGTGGTGTCGAATGGGTCCCGCGAGAAGGCCGAGCTCGACGTCTTCCGCCTCCACGAGCACGGACTGTGGGCAACCATGCAGCACGACACATGATCTTCTCCCGCAAGCTGGTAAAGCGAGAGCGTTCTGGCACCTACCAGATCAACCTGTCGCATGACGAGCGCGAGTTGCTTCGTGACCTGCCTCGGCAGCTGAAGGACCTGCTGGCCCAGACCGACGACCCGGCGCTGCGCCGCCTTTTTCCCCCGGCCTACATCGACGACCCCGAAGGCGAGGCCGAGTACCGCCGCCTGATGGCCGACGACCTCATCGAGGGCCGCCGGGCGGCGCTCGACACCATGGCGGCCACGATCGACGCCGAGTCCCTGAGCGAGGCCCAGATCACCGCCTGGCTCAGCTCGTTGAACGATCTGCGACTGGTGCTCGGCACCCAGCTCGACATCCAGGAGGACGACCAGCCTGTCGATACCCCGGTGCACCACATGTACTACTACCTGACCTACCTGCAAGACGCTGTGATCTCGGCCATGGCGTCCCAGTTCGATTAGACCAGCAGTTCGATTAGACCGGCAGCATGGACATCGACGCCGCTCGGAGCTTCCTCCGGGACCACAACCGATCCATCCTCGCCACTCGGCGCGCCGACGCTGCGCCGCAGATGTCGCCGGTCACCCATGCGGTGGACGACGCCGGCCGGGTGATCATTTCGAGCCGGCAAACGGCGTTCAAGGTCCGCAACCTTCGCCGCGACGCCCGCGCCTCGCTGTGCGTAGTGTCCGAGGGGTGGTACGGGGATTGGGTGCAGATCGACGGGACCGCCGCCATCGTCTCGTTGCCCGTCGCCATGGATTCGCTGGTCGAGTACTACCGGCGCCTTCGGGGCGAGCATCCCGACTGGGACGAGTACCGCGAAGCCATGGCCCGCGACCAGCGCTGCATCATCGAGCTGACGATCGAACGGGCCGGCCCTGACCGTCGCGGCTGACGAACTTTCCCTTCCGGTCACCGGTGGTGTTTCGCTGGTGGTCCGGGCCTGCAACCTCGACGGGCCTGGGGTCCCCGTCCTGCTCGTCCACGGCCTGGCATCCAATGCTCGCACCTGGGACGGGGTGGCCCGGCGCCTGGTGGCGCTCGGGCACCCGGTGGTGGCCGTCGACCAGCGGGGCCACGGCCGATCGGACAAACCCGACGGCGGGTACGACTTCGCTACTGTCACCGCCGATCTGGCGCTGGTTATCGACGCCCTGGGCTGGCGCAGCCCTCGGTCGCCGCTCGCCGCCGGGCAGAGCTGGGGCGGCAACGTCGTGCTCGAGCTGGCGGCGCGCCATCCGTCGTCGGTGTCCGCCATCGCCTGCGTCGATGGGGGCACCCTCGAGGTGTCCCGGCGTTTTCCCAGCTGGGAAGAGGCCCTCGCCGCCCTGACCCCGCCCCGCATCACCGGCATCAGCGCTGCCGAGTTCGAACGGATCATCCGCACCTGGCATCCCGACTGGTCCGACGAAGGCGTGGCCGGCACCTTGGCCAACATGGAGGTCCGGCCCGACGGCACGGTCACGCCATGGCTCACCCTCGATCGCCACCTCCAGGTGGTCCGCCACATGTGGGACCACCACCCGCCGCAGCGGTGGCCCCTCGTGTCGGTACCGGTCCTGCTCATCCCCTCCCAGTTGGCCGACGACGGTCTTTCCGTCGCCGGCGCCGCCCTGCCTGGCCGTTTGCAGGTGGCGCCGTTTCCGGGCGCCGACCACGACGTGCACCAGCAACATCCCGTCGAGGTGGCCGACCTCCTCCATGGTTTGATCGCATGACTTCCCGGCGGCTGCCTCGGCTGCTGGTGATCATGGGGTCGGGCGAGACCAGCCCAACCATGGTGAAGACCCACCGGGAGGTGTTCGCCCGCCTCGGCCCTGGGGCGCCGGCGGTGTTGCTGGACACCCCCTTCGGGTTCCAGGAGAACGCCGACGACATCTCGGCCCGCGCCATCGAGTACTTCCGGGCCAGCGTGGGCCGTCATGTCTCGGTCGCGTCGTTCCGGCGTGCTTCAGCCATGGATCCCTTGGCGCGCGAGTCAGCGCTGGCCCAGATCGCGGCCGCGGGCTGGGTCTTCGCCGGCCCGGGGAGCCCCACGTACACCCTCCGGCAATGGACGGGTACCGAGATCCCCTTACTCCTCGCCGACAAGCTCGGCCACGGCGGGGTCGTGTGCTTCGCTAGCGCCGCCGCCCTCACGCTCGGCCGCGTCACCGTCCCCGTCTATGAGATCTACAAGGTCGGCGCCGAGGTCGTCTGGGCCGACGGGATCGACCTGCTCGGGCCGCTGGGGCTGCCCGTTGCCGTCATCCCCCACTATGACAACGCCGAGGGGGGCAACCACGACACCCGCTTTTGTTACCTGGGCGAGCGGCGGCTGCGGCTGCTGGAGGCGCAACTGCCGCCCGAGGTATTCGTGCTCGGCGTCGACGAACACACCGGCCTCGTGCTCGACCTCGACGCCGGTTCCGCCTCCGTGGTCGGCCTAGGGCAGGTGACGGTCCGCCGGCACGGGACGTCGTCGGTCATTCCAAGTGGGACCACGCTGGCGATCTCGGCGCTGATCTCGCATTCTTCTCCCGCATCGCCCTCCTCGCCCGTCCCATCGTTGCCCTCGTCCTCTCCGGCAGGGGGCGAGCGGGCAGCCACCCCGCTGCTGGCGACGATCCACGAGCAGGAGGCGGCCTTTGACGCCGCCGTAGCCGATCGCGACGTCGACGGCGCCGTCCGAGCCATCCTCTCGCTCGACGACGCCCTGGTCGCCTGGCAGGGCGACACGCTCCAGTCCGACGTGCAAGATCGCGGCCGCGGCGCGCTGCGCCGAATGGTGGTGCGGCTGGGTTCATTGGCTCTCGCTGGGGTTCGCGACCCCCGATTGGTGATCGACCCGTTTGTCTCGTTACTGCTGGCGCTGCGTGACGCGGCTCGTCAGGGCCGGCGCTTCGACGAGGCGGACGAGATCCGCGACCAACTCGTCGCCCTTGGGGTTGCCATCCGAGACACCCCCGGCGGCACCGAGTGGGACCCGCCCTCGGGTTAGACCCCTGGTCGGCGCCGTGATGAGCCTCAGCCTTTTCACCCTCAGTCGGAGCGCGGGGCCTTGCTATCGTGGCGATCTCTCCCGGGACCCGGCCCCCATCGTCTAGCGGCCTAGGACACCGCCCTTTCAAGGCGGCAGCACGGGTTCGAATCCCGTTGGGGGTGCTCACCGGACCCCGTCTGGCGCGATCTCGGCTACGGGAGCGACCGGCGAGCGTCGGCCCGGTTGGGTCACGTCGGCCCGGTTGGGTCACGTCGGCCCGGTTGGGTCACGTCGGCCCGGCGGCGTGACGCCGTGTAACCTCGGCAGGCCTCCCTTCGGGGCGGTGTTGGTCCTGTGGTGCAGTTTGGAGTGCACGCCGGCCTGTCAAGCCGGAGGCCGCGGGTTCAAATCCCGTCAGGACCGCGGTCGGATAGCTCAGTCGGTAGAGCGCGCGCCTGAAAAGCGCGAGGTCGTCGGATCGATGCCGACTCCGACCACGAATAAAAGAAGGTCAGGTGGGTGTCGGGGCGAGCGCTTCCGGCTCGGCGAACGACGATCCCGCGACGATCCCGCGGCTGCCGCCAGCAGAGTCACTTTCGGGGCCTCATGGGGCCTCGCCAGGCGGACACTTTCGTCGAGGCGCTCGGCCACGCTCTGGGCCTGTCCGGGGAAGAGGTCGCCGTACCGGTCGAGGGTGAGTGCTGCCGATGCCTGTCCGAGCATCCGCTGCAACACCTTGATATCGGCGCCAGCGGCGATGGCCAAGGAGGCGCAGGTATGTCGGTTATGCGGAATTCCGCATAACCGACATAATGCGGACGGCAGGATTATGTGCCCTGTCGGGGTGTTTGGGCTGGTGGGGGCCG
>OBLV0100000334.1_pt1 | contig 14792 bp, 13 predicted proteins | sample 1520071 | NCBI WGS metagenome assembly OBLV01 (sample SAMEA3888446, study PRJEB22518) | metagenome | reverse complement strand
AGCTCATCGGCGGACGGCTTGCGGCCGGAGACATCACCAGCCAGGACGGTCCGATAACGGTGCGCGCCGACGGCCGCCGCTCGTACACCCGGACTACCTACTGCGGGCTCGGCGGTCTCGCCGTCGCCCAGTCCGTCATCGTCCACGGGGGCGGGCACGCCTGGTACGGGGGCAATCCCACCGGGTCTTACACCGATCCGCAGGGCCCGGACGCGTCCGCCGAGATGATTCGATTCTTCCTCCTCCACCGCCGAGCTCCCGCCGAGGCTGACACCTGACCGGTTGGACGGCACCCAGGTGACACGGCGATGCATAACGCGTCAAAAGTCACCAGGCCTACCCATATCTAAACCCTAGTCACTGCGTGGGCGTGGAGAAGCACGCCGAGAGTGACCACGCTGTTCACCGTCAGTTCGGGGACTGGCAGAGAACGGCGCGCCGCCCACGCGGAGGTCCGTTTACGGGACCGTCGCAACGGCGAGCTACCGGTGGCCGCGGAGTAGGATTCGCGGCGTGCTGCGTCATCGACGCAACATCGACGAAGCTGTCGAGGTTGATCGTCTCCGACAGTTGGTTGCGCTTGGCCCCGCGCTGGTCGCCGAGGTCGATCTGGAGGTGCTGCTGAATCGGCTGCTGGAGACGGCGTGCTCGATTACGGGTGCGAGGTACGCCGCTCTCGGGATCCTCGACAAGGACCGTCGTGAGCTCGAGCGGTTCGTGACGATCGGGGTCACCGAGGAGGAACAGCGAGTGATCGGCGAGCTGCCCCGCGGTCGTGGCGTGCTTGGGGTGCTGATTCATGACCCGCGACCGCTCCGGCTGACCGACGTGACCACCCACCCGCACTCGAGTGGGTTTCCCGCGGGACATCCTCCGATGCGCTCGTTCCTCGGTGTCCCGATCATCATCCGGGGCGCGGCGTGGGGCAATCTGTACCTGACCGAGAAGCGGATAGGCCAATTCACGGACGCGGATGAGTATGCGGCCACGACGCTCGCAACGTGGGCGGCGATCGCGGTCGACCATGCGCGTCTCCTGTCCGGAGCGGCCGAGCGCGAAGGTCGGCTGGAGGATGCTGTGAGACGGCTCGAGGCAACGCAGGCGGTGGCGGTGGCGGTGGGAGCGGAGACGGATCTGAGTCGCGTGCTCGAGTTGATCGCCGAGCGCGGCCGCGAGATCGTCGAAGCGCGCAGCGTGCTGATGCTGCTCCAGGATGGCGTGGATCTCGTTATCGCTTCGCGCGCCGGCGAGACCGAGGCGCAGATCGGCGCTCGGCTTCCGATCGCGGATTCGATCTCCGGCCGAGTCATGCTCACGAAACTCCCCGCCCGCACCGGACACCCGGCTTCGCACATGCGGGTCTCGCCGGCGGTCCTCGGAATAACAGACGTGCGGTCCGCGCTGCTGGCTCCGTTGGTGTACCGAGACGAAGCACTGGGGATGATGGCGGCATTCGATCGGACCGCAGGATCTCCAGAATCAAACGTGGGTGACCAGCAACTGTCGGACTCGGGATCGTCAGAGTTCGACGAGAACGACGAACAGGTGCTGGTTGCGTTCGCGGCCAGCGCCGCGACGGCGGTCGGACAGCAGAAACGATACGAGCAGCCAGCTCACTAGGGTGTAACCGTCACCCGGGTCGACACGACCAGGGCGTGGTGGGAGACTGTCGGGCGATCTCTCAATGAGTGGCGCGCGGGTGCTCCTCGTCATCGTCGGTCCCCTCGGGTTCACGCTGTGGGTCCTGATCGTCACCGCGGCGATGAGCCTTGTCCTGATCGCCATCGGTATCTCGCGACACCTCGAGTCCGCTCGCATCGAGCGTCGTCGCGCGCGCCTTCGGGCCGAGTTCGGACCGGTGTTTTCGCGGTTTCTCGAAACGCAGGATTCGGGCAGCCTCGCCGAGGCACTCCGCCCCGCCTTCTTACGGATGAATGCCGCAGAACGTCCGGTGCTTGCCCTGTTGACGATCGACCTCATGCGCGAGGCATCGTCGCCCGCTCAAGCCGGAGCGCTCCGGAGCGCGCTGGAGCAGGCGGGCATCGTCGAGCTCGGGGAGAGGGGTACGCGGCGGCGGTCCCCGTGGCGGCGGGCGCTCGCGTGCGAGGCGCTCGGGAAGATCGGCGCATCCAGCTCGGTGCTCGTGCTGGTAGAGCGGCTACAGGATCGCCGGCCGGAGGTGAGGATGGCGGCGGTCCGAGCGTTGGGCGATATCGGGTCGGCCGAGGCCGTCCCCGCGCTCGGGGATGCGTTCCTTGAGCGCCGCGTCGCTCCAACCGATGTCATCAACGACGCTCTGCGGAGGATCGGGGGCGAGGCCGGGACGGTGTTCGAGCGCGGCCTCGTGACGACGGACGAGACCGTGCGCTGCTCGTCGTGCTTCGGGCTCGCGGCGATTGCCGGGCAACGTCAGGGCGCCGTGTGGCGGCTCGCCGAGGTGCTCGCGTTGGACTCCGACGTTCGCGTGCGCGCGGCGGCGGCGAGCGCTCTCGGGATCGCGGGAGGACGTCAGGTGCCTGACCCGCTCCTCGCCGCCACCAACGATCCGGAGGTTGCGGTGCGCAGGGCCGCCGTGAGGTCGCTCGGCTCGTTCGATGACCCCGCCTGCGGACCGACGCTCGACGAGCACACCGAGGACGAGGACCGAGAGACCGCAATCCGTGCCGCCGAAGCGCTGCTCGCGCTCTCCCGCCGACCGCGTGCGGCGGCCGCGGCACGCGCGCGTCTGGAGTCCTCGTCCGCGTGGGCGGTCGAGTACGCCCGCATCGTCGCCGAGGTGAGCGCGTGATCGCGGTTCTCCAGAACATCTCGATCGGCATCTTCGCGTTCTTCGTGCTCTACGCCGTCGCCACGGGCACGCTGCTCGTGATGTCGGCTCGTGAGATCTCGTGGTACTCGCGCGGTCAGGGGCCGACTCGCGCACGATCCGGAGAGCTCGCACGTCACCCGAGCGTCAGCCTCATATCGCCGGCTCACGAGGAGGGGGTCCTGATCGTCCAGAGCGCGAAGACGTTTCTGGCGAGCGACTACGAGCCGCTCGAGGTCGTCATCGTCGACGACGGGTCGAAAGACGATACGTTCGCCCGGCTCCAAGACGCGTTCGACCTCGTGCCGCTTCCACTCCGGGGGAGGACCGTGCTGCCGAGCGCGCCGATCCGGAGCGTCAGTATCTCGAGAACCGATCCGAGGCTCCGTGTCGTCTCCAAGGAAAACGGCGGAAAATCCGATGCGGTCAATGCGGGCCTCTCGATCGCCCGCGGCGAGCTGGTCGTCCTGGTCGACGCCGACAGCATCCTGGAGCCCGAGGCGATCACGCGCGCGGTCGTTCCGTTCGAAATCCACCCCGATCACTGCATGGCCGTCGGCGGCGGGATTCGGGTTGCCAACGGAGCCAAAATCGTCGGCGGACAGGTGGTCTCTACGGGGATCACCAGGTGGGGCGTCGGGGCGACGCAGGTGCTCGAGTACCTTCGCGGATTCTTCGCCACGCGGATCGCGTGGTCCGAGATGAATGGGCTGTTGCTCGTAAGCGGCGCGTTCGGCGTGTTTCAGCGGGACCTGCTGGTCGCGCTGGGTGGCTACTCCAAGGGCACGCTCGGGGAGGACATGGAGATCACGATGCGCATCCACCACGTGCTCAGACCGGAAATGAAGGACGCTCGCGTGGACTTCGCTGCGGACGCGGTGTGCTGGACGGAGGTCCCAAGCTCGATGAAGAGCCTACGCAGCCAGCGCATTCGCTGGCACACCGGCTTGCTCGACAACCTCAGGATGCACAAGGGGATGTTCGGCCGGCCTCGCTTCGGCGCCGCCGGGGTCTTCGCGATGCCGTACCTGGTCCTGTTCGAAGCGCTCGAACCGCTCGTCGAGATCCTCGGGTTCGCGATCGTGATCACGCTGGTGATCCTGCACGCCGAGAACTGGACCTATCTGGTGGCGTTCTTCCTGATCGCAACGCTCACCGGAGAGGTCATGAGCGCGACCGCGCTGCTGATCGAAGAGATCGGCTTTCGGCGGTACCGCGCGCTGGACCTGCTGCGTCTCACGGCCTGGGGGCTGGTCGAGTCTGTGTGGTTCCGCCCTCCGATGGCGTGGTGGCGCCTGAAGGCGACTCTGTTCGCGCTCATCGGTCGTCGGCCCGGGTGGGCGCCGATTCCGCGCGGCGCGACGCTCGAGAAACCGACCCAAGTCGTCACTCCCCTGACGCGGTAGGTGTCCTCCCCGGTCGGGATGTTCGTCGAGACTTGCTCGATCGGTCCGGCGAGCCGCCGCCCTAAGCCGTCAACTCGGGCGGGCGTCTTGATCGCCCGCGCCGGGCTCGGTCGTGGGCGCTTCACCACGCCGGAGAACCGTTGTCGCCGCCTTGACACCGAAGCGGCCCGGCGCCAGGACGACGTCCCACACCTGGCTGACGACGCTGCCGCCGGGGAGCTGCTCTGCGATCGCATCGACCATTTCGTCGGAGCTGTCGAGGAAGTCGGCTCCGACGTCGACGACGTCGCCGGCCATGTCGCCGGCCATGTCGCCCGCGACCGAGACCGAGGCCGACGCGATCTCGATCGTCATCGCCGGCGCGAGCCGTCCGAGGGTCTCGCGGACCGTCTCCTCGGCATCAGCCCGGGCGCGCTCGAGGTCCTCGAAGCTCTCCTCTGGTCCGCCCCGGAATACGCGCCACCACCTCCAGCCGGTGACACGCCCGGCGCGGACCATCAGGGCGAGCGTCAGCACGGCACCGAGCGCGAGCCAGGCGAGAGAGAGCACGAGGGCCGCGACCCACGGCGATACGCCGGCTGCCGTAAGCCCACTGAACGCGGCCACGTTGGCGAAGGCGAACGCGGTCAGGAACGCGAGCGCGGCGAACAGGGCACCGGAGATGTCACGCGAGGTCCGCCGGACCTCGGGCAGGTTGCGGGACGCCGCAAGCTGCGACTCCAGGAAGACGAGAATGCTGACGTCGCGGCCGAGCTGTACGAGCAGCTCGATGACCGACGGACCTTCTTCGTCCGCTGCGTTCGCGTCCTTCGCTTCCTCGTCCTCAGCCGAAGAAGCTTCAACCTCGTCGGCCGTTTCGGCCACGACCTCCCTCCATCGCGTCGCATGTCTCGAGGTCGCTCTGCCCGCCGAGTCTACCACCGGGCTGCTCCGACCTCGGGTCGCATCCGGACCGACGCGCGGCACCGAAACGCGCCCGCGAGGCTGCGTCCGAGCGGTCAGTCGAGCGCGTTCGCGAACGCGCGTCGAGCGGCGGCGGCAATGTCCCGCGCGAGCGCACCGGCTCGTTCTACCTGCTCCACGGCAGTTGCGAGCTCGCGGCGACCGGCACAGACCGACCAGGTTTCGAGCATCACCGGCCGTCCGCGGATCGCGCCCTCGAGTCGGTCGAGCTCCGCCGGCTCGAGATCGATCGACCGCCGGTAACGCGAGACGACCAGGTCGACAAGGCGAAGGCTCCGGGCTCCTGCGGCCCATAGCAGGAAGCCGAGTGACCATAGACGCGGTCCTCGTCCGGCTCCCGTCCAGTCCACGATCGCGAGCTTGTCATCGGCGGTTGAGATCGCGTTGGCGGGGACGAAGTCCGGGTGCACGAACGCATGTGGCAGATCGTCGCAGTCGTCCGTTCGCGCGACCTCATCTCGGAGCCGATCGAACAGCCCGAGCTGTCGGACCCCGACTCGGGGGAGGTGATCCTCGAGCAACTCGGACGCGGCTGCGATCTCGTCGCGAGGCGCACCCGCGAACGCGAGGTGATGCCATGCCCCACCGGGCCGCAGACCCGTCCCCGGGTGGGTGTGCAGGCGCCCTAAGAGGGCACCTAGGAGCGCCGCCGCCCGCCCCGTCCGCAGCGGCCCGTGGTCCTCGAGAAAACTGGTGACGAGCACCCCCTGGCCGAGGAACTCGGACACAGGCTCAGAATGCGCGCAACGCTCGGCTGGAAAGCCGGAGCGCTCGAGCCCTCGAAGGATCGCGGCATCTTCCTCGACGCCGGCTAGCGGCCGGCCGGCGTCAAAGACGCGCGCCACCCAGCGCGACCCGTCCCGACGATCGACCCGAAACACCCCGAGGTCGAGCGGCCCCAGCTCCGATACCTCGGCGCCGTAGCGCTCCTCCAGATGCCTCCCCAGACCATCCAGGCGCAGTGGTTCAAGCATCCGGCACGCAAGATACCCGCCGGCGATTGGCGCAGGCCGTGGAGACCGACTCAAACGAGGACGGCGCGACGACAGGCTGTCGTCCTCGGGTCGGAGTCACACGAGCTCAGGCTCGGCCGCGCCCTCGGGGACCACGAGCGGCTGGGCGGCGGCGCGGGCGTTCGGGATCCGGCTGGCGATCACCGCCGCCGAGAGGACGAAGATGCTGCACACGAGCAGGGCTCGCTGGTATCCGGATGTGAGGGCGTCGGGTCGCGCCGTGTGGGCTACGAGCAGCTGATTGGTCCGCGCGGTGGCGATCGCGGACAGAATCGCCAGGCCGAGCGCCATACCGAGTTGCTGCGAGGTGCTAAGCAGGCCCGCGGCAAGGCCTGCCTTGTTGCTCGGCACACCGGCGTTGGCGGCGGTGGTGACCCCGACGAACATCCCGCCGAACCCGATCGCCATGATGACGAGCCCGGGGAGCAGGTCAGACGTATAGGAGCCGTGAAGCGGGATCCTCGACAGGTAGTAGATCCCGCCGGCGCTCAGCAGTGCGCCAACCACGATCACCGGGCGCGTGCCGATGCGCGAGAACAGCTGCGACGCGACGCCCGATGCGAGCGCCAGGCATGCGGTAACGGGTAGGTAGGCCGCGCCGGCCTGGATCGGCGAGAAGTGCAGAACCTCCTGCATATAGAGAGTGAGGAAGAAGAACATCGCGAAAAACCCGGCCATGCCGATCAGCCAGGTCGTATCGGCCGCTGCCAATCCTTTGACCTTGAAGATCGAGAGGGGGATCAGTGGGTTGGGACTACGTCGCTCGTTGGCAAGGAACGCGAGCAACATTGCGGCGGCGGCAGCGAGGATCCCGATCGTTCGCGCGGCGCCCCAGCCGACGTCCGGGGCCTTGATCAGCCCGTACACCAGCAGCAGCATGCCGCCGGTGGCGAGCAGGGCGCCCGGCGTGTCGAAGTCGGCGAGCGGCGCCCGCTTGCGCGTGCCCGACAGCAACCGGAACGCTGCGCCGAGCGCTAGCAGGCAGAGCGGGACGTTGACATAGAAGACCCAGCGCCAGCCGGGGCCTTCCGACAGCAAGCCGCCGAGGAACACGCCCGCCGCGGCAGCGAGACCGCTGATCGCGCCCCAAGCCCCAAGCGCCGTGTTGCGGTCGCGCCCCTCGTGAAAGGTGGTGGTCAGGATCGACAGCGCCGCGGGCGCCATCATCGCCGCACCGACGCCCTGGAGCACCCGCGCGCCGATCAGCACGCCTTCCGTCTGCGCCAGACCCGCCGCGAGCGAACACACCGCAAACACACCCAGCCCAGCGACCAGGATCCGCCGGCGTCCCAGCAGGTCGGCGAGCCGGCCACCGAGCAACAGGAACCCGCCGTAGGTGAGCAGATACCCGCTGGCGACCCACTGGAGGTTCTGCTGAGAAAAGTGCAGCGAGCGCTGGATAGACGGGAACGCGACGTTGGTAATCGACGAGTCGACGACGTCCAGGAACTGGATGCCGCAAAGCAACAGAAGCGTCAGCAGCCCGATCCGCGTCCGAATGAAGGACGGCCGAGGATGACCGGATTCTGTTTGCGTGAACGACATGGGCGACTCCTTCTGACGGTGTGGCTAAGTTAGTTAGCTGACTTAGTTCTACCACAAGCTAAGATTGGGTCAGATGACTGACTTAGTTGCCCCGCGAAAGCAGGACAAACGGGAGCGGCTCGTGGAGGCCGCCCGTGACGTGATCCACCAGCAGGGCGTCGAGAAGACGACGCTCGCGGACATCGCGCAGGCCGCCGACGTCCCAGTCGGCAACGTCTACTACTACTTCAAGACCAAGGACGAGCTAGTCGCCGCGGCGATCGAGAGCCACGCCCGCGACGTGCGCTCGTTGCTCGAGTCCCTCGGGACCGGCCGCAGCCCCCAAGCCAGACTGAAGGCGCTCGTCCGCGAGCTGACCGCACAGCGCGAACTGGCCTCGCGATACGGGTGCCCGCTCGGAAGCCTGTGCTCGGAGCTGGACAAGCGCACGGACGGGCTCGACAGCACCTGCGCGCAGCTGCTCGAGCTACCGATCGACTGGGCCGAGAGTCAGTTCCGGCTGATGGGGCGCCGCGACGCTCGCGACCTGGCGGTCGCCCTGATCGCCTCTTACCAGGGAATCGCGCTCCTCACGAACACGTTCCGCGATCCCGAGCTGATGGCGCGTGAGAGCCGGCGACTCGAGCGCTGGATCGACTCGATGGCGTGACCACCGTCGCCGTCGGGAGACGGTGGGTCCGCGCTCCGCGCCACGCGCAAGGCCCGCCCCCCGGGGGAGGGCGGGCCTGGTCGCGCGGAGCGATAGCTCAATCGTCCTCAGGAGATCGTCACCGTCGACGGTGACGATGCGATTCCGTTGGCGACCACCACCAGCGTGCTCTTGCCCTTAGGCGTGGATTTGGGGACCGTGAACTCGGTCGAGGAGCTCGTGCCGGGTGTAACCGAAACCGAGCTCCAGTCGTGTGTTCGGGCGTAGGTCACCGCGCCTGTGGATGAATTGGTGATACGTACCAGGGGGAAGTTGGTGTTGTCCTGGACGTCGTCACCGTAAGCGGCTCCCTGGTCCAGCCCGGCCAGCTGCTTGCCGGACAGGCTGTAGGTGCCGCCCGCGGCGAGGTGGGTGGCGCTCAGCGACTTGATCGAAGGTGCCCACGCCGGGTTCGGCGTACCGCCGGCCGTGTACACCTCCATCTCGTCGCTGCCGTCGTTGTACAGCACCTGCCCGTTAGGCAGCACGAGCATGCGCGTTTGGTACGAGGTGTCGTTCTCCGCGTTCGGCGCGTCCGGGATCTGGCTCAGGGAGCTCGAACCGGCGTCGTAGACGAAGAAGTGAGTCGGGATGTTGTACGTGCACGCGCTCGCGTCGAACAGCACGTTCCCATCTGGCAGCGTCGCGCCTGGGCCATCAGTCGCGGCGTATTCCTGGTTGTCGATGGTGGGGATCTCGGGACCGGCCGCCCACGTGCCCGCCTTGTATTGATAGAGCGCGGTCTGTGTCTCCGCGTTGGTGGTGCACGGCGACGGGAACTCGTCCGTGCTGGTGCCCCCGCCGACGACGAATGTGTTGCCGCCCGGCATCTCGACCTGCGGCCCGAGCTCGACGATGGGCCACGGGTTGATGGGGTTGCCGCCTGCGGCGGTGGCGCCGGCGAAGCTCCACGTGTCGCTGCGCGGGTTGAACAGCTCGGTGTTGCCGATCCCCCACGCGTCGAGCGTCAGCAGTTGGCCGTTAGGCTCGAGCGTCCAACCCTCTTCGTCGTTGGGATCGGTCTTGCCCGTCGCCGGGATGACCTTCCAGGTGAGATTCTTCGCGTTGAGCAGCGCATCGTCGACGGTCAGATCCGGATTCGTGAGGCACGTGTTACACGGTTGCTGGAGCATGAACGTGCCGTCCGCGAGGACGTCGCTGGCGGCGTCCCCCATATTCGTCCATCCGTGCGGCGGGGCGACGGATGCCCATGAATTGGTCACGGGGTTGTAGATCGCGCCCTGGTTGGACCACACAGCGTTCTCTCCGATGTACTCGCCGCCTTCCACGATCATCCGGCCGTCGGGCAGGATCGCCGAGGCGAAGTACAGAGGGCTGTAGTCGGGCGACATCGACGCGATCTGGCTCCAAGTCCCATCGACGTAGCTGCCGTTGGCATCCGGCGTGAGCTTCCACCACTGGTTTGTGCCGCCGGTGGTGTCGTTATCGGGCTCGTTGTGGACAAGCACAGTCCCGTCGCTCTCCAGCAGCATCGTGCCGGGCGTCCCGAATGGCGGCGGGTTCACGAGTGGCGTCCACGGTGAAGCCGTGGCCGTGTGAGCAACATTGGGCTGCACCCCAGACGCCGTCGGATGCTTGAACGGAGTGAGGATCGGATGACCTGCGGAGGCGGCCGGCAAAGCGGCAAGCTGGGCCCGGCTGGCCCGGTGCCCGGACGCCAAGGGCGCGGCCGCAGTGACCAGCACTGCAAGTGCGGCCAGCCCGAGCGCGCACGTGGCCGCGCCGGCCATGACGGCAAAACGACGACGTATTGAACGCAAAGCACCCCTCCCGGAGTTCGTGCTGCGACGATAGACCGCAGCACCCTATCAGTGCTCGGCGGAGCCCAATCAGGCATTGCTTGGCACGTCAGCGATCGGACAACGCTCAGCGTCCGAGCGTTCAATCGGCCTTTCCGGACGAACCGGTGGGCAGCCGGATCGGCATCGGCCTTGACAAAGCAGACCGCCGCGCAAGAATGGCGTGAGCGACTGAGTTCACCTAGAGGGGAGGTGGCTGATGTCTATAAGCACGGCCAGGTTTACGTCTGGACACGCCGACCGGCAAGCTCGGCCGCCAGGCGGATGCGGGCGTTCCATGCGAAGAGCCCGTCGATCGGCGGCCGTCGCCTTCGCCGTCCTCCTCGGCATTGCGGCGTTTGCCGCGGATGCGGCGGCTGACAGCAGCGGCACTCAGCAGGAACCGCAGATGCACTTTGGTGACCGGGTGGACACTACGACGGTCTGCTTCAGCGTGACGAACCCGGCCGGCGGCCAGAGCATTCTGTATGGCTTGCGGTACGTCGATCCGAGTGCTCGGATCGATCTGCTCACCCCGGCCATCGTTCTCGTGCACGGGATAGCGTCGTCGACCGAGAACTGGGATTTCGCGCCGACCTGGTCGGTGGCGAGGGGGCTGGCCGCGGCAGGGTACGTCGTGTATTCATACGACCGCCTCGGCTACGCAAACAGCAGTTACTTCGGCCAGCCCGGTGGCGGGTTGACGCTGACGACGGCGGCCCACCGGGCCGAGTTGCATCAGATCGTCGAGGAGGTCCGCAGCGGCCGGTTCACCACGACCAGGGGGAGCGACTGCTCAGCGCCACAGAGGCCGGACAGGATCCGCAACCGCCGAGTAGTGATCATCGGCCACAGCGCCGGCGGATGGATCGTCGCGGGCTATCCCGGCACATACCATGACATCGCGGCGATGATTCAGGCGGACATCGATGGCTCGGGCGCGCAACCGCCGCCCGGCACTCCGCCGCCTCCGCCATCGATGGGCGGCGGATTCACTCCCGATCCCAACCATCCGGACTACTTCGAGTTCTTCCAGACGCGCCAGAACTGCGAGGACTTCAACACCTACCCACCCGGTGAGGTCGCGTATGTGGTTCAGATCGCTTGCACTCCGCCATTCCTCGATTCGCCGTTTGGCGAGATCACCGATCTCTCGGTGAAGTTCGTCCAGAACGACGCTGCGATCGACACGATCGGGCCGTCAACCCCAGTTCTGCTGACCTCCGGCGACCACGACACCACCGACCCGCCGGTCGACGCGGCGGCGGACTACGCCTACTACCAACAGCACTGCGGCTGCGACGTGACGCAACTGCTACTGCCCGATACCGCGCACCTGTTCATGGTCCACCAATCGCTGCCGCTATGGCTCAACTACGTTGTCGACTGGCTCAGCCGCCGGGGCCTGCGGCCGACCCGTCCGCTACCCCCCGTGCGGTGCACGGACTGCGTGGTCCCGTTCGTGCGCTGAGGACGTCATCTCGGATCCTTGACTTTCCTAGCAGGAAAGTCTATCGTTGACTTTCCTACTAGGAAAGTGACGCTGATGATGACCCAACCGATAACCCCCGCGGAGGCGCAGGCGGCGCTCCGAACCGTCGACCGTGAGCGCCTGCGCGTGATCGAGAACGTGGATCTCCCAACCTGGTACTGGTGGGGGCTCGCCCTGGGCTGGATAGCTCTCGGCGCGATCGCCGATCTCAAGCACGGATGGCTGACGCTGGTGGCGACGCTCGTGTTCGGCGCGGTGCACTCGGCGGTGGCGCCGCACGTCGTCGACGGTCGGCACGGCAGCGAACGGCTGCGCGTGGGTCGCGACGTCGTCGGGAAGGAGGTCGCCAGGCTGGTGGCCGCTGGACTCGTGGCGCTGGCCGGTTTGACGATCGCGGCCTCGCTTGCGGCGGGTGCCGACGGCGCGCACCATCCGGTGACGATGGCCAGCGTGCTGGTGGCGGTGATCATCGTGCTGGGGGGGCCGCGACTGCTCGTGTACGCACGGCGCCGGCTCGCGCGCCGGTCCGGGCGATGACGGCCGCCCGGTTTGACGAGCTGATTCACCAAAGCACGCGGCTGTCGATCATGTCGTTGCTTGCGGGGGCTGACTGGATCGAGTTCGGGTTCATCCGAGACCAGCTCGAGCTGTCGGACTCCGCCCTCTCCAAGCAACTCTCGACGCTCGAGGAGGCGGGATACGTGACCCTCGATCAGATCCTGGGTCAGGGCCGTCGACGTCTGCGCGCACGGTTGACCTCGGCCGGCCGGGCCGCGTTCCAGGGTCACGTGGCCGCGCTCCGAGACATCGTCGGTGGCGGCGTACTGGCCGAACCGCTCGAAGCGAAAGCCGTCTAGGGACCCTTCTACCCGGGGGTGCCCTGCTCGATCCAATCCTGGAAGCGCTCGACGTTGTCTTTAGGCCACGCACCATCGCACGGCATCGTCCCCGCACTCAATTGGGCGGCGATAGCGTTGGCGTTAGCGACGACGTCGGTGTAGGACCACAGATCGAACGCTCGGCGCATCGCCTGTCGATCCTTCTCCCGGAACAGTGGCTTGATGTCTGCCTCGAATCCGAGCGTGGGTGGTTCGGCTGTTCCCATCTCATACCTCCTCGGGGCTGGACTGCATCCTTCGGCTGTCGTGGTCGTACAGACTCGCGGGTTACGCCAGAGATTGCATCCGAGCTTGCCCTGAGGGTCGGGGGTGATCGGCGGGTGGGCGGTCAGGCCGGGGAGGGTCGGGGGTGATCGGCGGGCCGGCGGTCAGGCCGGAGTGGGGTCCCGGTGTGATTCGGCGGGTCGGCGGCGCGGGCCGGGATGCGTTCCCCGCGGCGTCCACGCACGGACCGTGACCCGTGGTCTCGAGGCTCGTTCCCACCATGTAAAACGTCCGGAAGCAGACCCCCGCCGGGCGACCTCTGGGACATAAGCATGTGGGGGATGCTTATGTCCCGAAGGTCGGCCGGGGTGAGTGTGCTTTCGGGCGAAATACATGGGGATTGGCGGCCGGCGCCGGTGCGGAGTGGGCCGCCGGAGGGTGCGAGCAGCTGCGAGGGGGTTGCCGGCGCCGCGCGGACGCGGCTTGAGCCGCCGCACAGCTTCAGCGCGGGCGCGAGGGGTTGACAGCGGTCGATGCAAGGGCATATAATCTACCGACCGTTTGGTTGTCAACAAACCTCCGTCGGAGGGGTGATCATGTACCAGAGGACCGCAATTGCAAATCGCACCAGCTTCCTGGATCGGCGGCGTCTGATCGAGGCGCGTATCGCTCGTGACTGCGAGCTGCTCCGGCGCGAGATTGTGATGTTGCGGGGCGGCTCGAAGTTGCCAGCCGCCGCCTCGTCTGGTTCGACTCGCGTCGAGACGCGGTAACGCCCGGGCGGCGGCGACGCCGGAGCCGGGGATCACGTCACAATCGCGCGCAACCGCTTCTGACGCGGCGACGACTCAAGTCGTAGCGTCAGAAGCGGCGGCGCCCGCTTCCGCCGCGTAGCGATCCCGGAGAAGGCGCTTGTAGAGCTTGCCCGTGGCCTGGCGGGGAAGCTCGTCAGAGAAGTCGATCGTGCGGGGGCACTTGTATTTGGCGAGCCGTCCGTAGCAGTACGCCAGTAGCTCCTGCTCGGCGTCGGCCGTCGCCGGGATCGTGTCGACGAGGTGGACGACGGCCTTCACCTCTTCGCCGAGTTCGGCATTCGGGATCCCGAACACGGCGGCATCGGCGACCGACGGATGGCTAACGAGCACATTCTCGGCCTCTTGCGGATAGATGTTGACGCCGCCCGAGATGATCATGTCCGCTTTGCGATCGGTCAGATACAGGTAACCCTCGGGGTCGAGGTAACCGATGTCGCCGACGGTCGTCCACCCGAGCGCGTTGCGGGCTTCGGCGGTCTTCGCCGGCGCGTTGTGATACTCGAAGCTCGGCCCGCTCTCTGACCAGATGGTTCCTGGCTCCATGCTGGGCAACTCAATGCCATCGTCGTCGAGGATGTGGGGCGTGCCGACGAGCGATTTACCCACCGATCCCGGATGCGCCAACCAATCCTCGGAGTCGATCGCGGTCAGCATGTAGATCTCGGTAGCTGAGTAGTACTCGAAGATGATCGGGCCAAGCCACTCAATCATCTGTCGCTTGACATCGACGGGGCAGGGAGCCGCCGCGTGGACGATCGCGCGCAGGGACGACACGTCGTAACGGTTGCGCTCTTCCGCCGGAAGCCGTAGCAGCCGTACAAACATGGTGGGCACCATCTGCGTATGTGTCACGCGATAGCGCTCGATCAGCTCGAGTGCCCAGACTGCGTCGAACCTATCCATCACGATCGTCGTGCCGCCGAGCCGCTGAACGGCCATGTTGAACCGGAGCGGCGCGGAGTGATAGAGCGGGGCGGGGGACAAGTACACGGTGTCTTGACCGAACCCATAGAGCCGCTCGAACAGCGGCACGATCGCGGGGGGCGTGCCGATCGGATGCAGCGGTAGGTCGGTCTTGATCGCCTTGGGCCGTCCAGTCGTGCCCGAGGAATAGAGAAAATCGACACCCTCAGCTTCATCCGGGAGCCGCTGGTGCGGTTGC
>OBLV0100000333.1_pt1 | contig 14810 bp, 16 predicted proteins | sample 1520071 | NCBI WGS metagenome assembly OBLV01 (sample SAMEA3888446, study PRJEB22518) | metagenome | reverse complement strand
CGTGCGGCGTCCAGCCATGGTCCAGGCGGGTCACCGAGGACGAACTGCCCGCTGCCATCGAGGAATTCGTCCGGGACGAAGCCGGTCGTGACGGCACCAGCGTGGTGATCGGGCCACCGGGTGTGCCGGGCGCGGTGGTGGCTGTGCCGGCTTCGGAGACGAAGGGCCTGGAGTTCGACGCCGTCCTGGTCGTGGAACCGGAACGGATCCTCGCCGACGGCCCGCGCGGCGCGGCCGAGCTCTACGTCGCCCTCACCCGGGCCACCCAGCGCCTCGGCGTCCTGCACCAGGGCCCATTGCCGCAGGCCCTGACCGGACTCGCCGAAACCGGGACACCTGCGGGGACCAACGATCGGCGTAGCGATTCGCGCGCGGCCGGCCCTGAACCGGAGCGTGACCAGACAGCAACGGGAGCTCCAGGTAGGTGACGCTCTCAGGCGCGCCGCCAGGCGGCCCGACGGACAGGTTGAGGTCGCCATCACCCGCCCGCAGTCGCTTAACACCGCGCGAACGGGGAAGTCTCTCATGAAGAGGACGAAGAACCGGGGCCTCGGGAGGGAAGATCATGTTCGCGACCGCACGCCGTATTAGCGGGATGGCAGGACTCGTCCTGGTGACGTTGCTGGCCGCGGTGGGTGCCACCGCCGCAACCGCCGGTACTGCGTCCGCCGCGCCCCGAACGATGCTGCAGGCATCATCGCCGACGCCGTGCGCGGTGGCCGCGAAGGCGTGCATGGACCTCTCGCGCCACCAAGCGTGGCTGACCGACGGTGCCGGTAACGTGATCTACGGGCCGGTCGCCTCCCGCGGTGGCACGCGCAGTGCCCCGACCCCCGTCGGCACCTTCCAGGTCCTGGCGAAGGACAAGCACTTCTACAGCACCGAGTTCCACGCTCCGATGCCGTACTCGGTGTTCTTCTACCCCGGCGACGCCTTCCACGCCGACAACACCTCGGTGGCATCCAATGGGTGCATCCACCTGAGCTGGTCCTCGGCCCAGCATTTTTACAACACCCTTAAGCCCGGCGACCAGGTTCAAATCGTGAACTGACCACGGCTCGTCGACTCCCCTGGCCACCGATGAAGGACCCGGCTACCACTGAGCCTCGGCGACCTGTGTTGCGCGCCGCCACCGTTGGCCAGGGACAACCTGCTCGCCGAACGCACCGACCTGAGCCAGTACCCGGCGGAGTGGGCATGCCGAACCTCGGGCTTTCATCGTAATTGATCATTCGGGTGACACTGGTCGCCAGTTACGGTAAGTCAGCACGCGCCCTCATCATGCGGGTGATTGACGATCTTTCGCCCGAACTTCCTGAAGATAGCTAGCTCTTGCTCTCGGTCGTGACGGTATGAATATCGCGAGCAACTCGGAGCAAGTTGCTGGTTACACGACTGACACGACCCCCTCCTGCAAGCGGCTGTAGGACTGCCGTGCCCTGGAGCCTGGCGATGCTGACCGGAAGCCTGCTATGACTGCCGTGATGCAGTTCGACGAGGACCTCTCCCTCCGCCTCGAGGCGACGTACATCACGGCCGACGTCGTCGAGCAGCGCCGGGTCGTGCTCGATCTGCTCGACCCCCGGCCCGGCGAAGACGCCCTCGACATCGGCTCGGGCCCGGGCTATCTCGCCTGCGAGATAGCCGAGCGTGTCGGGCCCACCGGCTCGGTGTACGGCATCGAGCCGAGCGAGAGCATGCTGGCCATCGCCGGCCGCCGGCAGCTGGGCCCGCAGGCCGCGACCGTCAAGTTCAGTGCGGGCGAGGCGACCGGCCTGCCGTTCCCGGACGCCTCGTTCGACCTCGTTACCGCGACCCAGGTCTACGAATACGTGACGGACATCCCCGCGGCGCTCACCGAGGCGTATCGGGTGCTGCGCCGCGGTGGCCGGTTGCTGATCCTCGACACCGATTGGGACTCGATCGTCTGGCACTCCTCGGACCCGGAACGGATGCGTCGCGTGCTCACGGCCTGGGACGAGCACCTCGCCGACCCGCACCTGCCTCGCCGGTTACGTCGGCTGCTGACCGGCGCCGGATTCACCGTGACGCAGCGCCGCGTGTTGCCGATGTTCAACACCGGCTACGACCCGGACAGCTTCAGCGCCGGCGTCATCGGCTTCGTCGCCGGGTTCGTCCCCGGACGCGCCGGCGTCACGGACGGCGAAGCCGAGGCCTGGCGCACCGACCTCGTCGACATGGGTGAGGACTACTTCTTCAGCCTCAACCGCTACCTGTTCCTCGCCGGGACATAGCCGGGGACCACGATGGTGCGCGCCGGGCTGGTCGTGCTGGCTGTCTTGGTCGCCCTGCTCATGGTGGTGTGGCTGCTGCAGCGGCGCCTGATCTACTTTCCAGACACCACCGTCGCGCCCGCCGGCAGCGCGCTGCCCGGGGCGCAGGAGATCACGCTGCGGACCGGGGACGGGCTGGTACTCGGCGCGTGGCACGTCGCCCCCACCGGCACCGACCGCGGTGTCGCCGTCCTGGTCATGCCGGGCAACGCCGGCTCCCGCGCGTTGCGGGCCCCGCTGGCCCGCCGGCTGGCTGCGAAGGGTTTCGCGGTGCTTCTCCTCGACTACCGCGGGTACGGTGGCAATCCCGGCAACCCCTCGGAGAAGGGCCTGATCATTGACGCGCGCGCCGCGCGGGACTACCTGCTGCGCCGTGGTGTGCCGGCGCACCGCTTGATCTACTTCGGGGAGAGCCTCGGCGCGGCGGTAGCGACCCGGCTCGCCACCGAGCAGCCACCCGGGGCGCTCGTGCTGCGCTCGCCGTTCACCGGCCTCGCCGCGGTGGGTGCCCGGCACTACCCGCTGCTCCCGGTACGGCTGCTGCTCCGGGATAGATTCCCGGTGACCGAACTGATCGGGCAGGTCCGGGTGCCGACGGCGGTCGTCTACGGCTCCGCCGACGCGATCGTGCCGCCGGAGCAGAGCATGGCGGTGGCGGCCGCTGCGGGCGGCCCGGTGCGGGTAGTCGAAGTGGTCGGGGCGGATCACAACGACGCCGCCCTGCTGGAGGGCAACGAGCTGGTCGCGGTGGTGCTCGACCTGGCTGGACCACTCAGCTAGCCGGGCAGGCTCACTGGAATGGCTGGTGGTCCGCGGGGCAGGTGGCACCGTCGGCGGGGAGTTGGAGGGTGACGAAGTAGTCGGCCACTGCGGCACTGGCACAGGCACTGCGCTCGTTCAGCGTGGTGTGCCCGTAACCCTCGACGATCAGCAACCGAGCGTCGCCGAGCTCGTCGCGGGTGGCCTGCGCGTTCCAGAGCGGCGTCTCCGGATCGTAGCGATTGTTCACTATCAGGATGGGGTGCTGCCTGGGACGATCCCACGGGCCCAGGTAGCGGTCCCGGTCCGCGGCCGGCCAGGCGATGCACTGTGCCATGCCGAACAGTGCGCTCAGCCCGAAGTATGGCTGGCGTTGGTCCTCGACCGGGATGAGCCGCTCGTAGGACTGCTGGTCCCGCGGGTAGTCGCTGTCCACGCATTGGGTGGCCAGGAACGGCCCGGAATAGTCGGGTATGTAGGGGTCCAGGGTCGGCGGCTGGCCTTGAGCAGCGGCGCCACGGGGCCGTTGCGAGCTGTGCAGACCCTGCAGCCAGCGGGCCATGCTGCTCCAGCGGGACGAGCTGTGCAGGTCGTATGCCAAGGTCATGGAAAATGCGGCGAAGCTTCCGCGCTGTTTGAGCCTGGTCACCAGGTCGGCGAACTTTCGGCGCGGGTCTCCTGCGGAGAACGCGCACCTGGGTCCGGCCTGGACGCAGCGGTCGAAGAACGCGTCCAGCTCCTCAGCTTGCGAGCGCGCGGTGTCCGCGCGCACGTTGACGGGCAGCTGCTCCTGGCCCGGCCGACCCGTCGAGTTCGCGACCAGGTCGAGTGCCCCGTCGAAGACCATGGCGCGGGTGCGCTCCGGGAAGAGGTTGGCGTAGGTGGCGCCGAGGTAAGTGCCGTAGGAGTAGCCGAGAAAGCTCAGGTTCTCGTCACCGATCGCCTGGCGCAGCAGCTCGAGATCGCGGGCTGTGTTGGCTGATGAGGTGTGTGCGAGCAGCTCACCCGACGCCGCGGCGCATCCACGTCCCAGCGCAGCACTGCTGGCGAAGAACGATGCCTGCTGCTCAGCCCGCACCGGTGAGCCGACCGGTCCCTTCCCGGCGCTCCCACACCGGAGCGGCGTGCTGCCCCCGACGCCGCGTGGATCGAAACTGAGCAGGTCGAAACGCTGGCGCAGCACTGCGGGATACCTCGGGGCAAGGCTTTCCAGCTCGCCGACGCCACCGGTACCGGGTCCACCGAAGTTGACGACAAGTGAACCGATGCGCCGCGCCGGATCACTCGCCGGCAGCCTGATCACCGAAAGCGCGATCGTCGCACCCTGTGGCTGGTGGTAGTCCAGCGGCACCCTCGCAGTCGAGCACTGGAACGACCCACCGCAGGCACGCCACCGCAGCCGGGGTGGCATGGCGCCGTTGACACCGAGCGGCTCTGGTGCGACCTGCGGAGAGGGGATTGGCAGCTTCGGCGCGGCCGGCGGTGCGGGGGCCAGCGGGGGCGTGATGCCGAGGCTCTCCCCACGGCCACAACCCGGCAACGTCGCCAGCAGCGCGGCCGCGATCAGCCCCGCGACGACCCGCAACGCTGCCACCGCCAATCCCGTCGCACCCGGTCACTCCCCGCACAAGGAGCTCACGATAAGCGCACTTCCCCACCTTCCTGCCCTGAGGGTCAAGCATCGTCACGGTGGGCGACCGACGCGAGGTACCGCTCTGCCTTCTCAGGGTCGAGGAACCAGTATTGGAAGTCGGACGGGTCCGCGAAGCCGTTGACGAACCGGTGGGCGATCTCGGGGTAGGTACCCGCGGCCCCGAGGAGGTTCATCACGTGCGCGGGAGGCGGCGCCAGCATGGCGTTCGTCCACATGGTGGTGTGCTGGGCGTCCGACCAGTACTCGTCGAAGGCTCGCTGCATCCAGCCCGCGTCGAAGGGGTCGTCACCGCGCTCCAGGATGCTGGCCAGGTAGGAGGCGGCGCACTTGCTCGCGCTGTTCGAGCCCTGCCCGGTGATCGGGTCGTTGGCGACCACGACGTCGGCCATACCCAGGACCCGCCCGCCGGAAGGCAGCTCACCGACCGGCTGCCGGACCACCGGCGGGTAGCCGCCGGCCAGTGTCGCCCTACCGTCGGTCAGCTCGACGCCGGCACACCGTTCGTATTCCCACGGCACGTACTGGCGCATGAGGTCGAGCATGCGCCGCAGGTGATCCGCGGGCTGCGGACGGTCATCCCAGCAATCCAGCGGGCCCCCGGGGACTCCCTCGAAGAACAGGATGTCGCAGGGCCCGCTGTTGGTGAGAGCCGGCATGATGAACAGCTCACCCACTCCGGGAATGGCGTTGAAGCGCACGGCATGCGTGGTGGGGTGCTCCGGACGCGGAGTCATACCGTGCACGTACACCACCGACAGGATGCGTTGTGTGCTGGTGTATGGCGAACGATCCGGGTCCCGATCGAACAACTGAACGATCTCACCCTTGCCGGCGGCGACGATAACCAGCTCATACAATCTGGTCAAGGAATCGATATCAGAGGTGGTAACGCCATGGTAGACGACCTTGCCACCCCGTTGCTCGAATAACTCCAACCACCCGGACATCTTGACCCGCTGGTCCACCGACTGCGCATAATCGTCGAGCCAGCCGACCCAATCGAGAGCACGCTGGTTATCCGCGCCTGCGATGGAGAGGCCGATTCCCTCGATATCCGGCGTCTGCGGCTCCCACAAGTTGAGAGCATAGTCACGCTCGTGCGCCAGGGCAGGGCCGAACATGCATTGGGTGGACATCACCCGCCCGTGGCGTATCTCATCGGGAGTGCGAGCCGACATGATCGTGACGTCGTAATGGTGACTGCGCAGGCTCAGACCCAGCTGCAACCCAGCCTGGCCGGCACCGATAATCAACACTTTCCGCATCGTCAACCTTTCTCTTGCTTCCCCCGCTCAACGCCTTCTGTGGGCGCGAAGTCCTCAGCGCTCGGGGATCCGTGCGGGCTGCCGGAAGCAGTGACCTCGAGGGTGTGGGAGACCAGTTCTTGAAGCGCTTTCGCCGACGATGCGGGATTTCGGGCATCGCAGGCCATCAGCGGTATCTCCGGCTCCAGCGCGAGCGCTTCTCGCACCTCGTCGAGCTCATGCGGGAACTCACCGTCGAACATGTTGACTGCGACGATGAAAGGGACGTCGCAGCCGCGCTCGAAGTAACTGATCGTGGCGAACGCATCTGTGATCCGCCGGGGGTCCACCAGCACGACAGCACCGAGCACCCCACCGAACCCGGCTGGTGGCGGCTCCGAGGCACCGAACAGATACAGCACCGGTCCCGGGTGCAGGGTGATCTGACCGAAGTCCGTGCCGGTCTCGGAGTCGAGTGAATCGGTGTCCGCGACCGAGCGAACGAAGGTGGTCTTGCCGACCCCCCGACCACCCGCGACGACGATCATCGTGGGACCCCGCCCGGGCTCGGACCGGGGGCCGGCACCGGGTACGCCCGCAGCTCCGAAGCGACCTCGTGACTTCTCGAAAAGGTCGCGTAGCTCATCGAAGATCGGTGTGCCGACCACGCTAGGTCCCCAATCCCCGGCTGGCTCACTCGGCCTCGCCTCCATGGCCGGGCCGCCGACTCCTTACCCTTTTCAAGTCCCCTTGAGCGGTCCATCCGGGCCGTAGGAAACGGTGAGCTTCAGGGTGTGGGAGACCAATTCCTGCAGCGCTTTCGAAGTCGATTCCGGCTCGCGGGCATCGCACGTCGTCAGCGGCACGTCCGGGCCCAGCGTCAGTGCCTCACGTACCTCGTCGAGCCCGTAGGCAAGCTTGCCGTCGAACATGTTGACGGCCACGATGAACGGGATGTCGGAGTCGTTCTCGAAGTAGTTGACGGCAGGGAAGGACTCCTGGATCCGCTGGGTGTCGACCAGCACGACGGCACCCAGCGCGCCGCGGCATATGTCGTCCCAGAGAAACCAGAATCGTGGCTGGCCCGGCGTGCCGAACAGGTACAACACCAGATCCGGATGCAGCGTGATGCGTCCGAAGTCCATGGCCACGGTGGTGGTGGTCTTTCCGATGTCGGGTCGTGGATCGACGCCCTCGCCGGCCACCGTCATCCACGCTTCGGTGTTCACCGGCTCGACCTCGGACACGGAGCCGACCAGCGTGGTCTTGCCCACGCCGAAACCACCAGCGATCACGATCTTCGCTGAGATGGCCAACGAAGAGGCGTCAGACGGGTAGTTTCTTGAGTCCATCGAGGATCCTCTCCAGGATGATCCGGTCGTACTGGTAGGTGAACCCGGTGGGGTGAATGACCACCAGTTCCTGTGCCGCCAGATCGCTGATCAGCACCCGGATCACGCCCAGCGGGATAGTGAGCTGAGCGGACAGCTCCGCGATCGAGATCGTCTTGCGGGCGAGTTCGTAGAGTGCCCGCAACTCCGGCATCAGCGACGTGCTGACCTGCTGGTCGTCGTGCACGGCCGAGATCAGCGTCTCCATCAGCAGGTGATGGCGCGGTCTGGTCCGCCCCCCAGTGAGCGCATAGAGTCGAATCCGCTTGCTGCGCATCGCAATGTTCGCCACCGCTGCCCCTCCTCCGGTGGTCAGTCGGCTCGCCGAGCGGTGACCACGCGCCGCAGATCGGCTCGGACCTTCGGGGTCAATGTCTGCCCGGCCTTGTCGATGAACTGTGTCATCTCGTAGGCCACGAATTTCATGTCGCAGCCGGCGGATGTCAGCACGGCCAGCCCGGCGCCGTCACCGATCCCCATGAAGAAGAAATGTCCACGCGAAAGCCTGATCATGATCAGCTCACAGCTGCCCTTGCCGAACAGCACCGCGCTGCTGTGAGCCAGACCCAGCAACCCACTGGCGATCGCCGCGAGCCGTTCGGCGTCATCGCCACTCACCGATTCGGACGCGGTCAGTGGGAATCCGTCCGCGGAAAGAATCATGGCGTGCGTCACATCGGGCACGCGTTTCACAAATCCGTTGATCAACCAAGCAAAGTCCGCCGGGTCGTCGATGGCGTGGTCCGCCATCATTCGTGCGATCCGGCATCGCGACGAGCAGCCTGCTCACCGTCGGAGAAGTCACCGAGATCAGTCATCAACTTCTCCCGCCCTTCGCTGGGGTCAACGTCAGGATCGTTCGATTCGCCCGGTGCGGCTGAGCTGGCTACCGCGAATTCGACAGCGAATTCACGCATGCTCTGCGGGATGCGCCGGGGTAAGCCGTTTCGCGTCGTCCCCTGGGCCGGAGGCACTCGCCCCCGCGCGGCGTCCTCGAGTGGCACCCGGGGGGACGGCGGCAGACCCGCCGGGGCACGAACCGAGGTCGGCGCCGGTCGCGGACTGGGCACCAGCATCGCCGGCGTGTCGACGAACCACGATGTGGCCGGGGTCTCGCACATCACGTGGGCGGGCAACAGCACGGTGGCCGCGGCACCCTGAACGGGCCGATTCTCCATGCTGACGCGGATGCCGTGGTTGCCGGCCAGCCGCCGAACGACGGCAAGACCCAGGTGCTCTATGGACCAGCTGTCCAGCCTCGCGGGGGCGGCGAGCAGGGCGTTGACCGCGCCCAGCCGATCTGCCGGAAAGCCGGTCCCGCTGTCCTCGATACGCACCACGACCTCGCCCCCCTCGCCGAGATGGGCGCCCACAGTGACGCTGGATGTCGGTGGAGAGTACAACGTGGCGTTGTCCAGTAGCTCCGCGAGCAGCCGGCCGACGTCGTCCGCGGCGAAGTCCGCCACAGCCAGCGGCACTACTCGCCCGATATCGATGCGGCGGTACTGCTCGATGGACGACAGTGCCGCCCGAATCACGTCGACCAGCGGCGAAGCCATACTTGCCGCACTACCGGGGTCATGACCGGCAAGAACTCGCAGGTTCTCGGCATTGCGGCGCAGCCGGGCGGCGAGATGGTCCAGCTGGTACAGCCGGGCCAGTGCGTCCGGATCGCCTTCAGTGGCCTCCATCCCCTCCAACTGGGCGAGCAGGGAGTCCACCAGGGTGAGATCCCGCAACGCGATGCCGCCGCACATACCGGCCAGCACGTCGGGTGTCCCGACTTCCGGGGCGTCTCGCACCGCGGACTCTCGCGAGGTCGCTGCTGGCGGAGTGGTACCCGGCGGGGTCAACAGCCGTGCGGCCACCAACCGTGCTTTGTGCACCAGGGCCCGCACAGCCTCACTGCGGTACTGCTCCACAACCCATCGGACACCGCGCTCAAACCGGACTCGTAATTGATCATCGGTTACCCGCACGGTTGCGTAGAGTACTCGTCCGATTGTCACCCAATCAAGGGTTGATCGTTGATCAGTGCAACCATCAAGAGCGGTCCCCGGGGACATCCATCCCGGAGAGCAGGCGTCCTAGCGGGTCGCTGACGGCCTCTCAGCCGGAGAACTTGCAGGTGAGAGCACTAACCGTGGCATATTCATGTCATGATACGTCTAATAGAGTGTCTTCTGCTCCGTATGGGTAGACTTTGTACCTCCACCAATGAGGTAATCCTTCAGAGTGGAACACCGGAAAGGGTGTAACTCATGGTGCAAACGGTGCCATATGCCCGCCAGCTCAATCACTGTCTGTGATCGTGCGCCCAGCCGCGCTGGGGGCTGCCCCGCGGGCAGGCGTCGGCTTTGAGGCAATCATTGCGTCGGAGTACGGGCCGGGGGACGCTGCACTGGCCTCGCACCGCCACTCTGTTCAGGAATCAACCATCGAGTGACTTCGCCATGTACAGGCTGAGCGGCGAGTCGGCATACTCGCCGAACCGTACTGTCTCGACGAATCCCGTACGGTGATACAGGCTCAGCGCTTCAGCCTGGCGCGCGCCGGTCTCCAGGACCAGGCGCCTGGCTCCCAGGGCCATGCCCTGCTCCTCGGCGCAGCCAACAACCGGCTGCCTATCCGGCGGCCGCGGGGAGCAGGGCGCACGTACATGCGCTCGATCTCCGCTACTCCGGGCTCCACCATGCGTACCGCACCACAAGGCCGGTCACGGATCGAGCTCGCGGGCCACGGCCCGCACAACCTCCCCGATCCGCTTGGTGATCCGGCGGTCCGGGTAGCGGCCGCGGCGCAGGTCGGGCTGCACCCGTGACTCCAGCAGCCTGATCATGTCGTCGATCATGCCGTGCAGTTCCTCGGCGGGCCTGCGTCTGGCCTCCGCCACCGAGGGTGGCGGCTCGAGCAACCGCACCGACAGTGCCTGTGGACCACGCCGGCCGTCAGCCACCCCGAATTCGACCCGCTGGCCGGCCTTGAGATCGGTCACCCCCGTGGGAAGCGCATTGGCCCGAACGTAGACGTCGGTACCACCGTCCTGCGTGACGAAACCGAAGCCCTTACCCGCGTCGTACCACTTGACCTTGCCGGTCGGCACTGACCTCACCGTTCCCTCGTGGAGTACCGCCTGCCGGGAGCACACGACCAGCATGACGAACGCGCCCCGAACGCTCCCGGGACGCGTGGGCCCCAGCTTACGACTTCCCACTGGGTTTGGGGCGCTTCCCGCCCCGCGGATGTGGTCACCTCAGGCGTATTCCGTCGCGGCAGAGGCCTCCAGCCCGAGCAACTGCACTGAGCGTTCCCGCATTTCCACCTTGCGAACCTTGCCCGTGATGGTCATCGGAAACTCCTCCACCACACGCACGTACCGTGGGATCTTGTAGTGCGCGAGCTTGCCTGCAGCGTAATCCCGCAGCGCATCGGCGGTGAGGTCGGGGGCGCCCGGACGCAACCGCACCCAGGCGCACAGCTCCTCGCCGTGATGCGGGTCGGGCACCCCGATCACCTGGGCGTCCAGGATGTCCGGGTGGGTGTAGAGGAACTCCTCGACCTCCCGAGGGTAGATGTTCTCCCCGCCGCGGATGACGATGTCCTTGATCCGCCCGGTGATGTTGAGATAACCCTCGGCGTTCATGACCGCGACGTCCCCGGTGTGCATCCAGCGAGCCCGATCGATCACCTCGACGGTCCGGTCCGGTTGCTGCCAGTAGCCGAGCATCACCGAGTACCCCCGGGTGCACAGCTCGCCGGGTTTCCCTCGCGGCACGGTCAGGCCGGTGTCCGGGTCGACGATCTTCACCTCGAGGTGCGGATGCACCCGGCCGACCGTGGACACCCGCGCCTCGAGCGTGTCGTCCGCCCGGGTCTGGGTGGATACCGGGGAGGTCTCCGTCATCCCGTAGCAGATGGTCACCTCGGTCATGCCCATCCGCTCGACGACCTGCTTCATCACCTCGACCGGGCAGGGTGAGCCGGCCATGATCCCGGTTCGCAGCGAGGTCAGGTCGCAGCCAGCCGGCCCGGGCGAGTCCAGCTGCGCCAGCATGGCGATGAACATCGTGGGCACCCCGTAGAGCGAGGTGCACCGCTCCCGAGCGACCGCGGACAAGGTCGCGGCCGGCTCGAACCCCGGCGCCGGGTACACCAGGCAGCAACCGTGCGTGGTGGCCGCCAGGTTGCCCATCACCATGCCGAAGCAGTGATAGAGCGGCACCGGCAGGCAGATACGGTCCACCTCGCTGTACCCGCACAGCGCCCCGACGAAAAAACCGTTGTTGAGGATGTTGTGATGCGAGAGCGTGGCGCCCTTGGGGAAACCGGTGGTACCTGAGGTGTACTGGATGTTGATCGGATCGTCCGGGGACAGCTCCGCCTGCCGGGCAGCCAGCAGCGCGGGGTCACCATCGCGCACCGCGAGCGCGTCCCACTCGGGGGAGCCGACCAGCAGCACCCGCTCCAGCGCGGGGCAGCGCGATCTCACCTCGGCGATCATCGCGGCGTAGTCAGCGGTCTTGAACGACTCCACCGCGATCAGCATCCGGATCTCGGCGGCCCGGAGCGCGTACTCCAGCTCGCTGGTCCGGTAGGCGGGATTGATCGTGACCAGTATCGCGCCGATCTTGGCGGTGGCGTACTGGGTGAGCAGCCACTCCGGGCAGTTCGGTGCCCAGATGCCGACCCGGTCCCCTTTGCCGATCCCAGCGGCCAGCAACCCGTGCGCGACGGCGTCGACCTCAGCCCGCAGTTGAGCGTAGGTCCAGCGGCGATCGCTCGGGCAGTCAACCAGCGCCTCCCGGTCGCAGTACCGGTCAGCCGTGCGATCGAAGTTGTCGCCGATGGTGTCACCCAGCAGCGGGGTCTCCGAGACTCCCGACGCGTACGAGGGCAACGCAGGCACAGGCACGGCAACCCCATTTCTCGATACTCGACGCTGGGCTCGACGCTGGAATTGTCCACCGGCCGGGACGTATTGACGATGAAGCATTCGGTGCGGGTCGACTGGTTCCAGCGCGATCCAGGCGGCGGCACCATCTTCGTCATGCCGGTACCAGAAAGCGGCGCGGCACAATCGGCCGGCCCGCGCGCCGATGAAGCGCCGGCGGCTGCTGACTCCAGCACCAGGCTCTACCGGGCGCTGGGATCCGGGACCGGGTAACCCTCGAAGCTCGACGCCGCGGTTCGAGGGTAGACGGCGATTTCTGCCGCTTTCACTACGAACCACGCCCGGCCACCGGTGTGCAGCCCCATCTCGACGGCGGCCACCGGGGTGATGTCCGCGGCGATCCCGCTGCTCCCCCGCACCCGCATCAGCGAACCCTGCGGTTCCAGCGCCTCGATCAGGTCCGGGAGCACGTTGCGCGCGCCTCCCTCGGGCGGGTCGGTATGCACGGCCACCATGGCGGGGCTGAACACAGCGACTGCCTCCTCGCCCAGGACGGTGTGCTCGGCCACACCGCTCAGCTCGACGCCCCCAGCGGAGCGCAGCCCCTGTTCCGTGGCGATCCCGAAGATCAGGTTCAGGCCGGCCAGCCGGGCGGCGAACTCGCTGCGCGGCCTGGTGAGCACCTCACGGGTCAGGCCCTGCTCCACCACCCGCCCATCCTCAAGCACCACCACCCGGTCCGCGAGCACCAGCGCATCGATCACCTGATGGGTGATGATGACCGCGAGCCGGTGGGCGAGCACGGAACGCAGCAGCGACCGCAGGGCCGGCGCGAACTCCACGTCCACCGCGGAGAGCGGCTCGTCCAGCAACAGCAGCTCGGGGTCCGAGGCCAGCGCTCGGGCTAGCGCGATGCGCTGGGCCTGGCCACCGGACAGGCGCCGGGGGCGGCGCTGCGCGAACTGCGTCGCATCCACCTCGGCGAGCCGCCGCATCGCCAGTTCCCGGGCCTGTGCCTTGCGCATGCCCGCAGCGCGCGGCGCGAATGCGACGTTGTCCAGCACCGACAGGTGCGGGAACAGCAGGGGCTCCTGGGCGAGCAGCCCGATGTGCCGGCGATGCGGTCGCAGTTGCACGCCGGCCGCAGTGTCGGTGAGCACCCGACCGTCGAGCACGATCCGGCCGTGATCCGGGCGGATCAGCCCCGCAATCGAGGTGAGCAGGGTGGACTTGCCAGACCCGTTGCGGCCCAGCACCGCGATCACCTCGCCGGGCCCCATCTGCATCGCCACGTCCAGCTCGAACTCACCGCGACGTACCGCCACCTCGACGTCCAGGGCCGTGGTCATCCCACTCCCTCCAAGGAGCGAGGCCGAGCCACCGCGATAACCACGATCGCCACCACCACCAGCACCAGCGACAGCGCGATCGCCCCATCCGCGTCGACCTCCCGCTGCAGGTAGACCTCCAGTGGCAGCGTCCTGGTCACCCCCTCCAGGCTGCCGGCGAAGGCGATGGTGGCACCGAACTCACCGAGGCAGCGGGCGAAGCTGAGCACCATCCCCGAGCCCAAACCGGGCAGCACCAGCGGGGTGGTGATCCGCCGGAACACCAGCCACGGTGCCGCGCCGAGTGTGGCGGCGATCGACTCGTAGCGCTCCCCGCCGGTTCGCAGTGCTCCTTCCAGGCTCACCACCAGGAACGGCATCGCCACGAATGTCTGCGCCAGGATCACCGCTGCCGTGGTAAACGGGACACGGACGCCGAAGACGACGTCAAGGGCGTACCCGGCGAAACCGCTGACGCCCAGCAGGTAGAGCAGTGCCAGGCCGCCGACTACCGGTGGCAGGACCAGCGGGAGCAGCACTACCGAGCGCAGTAGCCGCAGACCCGGGACCGATCCGCGGGCCAGCACTACCGCCAGCGGCCCGCCCAGCAGCACGCACAGCAAGGTCGAGATCGTCGCCGTGCGCAGCGAGAGCTCCAGGGCGGTGAGGGCGGATTCGCTGGTCACGAGCTCGCCGAAGCGATCCCACGGGGCCCGTACGAGCAGACCGATCACGGGGAGCACGATCAGCCCGAGGGCCAGTAGGGCCGGCGCCCACAATCCACCCGGTAGTCCGGTGTGAACCGCCCGTGGTGGCCTGATCTGAGTGGTCACCGAGGTGCCTTAACTCATCACGCTCCGGGATGACTACACGGGACCGAAGCCTGCGGCCGAAAGCTCTTTGCGCGCCTCGGGACCGCGGATGAACTCGACGAAGGCCCGCCCAAGCTGCTCCTGGGGAGCGTTGCTGATCGTCGCGATGGGATAGGTATTGACGGCACCCTGGGCCTCCGGGAAGCTCACCTCCTCGACCTTCCCAGCAGCGCCACGAGCGTCGGTCACGTAGACCAACCCGGCGTCGGCCACCTTCGCCTCGACCTTCGAGAGCACCGAGAGAACGTCGGACTCCTCGCTGGCCGGACTCAATTCGATCTTGGTAGTCTTCTCGATCTTGGTGGTCGCCGCACCGCAGGGAACCTGCGGTGAGATCGGAAGAGCGTCGTGTAGGGAAAGAGTGTAGATCTCGGTGG
>OBLV0100000332.1_pt1 | contig 14810 bp, 14 predicted proteins | sample 1520071 | NCBI WGS metagenome assembly OBLV01 (sample SAMEA3888446, study PRJEB22518) | metagenome | reverse complement strand
CCACCGAGATCTACACTCTTTCCCTACACGACGCTCTTCCGATCTAGGCAAGGAGCGGAAGGTGCGCTGGGGCGGTGTGGAACAGGGCGATCGCAAGGCCGCCGTGCTCGGCCCGTTGCTCAGCCAACCCGGTGAGATCTACGACGTGTCCAGTCCCACCCTGCCGACCATCGCTTAACGATCCGAGTGCGGCGATATCGGATTTGCGGGATGGTCGAGCCACACATACTGACGATCAGCGGTGACGGTCACGCGGTGCTGTTCACGGCAGGGTCGTCCCGACTGCAGCCATCGGGAGTATCCAGCGGTGGCTTCGTCCCAGAGTCGGCGTACTCCTGCTTGCCGGACCTCCAGGTTGCGTACTGAGGCCCGGCATCGGGTGCTAGAAGCCACAGCGTTCCAGACAGCCGTCCTCACCCAGTTCCCAGGTCAGCGGGCAGTCGAGGACATGCAGGCCGATGCCGAATCGCGCATCCTCGCCGAGAAGGTCGGCGAGATCGACTCGGTTCGAGACCGCTCGGAGATAACGTCGAAGTCGTCTGGGATCATCGGCCGCTGCGCGCGGAGAATCATGAATGTCGCCCCATCGATGATGCGGCCCACCGCCTGGTCTCCGTTCTCGTCGACAGTCAGGCGGAGCACGGCACTGATGTCGAAGGTAGTTCCCCACGGCGTGAGGATGATGCCGCCCGGCTGGGTTTGCCTTACCCAGGTATAGGGCACGGTCTGCACCGAGCAGGTCGCGATCACCCGATCATAAGGAGCCGCGCGAGCATAACCATCGGCTCCATCCCCGGTGATGACCAATGGTGCCCGGCCACGATGAGGGAGGACTTGCGGGTTCGAGTTGCGTGGCAGGAATGGGTGAACCCGCCGAGGTAGACTTCGTCGCGGCGTTCGATGGTGTCCCGCCGGGCGAACAGTGGCCCGCCCGGATCGGGCGCGAGGCGCTGGAAGGCGAAGCCGTGTGCTCGCCCGCTCACTGAGCGTTTCCCGGGGGCCAGCAGGTGTCAGTGCTGACCCACCGAGCACCGTGCCCACCCTGGCTGCACCAGAACTGGAACCGGCTGGCCGCCAGGAGTCGGTGTGGCAGCCGTGGGATACCGGTCAGAGTGGTCTGGCCCGATGGCGCGAGTCGCGTGTGAGGCCGTCATCCCTCGCCCGTCCCGAGGTGATGCCAGGGTTGGCTAACCCTGTCGTCGCCGAGTTCGACAGCACGGCTGTCTGCCGCCAAACCGACAACCACACTGTCGAACTCGGCGCACCGAGAGCACGAAGATCCGCGGGACAGGCCGTAGTCCCCAGGTCTCCGCCCCCCGGACAAGCTGAGGTGCCACGGGAGACCAGCGCTCCTTACGTTTGGTGCTCGGCCACCTGCTCGCTCTGGCGCATCGATCTGGAAGCGTGCACCTGCCATGATCGACCGGCTGCTGCGACCCTGCTGTCGCCGAATGCTGCCGCCGCATACACTCGCCAGGCCAGATCGCCGGCTCGCCCGGCGTGCCTGCTGGACCCTGCCGGTGACGGTGCCTACCGTCGCCCCGAACACAGAACTGACATAACTCTAATCCTTGAGATGAGGTTGAGAGTTGTGCCACGCCGGGGAAAGTGGGAATTACCGGGACGCCGGTGTGGTGCTGGCAGGGATGAGGGAGGCCGCGCGGTGATGGTCAGCAGCGGGATGGACAGTCAGGACGCATGCCGATGACGCCCCCGCACAATTACCTCGCGGTGATCAAGGTCGCTGGTATCGGCGGTGGCGGCGTCAACGCGGTGAACCGCATGATCGAAGTCGGGCTCAACGGTGTCGAGTTCATCGCGGTGAACACCGATGCCCAGGCGCTGCTGATGTCTGATGCCGACGTCAAGCTCGACATCGGACGGGAACTCACCCGCGGGCTCGGTGCGGGGGCGAACCCCGAGGTCGGTCGTAAAGCAGCTGAAGACCATCGCGACGAGATCGAGGAGGTTCTCAAGGGAGCCGACATGGTGTTCGTCACCGCCGGTGAGGGCGGCGGGACGGGTACCGGTGGTGCACCGGTGGTGGCCGGCATCGCTCGCAAGTTGGGCGCGCTGACCATCGGCGTGGTCACCCGGCCGTTCACCTTCGAGGGCAGGCGGCGGGGGGGCCAGGCCGAGGACGGTATCGCCGAGCTGCGCAACGAGTGCGACACCCTGATCGTGATTCCCAACGATCGCCTGCTGCAACTCGGTGATGTCAACGTAAGCCTGATGGAGGCGTTCCGGTCGGCGGACGAGGTGTTGCTGTCCGGAGTCCAGGGCATCACCAACCTCATCACCACGCCCGGGCTGATCAACCTGGACTTCGCCGATGTGAAGAGCGTGATGTCCGGGGCTGGTAGTGCGCTGATGGGCATCGGTTCGGCCCGGGGAGAGGGCCGGTCGGTGCAGGCGGCCGAGAAGGCCATCAACTCGCCGTTGCTGGAAGCCTCGATGGAGGGCGCGCACGGTGTCCTGCTGTCCATCGCGGGTGGTTCGGACCTGGGCCTGTTCGAGATCCACGAGGCCGCCTCCCTGGTGCAGGACGCCGCTCATCCTGAAGCCAACATCATCTTCGGTACTGTGATCGACGACTCGCTCGGCGACGAGGTGCGAGTCACGGTGATCGCCGCTGGTTTCGACACCGGGATGCCCTCGCACCGCAAAGTGGACCCGAAGGTGGTCTCCGCGCGCACGGTGGCCAGCGGGCAGGCTGGGCAGGTCGGTCAGAGCACTCAGGCACCCGGCACTACGCCCAAATCCGGATCAGCCACGGCCAGTGGTTCCGGATCGAGCGGGGCGGGGGTCTTCCCGGTCGCCGGCTCGGCTGGACTGAGTCCACCGAGGCCGGCGAGCTGGCAATCCGCACCCAGTGGGTGGAAGCCTGGCCGGGCGGTGCCCGTCACCGATGATTTCGATGATGACGACGAGGTGGACGTCCCACCGTTCATGAGACGGTGAGCGCTGTCCGTATCCGGCGAGTGGTGACCACCCGGGACGGTGGGATCTCGGCGCCGCCGTATGCGTCCTTCAACCTCAGTGAGCACGTCGGGGATCGCCCCGACGCCGTGGTTGCCAATCGGGAGCGGCTGGCCGCCGGCATCGGGCTCACCCCGCAACGGGTGATCTGGATGGAACAGGTTCATGGCCACGTCGCTACCGTGGTCGAGGGACCGGGGGAGCAACCGGTTCCGGCCAGCGACGCGGTGGTCACCGCGCAACCCCGGCTCGCGATGGCCGTGCTGGTTGCGGACTGTGTGCCGGTGCTGCTGGCGGATCCGGTGCGGAAGATCGTCGCCGCCGCGCACGCCGGACGGGTGGGGGCGCGGGCGGGCGTGCTCCCCGCTGCGCTGGCAGCGATGACCCGGCTCGGCGCGCGCATCGAGAACGTGGAGGTGTTGCTGGGGCCCTCCGCGTGCGGGCAGTGTTACGAGGTGCCCGAGCAGATGCAGGCGGAGGTGGAGGCGCGGCTCCCGGGCAGTGCGTGCCGGACCCGCAAGGGCACCGCGGGTTTGGACTTGCGAGCGGGGCTCTGGCGGCAGCTGGCGACGGCTGGAGTAGCCCGGGTCGGGGTCGACCCCCGGTGCACGATCGAGGACCCTGCGCTCTACAGCTACCGCCGCGAGGGCGTCACCGGCCGGCTCGCCGCCGTAACCTGGTTCGAACAGTGATGAGGCCGCCGGAGAAACCGACCAGTGATGCCTGCGCGGCCCGCCGCGGTGATGCCTGCGCGGCCCGCCGCGGTGAACTCGCTGCGGCGTTGGCCGAAGTCCGCGACCGGATAGTCGCTGCCTGCCTCAGCGCTAACCGGATTCCGGCCGAGGTGCGGTTGCTCCCCGTCACCAAGACCTTCCCGGCGCGGGATGTCGCACTGCTCGCCGATCTCGGCGTGCTCGATGCCGCGGAGGCCCGGGATGCCGAGGCAGCCGCCAAGATCGCTGACTTCACCAGGTTGCGACCGGCGGTGACGGTGCGCTGGCACATGGTGGGTCGCGTGCAGCGCAACAAGTCCCGCTCCGTTGCCGGCTGGGCGGAGCAGGTTCAATCAGCGGATTCGGTGCGGCTGGTCGAGGCCTTGGACCGGGCATCCGGTGCGGCGCTGGATGCCGGACGGCGGCACGCTCCGCTGGGCGTGCTGGTCCAGGCCAGCCTTGACGGCGACCCGGCGCGAGGCGGGTGCCTGCTGGCAGAGCTCGAGGCGCTGGCCGATCGGGTGGCTGCCGCATCGCACCTGCGCCTGGACGGCGTGATGGCGGTGGCTCCGCTCGGTCTGGAACCCGCAGCGGCATTCGCCCTGCTGTGCGCCGCCACCCAGCGAGTGCGCCGTTCGCACCCGGATGCAACGGAGCTCTCCGCGGGGATGAGCGGTGACCTCGAGCAGGCCATCGCGCACGGTTCGACCTGCGTGCGTGTCGGAACCGCGTTACTGGGCGGGCGGCCGTTAACCTCGCGGTGAGGGCGCCCGGCGGTCTGCAGCGCATGCCAGACGGGTCTCCGCAGGCGATGCGTCGAGGGTCGGGACAGGAAGGCGAGATGATGAGCGCCCTGCACAGGCTGAAGGCCTACTTCGGCATGGTTCCCGTTGAAGAGTTCGACGCGGCGGAGTTCGATGGCTATCAGTCAGAGCAACACTCGGGTTACCACGCCGGCTATCTCAGCTCAAGCCACGATCGCCAGAACCATCATCACGCGGTTTATGCACATCAAGGATATGAGCCGAGCACCGAAAGGGTCAGCACCACTTCACCGCGAGAACGTGACCATGCCGCGCCCCACTCCGGTGCTCGCCATCCGCATGGCATGGCTTTTGATGAATACAGCAGTTTTGCTGTCAGTCCCGGACATCCGGCAGCGTCCAGAGCGCATTCTGGGCGGACTCCATCCCGGCCCACCGAACTCTGGCCCACTCAGCCGTGGGGCTCAGAGGCACCGGTTCGGGGCTCGTTGGCCATTGACCCGGCAGCGGCAAACGCTGCCCGCATCGACGGCAGAGCAAGTGTTCGTCAACCTGTCGCTCCCCAACCCCAACCCTTCGCCGCGCATGGACCACGAATGGACCCGCTCACCGAGGACGGGGCAGACCCGGAGGCCAGCCCACTGTCCCGAATCGTCACGCTTCACCCGCACAGCTACAACGAGGCTCGGCCGATCGGGGAACGCTACCGCGAGGGAAATCCAGTGATCATGAACCTGACTGCGATGGAGGACCGCGACGCCAAGCGCCTCGTCGACTTCGCAGCCGGGTTGGCGTTCGCTCTGCGCGGCTCCATCGACAAGGTCACCAACAAGGTTTTCCTGCTCTCGCCGCCCAACGTCGATGTGTCCGCCGAGGACCGGCGCCGTATCGCGGAGGGCCGTTTCTTCAGCTGAGACGGGCGGTTCTCAACGTTCTAGGGCCCCGGCTCGCCACCGCTTGACAGTCGGTGGCAGAGTATCTCCGTGGATGTGGTCCGGTACGTCGTGTACTACCTGTTGTTCTTCTTCTGGTTGTTGCTCACAGCGCGTATCGTGGTTGAGCTTGTCCGCTCATTCGCGCGTAGTTGGCAACCGGTTGGGGGGGTAGCGATCGCCTTGGAGTCGGTATATACCATGACCGATCCGCCGGTCCGAGCTCTCCGCCGGGTGGTTAAACCCATCCGGATCGGAGGTGTCGGGCTGGACCTGTCCATTATGGTTTTACTGCTCGTGGTGTTCATACTGATGCGAGTGGTAGATCCAAGATCCTAGTGACCACCGGCCTCGGGCGGATGCCCCAGGATGTCCCCCCAGCATGTGCATAGTCTTCGAGGAGTGCGTGAGGTGATCCGATGCCGTTGACCCCCGCCGACGTTCACAACGTCGCGTTCAGTAAGCCGCCGATCGGCAAGCGGGGCTACAACGAGGACGAGGTAGACGCCTTCCTCGACCTGGTTGAGGCCGAGCTGGCTCGGTTGATCGAGGAAAACAACGATCTTCGTAATCAGGTCGAGCAGCTGGATCAGCAACTGCGCGCTGCTCCTGCTGACACCGGGCGTAACCTCCGACCGCTGGAGCCACCACGGCCGGCGATGGCGCCGGTGCCACCGCCGATGATGGAGCAGACCTCACCGGGTGGTGATCATCACGTCCAGGCCGCCAAGGTGCTGGGTCTGGCCCAGGAAATGGCGGATCGGCTGACCGGCGAGGCCAAGGCCGAAGCGGACGGCATGCTGGGCGAGGCCCGGACCAAGTCCGAGCAGTTGCTCTCCGACGCCCGGGCGAAGGCGGACGGCATGGTCAACGAGGCCAGGACTCGAGCCGAGACCATGCTCAACGATGCTCGGACCAGGGCCGAGACCATCGATCGTCAGTCCCGGGAGAAGGCTGCCTCGCTGGAGCGGGACGCCGCGCGCAAACACGGCGAGATCCTCGGCTCGATCAGCCAGGAGAAGAACGTCCTGGAGAAGAAGATCGACGAGTTGCGGACATTCGAACGCGAGTACCGCACCCGCTTGAAGACCTACCTGGAGTCACAGCTCCGGGAGTTGGACGGTCGGGGGTCTGCCGCACCGCAGGCAGATTCGGTGCGTACGCAGGGTTTCGTGGCTTCCGGGTTCGGCGCACGTGCCGAAGCTGGTAGCTGACCCGCGCCCGTACAGTGCTCGTCACGGTTGTGCTGCTGATAGCAGCGATGGGGTTGCTTGTCGTCGCGCTCGGGACTGGTCATGTCGCGCTGGCGTGGGGTTCGGTTGCGCTCAGTGTTGTGGTTGCGGCGTCGATCCTCAGGCGGTGGCGGCGGTCCTGGTTGCAACGCCAGGACGCGCCTGAGGAAGATTTCGAGGAAGAGGACGACGAGCTGATCGATACCGAGCTGGGCGAGCGGCCGCTCCAGCCCGGGTTGGCGACCGCAGATCACCAGGAGGCCAATCCGGAGCCGCCTGCTGATGGGGGGGATTCCACCGAGGACAGCGCCTCCGGCGTGACCACGCTGGCTGAGGAGGACACGGACGCGGCGGATCTTCTGGTGGTGTACGAGCTTGACGACGAGGTGCTGGTCATTGACGAGCACCCGCGCTATCACCTCGCCCGCTGCCGGTTAGCTGACCATGTGCACGTCGAGCGGTTGCCAGTGCGCGAGGCCAGGCAGTTGGGTTTCACACCCTGTGCCCGGTGCCGGCCTGATACCACGCTCGCTCGCAAGCACCGGACTGATCGGGCTACGGCTAACGAGAGCAGCAGCTGAGTCTGGAAGAAAAACAGCCCGGAACAAACCGTTGGCGCGGCCCGGGTATTCTAGGGGAACAGGCGACGATCCGGCTATCACCGGGGAGCCTCCGGAAGAACGAGGCTTCCCCGCACGGGTGGGCTTCCAGTAGAACCGGACGGATCCGGTCCGTCATCGCCGGTTGAATGAGAGGCTGCCCGTTCACCGGGCAGCAAGCGGGGTGGTACCGCGGTCCGCGGCGCAGCCGTGGATCGTCCCCGTGCAGAGCCTGCACGGGGAGTATTGCGCCGCTATGACCTATCCCAAGGTTTCCACCGGTCCGGACCGGGTTCCAGCTCAGCCGTCCTTTCCTGAGCTGGAGACGGTAGTCCTGCGGTACTGGCAGGAAGACGGGACCTTTCCCGCGTCGGTTCTCGGCCGCCCGGCGGGGGAGAACGGTGCGAACGAGTTCGTCTTCTACGACGGCCCGCCCTTCGCCAACGGCCTCCCGCATTACGGGCACCTGCTTACCGGCTACGTCAAGGACGTCGTGCCGCGCTACCAGACCATGCGCGGCCACCGGGTGGAGCGACGGTTCGGCTGGGACTGCCACGGCCTGCCCGCAGAGGTCGAGGCCGAGCATCAACTGGGTATCAAGCACAAATCCGATATCGAGCAGATGGGCGTGGCGGAGTTCAACGCCGCCTGCCGTGCCTCGGTGCTGCGCTACACCCAGGAGTGGCGCGAGTACGTCACGCGGCAGGCGCGCTGGGTGGACTTCGACAACGACTACAAGACACTCGACCTGGACTACATGGAAAGCGTCCTGTGGGCGTTCAAGACGCTCTGGGACAAGGGACTGATCTACCAGGACTTCCGGGTGTTGTGGTACTGCTGGCGCTGCGAGACGCCGCTGTCGAACACCGAGACCAAGATGGACGACGTCTACCGCAACCGGCAGGATCCCGCGGTCACCGTGGGCCTGCGACTCGATGGTAACTCCTCTGAGCTGGACGGTGCGCTGGCGCTGGTCTGGACCACGACGCCGTGGACGCTGCCCTCGAACCTGGCGGTGGCCGTGCACCCGGAGCTGCGCTACGTGCTCGTCGAGGCTGGTGGTGAGCGGTACCTGATCGCCGAGGACCGCGTTGGTGCCTACGCCCGGGAGCTGGGTGACCCGCCGCTGGTGGTCGGGCGGTACCGGGGATCGGACCTGCTGGGCCTGCGTTACCTGCCGCCGTTCGACTTCTTCAGCGGCCGCGACGGCGCGCATCGCGTGCTGGCCGCTGATTTCGTGACCACCGACGAGGGCACCGGGCTGGTGCACATGGCTCCGGCATTCGGTGAGGACGACAAGGCCACCACCGACGCCGCGGGCATCGAACTGGTGATCCCGGTGGATCCGGCGGGGCAGTTCACCGCAGAGGTCCCGCCGTATGCCGGCATGCAGGTTTTCGACGCCAACCGGGTGATAATCCGGGATCTGCGGGATGGCGCCGCGCACGTTGGCGGGGTGCTGCTGCGCCACGAGACCTACGACCACCCCTACCCGCATTGCTGGCGGTGCGACAACCCCCTGATCCAGCGTGCGGTCACCTCGTGGTTTGTCGCCGTGACGAGGTTCCGGGACCGGATGGTGGCGCTGAACCGGGAGATCACCTGGGTTCCGGAGCACGTCGGGGACGGGCAGTTCGGCAGCTGGCTGGAGGGCGCCCGGGACTGGGCCATCTCCCGCAACCGGTACTGGGGCTCCCCGTTGCCGGTCTGGGTCTCCGACGACCCGGCCTACCCGCGGGTGGACGTCTACGGCTCGCTCGACGAGCTGGAACGCGACTTCGGAGTGCGCCCCGGCGACTTGCACCGGCCGTTCGTCGACCAGCTGACCCGGCCCAACCCGGACGACCCGACCGGGCGGGCCACCATGCGCCGGATACCCGAGGTGCTGGACTGCTGGTTCGAGTCCGGGTCGATGCCCTTCGCGCAGGTGCACTACCCCTTCGAGAACGCGGGCTGGTTCGAGCACCACTATCCGGGTGATTTCATCGTCGAGTACAACGGGCAGACCCGCGGGTGGTTCTACACCCTGCACGTGCTGGCCACCGCGCTGTTCGACCGGCCGGCGTTTCGCTCCTGCCTGGCGCACGGCATCGTGCTCGGCGACGACGGGCTCAAGATGTCCAAGTCCAAGGGCAACTACCCCGAGGTCACCGAGGTGTTCAACCGGGACGGCTCGGATGCCATGCGCTGGTTCCTGATGTCCTCACCCATCCTGCGGGGTGGGAACCTGGTGGTGACCGAGCTGGGTATCCGGGAGGCCGTCCGCCAGGCGTTGCTCCCGCTGTGGAACTCGTGGTACTTCCTGGCGCTCTACGCGAACGCGGCGGGGACGGCTGGGCGCTGGCGTACGGACAGCCGGCACGTCCTGGATCGTTACGTGCTGGCCAAGCTGCACGACCTGGCATCCGATGTCGCGTCGCGGATGGACCGTTACGACATCTCCGGGGCCTGCGCCGCCGTGCGCGGGTTCTGCGAGGTACTCACCAACTGGTACGTGCGCCGGTCCCGGGACCGGTTCTGGGCCGGGGAGCAGGATGCGATCGATACCCTGCATACCGTGCTCGAGGTGACCTGCCGGGTGGCGGCGCCATTGTTGCCACTGACTACCGAGGCGATCTGGCGGGGGTTGACCGGAGAGCGCTCGGTGCACCTGACTGATTGGCCCGACGCCGCTGTACTGCCCGAAGATCGGGACCTGGTGAGATTGATGGACCGGGTGCGCCAGGTTGTGTCCACCGCGCTGTCGGTGCGCAAGTTACGTGGCCTGCGGGTGCGCCAGCCGCTGTCCCGGCTCACGATCGCTGCGCCTGATGCGGGCACCCTCGCCCCGTTCACCGACCTGATCAGCGACGAGGTCAACATCAAGACCGTCGAGCTCACCGACGACGTCGCCGTGCACGGCCGCTTCGAGCTCACCGTCAACGCCCGCGCATGTGGCCCCCGGCTGGGCGGTGACACTCAGAAGGTCATCCGGGCGGTCAAGGACGGCGACTGGGAACGCGGTCCGGACGGGGTCGTGACCGCTGCCGGGATCCCGCTGCTGGCGGGGGAGTTCACCGAACGGCTGGTCGCCGCGGACCCCACCGACACCGCCGCGCTGCCGGCTGGTTCAGGGTTGGTGGTCCTGAACACCGAGATCACCCCGGAACTGGCCGCTGAAGGCATCGCCAAGGACGTGGTGCGCATCGTGCAGCAGGCCCGCAGGGAGGCCGGGCTGGAGGTCACCGACCGAGTGATACTCACCATTGACGCGCCCGACGAGGTGCTCGCCGCGGCCCGAGCGCACGAGCAGTTCATCGCCGGCGAGGTCTTGGCCCGCCGGATCGACTACGCGCCGGTGCCCGACGGCTTCGCCGGCGTAATCCGTGATGGCGACCCGCACCATGACGCCGTCATGGTGCGGGTCGCCACCACGGTCGTGAGTGCGTAACAGTGTTCCAACACCGAAACCCACTCACGAGCGGCCCCGCCGCCACCCGCTGGCGGCAGCTGCTGGAGGACCGGGCGATTCCGGCTGAGATCCGCGCTGCTGCGCCGCAGGATCCCAGCCGGCACGATCCCACCCGTTTCGTGCCGCCGGCGACCCCGGAGGACACCCCCTCACGCCGTGCGGCGCTGCAGCTGCTGGGGTCTGAGGGCGGGAGCGTGCTCGACGTCGGATGTGGTGGTGGTGCCGCCGGTCTGGCGCTCGTACCCGCGCTGACCCACCTGACCGGCGTCGATCACGACGAGGACATGCTGCGCACCTTCGAGCAGGCCTGCACCGCACGGGGAGTGCCGCGCCGCACCGTGCACGGCCCGTGGCCGCAGGCCGCCGCCGGCGCGGGCACCGCCGACGTCGTGGTCAGCCACCATGTGGGCTACAACACGCTTGACCTGGGGCCGTTCGTCGCCGCGCTGGACATCGCGGCGCACCGCGGTGTGGTGGTCGAGCTGCATGCTGTGCACCCGGGAGCCTGGCTTGACCCGTTGTGGGTGCAGTTCCACGGGTTGCACCGGCCGCCACCGGCGACCGTGGACGACGTGCTGGCAGTGCTCGCCGAGGTGGGGATAGATCCTGGAGTCCAGCGCTGGACCCGGCCCGCCCAGCCACGCAATCCCGGCGCGGAGCTTGCTTTCTCCCTGCGCAGGCTGTGCCTGCCCGCTGAGCGGGGGGACGAGGTCGCGGCTGCGGTAGCGAGATTGGGACCGCGGCACCGTGACCTGGTCACGATCTCCTGGTCGGGCTGATCAGCGACCCTGCGGGAGGATCCGGGAGTGAACGGGGTGGAGTTCGCACTCGGCGCGGGGGCGGCGGTGTTGCTGCTCGCGGTCCTCGCGGTGCGGGTCTCCACCCGGCTGGGACTGCCGTCGCTGCTGCTGTATCTGGCGATCGGTCTGCTGATCGGCGAGTCCGGGCTGGGCATCCAGTTCTCCAATACCCCGCTCACCGCCGCGCTGGGCATCGCCGGGCTGGTACTGATCCTGGCCGAGGGTGGGCTCACCACCCGGTGGTCGAGTATCCGTCCCGCCCTGAACCAGGGAATCGCCCTGTCCACCGCGTCGGTCGTGGTAAGCATCGGCGTGGCCGGCTGGGGGCTGCACCTGCTGCTCGGCCTGGATTGGCGCACGGCGCTGCTGTGGGGCGCAGTGCTGTCCTCGACCGACGCGGCGGCGGTCTTCAGCGTCTTGCGGGCATTGAAGATGGCGCCCCGGCTGGCGGGTGCGCTGGAGATCGAGTCGGGTCTCAACGACGCTCCGGTGTACATCGCGGTCGTCCTGCTGACCGCGAGCGACCCGGTGCGCTGGTGGACGCCCCTGCTGGTCGGCTACGAGTTGATCATCGGCGCGGTGGTGGGCGGGGCGCTGGGCGTCGCGGGGGCGTGGGCGCTGCGCCGGGCGGCGCTGCCCGCGACCGGTCTGTACCCACTCGCGGCCATCTCGGTCTGCGTGCTGGCCTTCGCGGCCGCCCAAGGGCTGCACGCCTCGGGCTTCCTCGCCACCTACCTGGCTGGACTGGTGCTCGGCAATGCGCGCCTGCCCCACCGCGGTGACACCCTGTCCTTCGCCGAAGGTCTTGGCTGGCTCGCCCAGATCGCGCTGTTCGTGCTGCTCGGTCTCTACGCCTCCCCGATGCGCCTGCCCGGGGTGCTGATCCCCGCGCTGGTTGCCGGGGCAGTGCTGGTGGTGCTGGCGCGCCCGTTGTCGGTGGTGCTGGCTCTGACACCGTTGCGGGTGCCCTGGCGCGAGCAGGCCTTCCTGTCCTGGTCGGGGCTCCGTGGGGCGGTACCCATCGTGCTGGCCTTGATCGCGCTCACCAGGAACTATCCCGGGGCTCAGCAGCTGGTGGACGTGGTCTTCGTGCTGGTCGTGATCCTCACCGTGGTGCAGGGCCTCACGTTGCCCTCGGTCGTGCGGTGGCTGGGACTGTCCCGCCCGGAGCAGGGCACGGAGATGGAGGTTGACTCCGCCGCGCTGGATGAGATGGACGCAGAGCTGCTTCAAATTCGGGTGCCCCGGCCATCGCGGCTGCACGGGGTGTACCTCTGGGAACTGCGGCTGCCCGCTGGGGCAGTGGTCAGCCTGGTGGTCCGCGAAGGCGCAGGGTTCACCCCGAACCGCAATACCCGCCTGGAGGAGGGCGACCAGTTGCTTGTTGTCACCACGACCGGTCATCGAGACGAGGCGGAGCAACGGATCCGGGCGGTGCACCGGGCCGGGCGGCTGGCCCGGTGGCGTGGGGAGACCGGCGGCTGATGGCCGCAGGGATGAGTGGTCGCCTGAGTGGTCACAATGGTCACATGAACCCATCGCAGCCTGCCGAGCGATCTGTTGCCGGTGAGCAGTACGGCGCCGCGGTGTTACCGCGACGCCGCCGGAGTGGCTTGCTGACCGTCATCGCCGCCGTCACGCTCGCGCTGGACCTGCTGAGCAAGATTGTCGTGGTGATGGTGCTGGAAGGGCATCCGCCGGTGCGGCTGTTGGGGGGTGCGCTGTACCTCGTCGTGTTCCGCAACTCGGGCGCGGCGTTCTCGCTGGCGACCGGCTGGACGTGGCTGCTGTCGCTCATCGCACTGGGTGTTGTGGTGGTGATCGTGCGGCTGGCATCGCGGCTGCGCAGCATCGGGTGGGCCGTCGGCCTTGGCCTGGTGCTGGGTGGATCGCTGGGCAACCTGGTGGATCGGCTGCTGCGCGGCCCCGGGCCGCTGCGCGGGCACGTGGTGGATTTTCTGTCACTGCTGGCACCGGATGGCAGTGTATGGCCGGTGTTCAACCTGGCCGATTCGGCGATCGTGTGTGGTGGCGCGGTGCTGGTCGTGCTCGCGGCCACCGGCCGGGATTTCGACGGCACCCGGAGCACCCGGCGTTCGGGCGGCACCGGATCCGGGGATCCCGGGCAGGGGGACTTGCGATGAGCGAGGGGATGAGCGACATCCGGACCTTGCCGGTGCCTGACGGCCTGGAGGGGATGCGGGTGGACGCCGGGCTGGCCCGGCTGCTGGGTTTGTCCCGCACGGCGGTGGCTGGGCTGACGGAGGCCGGCGCGGTACTGGTCGATGGCAGTCCTGCCGGCAAATCCGACCGGCTGGCCGCGGGGAGCTGGTTGGAGGTGACGCTGCCCGATCCGCGGCGACCGCCCGCCGTGGTGGCCGAGCCGGTGAGTGGACTTCGGGTGTTGCACGATGACGCCGACGTGGTGGTGGTGGACAAACCGGTCGGAGTAGCTGCGCACCCCAGCCCGGGATGGACCGGGCTCACCGTGCTGGGAGGTCTTGCCGCGGCGGGGATCCAGGTAGCGACCACCGGTGCCGCTGAGCGTCACGGTGTGGTCCATCGGCTCGATGTGGGTACCAGCGGCCTGATGGCCGTCGCCAAGTCGCTGCGGGGGTATTCAGCGTTGAAGCGGGCTTTCCGTGATCGCACCGTCGCCAAGCACTACCGGGCGCTGGTTCAAGGCCACCCGGATCCCACCCGGGGCACCATCGACGCTCCGATCGACCGCCACCCCAAACATGATTGGCGATTCGCGGTGATGGCCGGTGGTAAGCGCTCGGTGACCCACTACGAGGTGATCGAGGCCTTCCCCGCTGCATCGTTGTGTGATGTGACGCTGGAAACTGGGCGCACGCACCAGATCCGGGTGCATTTCGCCGCCCTGCGGCATCCGTGTTGCGGTGACCTCACCTACGGGGCCGACCCGGCGCTGGCGCAGCGGCTCGGGTTGGACCGGCAGTGGCTGCATGCCGCTCGGCTGGGATTCCCCCATCCCGCCGACGATCGCTGGGTGGAGTTCACCAGCCCGGATCCTGACGACCTGCGGGGCGCGCTGGACGTGCTGACCGCTCAGGCTTAGTCATGCCCTCGCGGGCCCGCTGGGCGGTGCTGGCGGTGCTTTTCGTGGTGTTCGGCGTGACGGTCCTGGTAGCGGGGCAGGGTGGTGGTGTGCCGCTTCCCGCCGGGACGCAGCGCCTCGGACCCGAGGCCGGTGAGTCGGTGGTGGGCTACCTGCGGCGGGCCGGCACGTCGTTGCCTGCGGCGGGTTCCGGGCCGGTGTGGGCCTTGGTGCAGCTGGATCGATACCTCGCTCCGAGATCGGAAGAGCACACGTCTG
>OBLV0100000331.1_pt1 | contig 14832 bp, 14 predicted proteins | sample 1520071 | NCBI WGS metagenome assembly OBLV01 (sample SAMEA3888446, study PRJEB22518) | metagenome | reverse complement strand
GAGCGACTGGCCGACGCCGTCGACGTCTTCTGCGACACGATCGCGTTCTCACCGGCCGAGTCGTCGCGCGTGCTCGAAGCGGCGCGCGCGCTCGGGCTACCGGTGAAGCTGCACGCCGACCAGATCGACGACACCGGGGCGACCGCGCTCGCCGCGCGCTTCGGCGCGCTGTCCGCCGACCACGTCGAACACGCCGACGAGGACGGCATCGCCGAGCTGGCGCGCTCGGGCACGGTCGCCGTCCTGCTCCCCGGCGCATTTCACTACCTTCGCGAGAAGGTCCCGCCGCCGGTCGCGGCGCTGCGCGCGCAGGGCGTTCCGATCGCGCTCGCCACCGACTGCAACCCCGGCACGTCGCCGGTCACGACGCTGTCGGCGGCGCTCAACCTCGCCTGCGTGCTCTTCGGCCTGACACCGGAAGAGGCCGTCGCCGGCGTCACGCGCAACGCGGCGCGCGCGCTCGGCCTCGACGACCGCGGTATGCTGCAAGTCGGTCTGCGGGCCGACCTGGCGATCTGGAACGTTACGTCTCCCGCCGAACTGTGCTATTGGCTAGGAACGAGCCCATGCGCGGGCGTCGTCGTAGACGGCGCGCAGATTCGGCCCGAGCCGGACACGCAGGGCTCCGCGTCAGTGCAGCGTCCGCTCGAACAGGGTTAGCGTCTCGGTCCAGGCTGCCTCGGCTTGTTGCGGGCGATAGCTCTCGCGGTCGCGTGAGGCGAAGCCGTGCGGTGCGCCGGGATAGACGCTGATCTCGTAGCGCTTCTTCGCCTTCGACAGCGCGGCGGCGAGGCGGCCATGTTCCGCCGGAGTGATCCCCTCGTCGTCGGCGCCGTAGATCATCAGCAGCTCGCCGTGCACGTCGGGGACGCGGTCAAGCAGCGGCGGAAAGAAACGTACTTCATCGGGCGCGATTCCGCCGCCGTAGAACGACGACGCAGCGGCGATCTTGTCGCCGAGCGAAACGCTGCACAGGAACGACAGCCGCCCGCCCATGCAGAACCCGACCGTCCCGATCGGGCCGCGTTTCACGTTCGGTTGCGCGTCGAGATAGGCGATGGCGGCGCGAACGTCGGCCAGCATCCCGTCGTCGGTGAGTGCCTGCATCTTCGGCCGCACCTTGTCGAACTCGCTGTACGAGAACGTCTCGCCGCGGAACAGATCCGGCGCGATCGCCGCGTAACCGTGCGCCGCGAGCCGCCGCACCTCGCTCTGGATGTAGTCGTTCACGCCGAACGCTTCCTGGAACAGGAGGACGCCCGGGAACGGACCTTCGTCGCCGGGCATCGCGAGGTAACCCCGCAGGTCACCCCCGAGCGGGACGAACTCGGCGCGGGCGACGTCGTGCGATCGTTGCTGCATTGCGAGAAACGGAGCTCCTTTGAAACGGCGAGGTCAGTTGGACGGGATCACGTTACCCGCGGGTGCTGGGGAATAGCCCGGCGACGAGCGGCGTGAAGTGGCCGGCGCGGACGAGCGCTGCGACGCGCTCGATCTCGGGCGCGAGGTAGCGATCGCCCGTGCCCGGACCGTCGGGTGCGATGTCCGCGAGCGCGCGCTCGAGCGTCGCGGACGTCCGCAGCGGGCGGCGGAACGCGATTCCGCGGGTCGCCGACAGCAGCTCGATCGCGACGATGTTCGCAGCGTTGCGCAGCATGTCGTCGAGCCGGCGCGCGCCGTGGGTCGCCATGCTGACGTGATCTTCTTGCCCGGCCGAGGTCGGGATGCTGTCGACGCTCGCCGGGTGGGCCAGCCCCTTGTTCTCCGACGCCAGGGCGGCGGCCGTGACCTGCGCGATCATATAGCCGGACTCGAGCCCGGGATCGGTGGCCAGGAAGGCCGGCAGTTGGCTGAACGTCGGATCGACCAGCAGCGCGCAGCGGCGCTCGCTGATGTTCCCGATCTCGGCGATGGCGACGGCCAGCGCGTCGGCCTCCAGCGCGACCGGTTCGGCGTGGAAGTTACCGCCCGAGATGACCTCGCCGGTGTCGGGGAACACGAGCGGGTTGTCGGAGACCGCGTTCGCTTCGTCGACCAGCACCGCGGCGGCGTCGCGCAGCGTGCGCAGGCACGCACCGAGCACCTGTGGGATGCAGCGCAGGCTGTACGGATCTTGGACCCGCCCGCAGTCGCGGTGCGACTCGTTGATCTCGCTGCCGTCGAGCAGCGCTCGCAGCGCGGCGGCGACGTCGCTTTGCGACGCGTGACCGCGCACCGCGTGGATGCGCGCGTCGAACGGCTTCACGCTGCCGAGCGCGGCTTCGGTCGTCAGCGCACCGGCGACCAGCGACGCGGCCAGTACGTCCTCGGCACCGATCAGCCCGCACAGCGCCAACGCGGTCGACACCTGGGTGCCGTTGAGCAGCGCGAGCCCTTCCTTCGCCTGCAGCTCGAGCAGCGCGATCCCCGCCGCGGCGAGCGCGTCCGCGGCGGCGACGTTCTTCCCGTCGACGGTGACGTCGCCGACCCCGATCAGCGCGGCCGAGAGGTGCGCCAGCGGCGCCAGATCGCCCGACGCGCCGACCGAGCCCTGGCCCGGAATCACCGGCAGCACGTCGCGATCCAAGCACGCCGTCAGCGTCTCGACGACGCTCCAGCGCACGCCCGAGTAACCGCGCGCGAGCGAGTTGATCTTCAAGGCCAGAACCAAGCGCACGACGTCGCGCGGGAGCGGCCTCCCGACGCCGCAGGCGTGCGAGAGCACGAGGTTGCGCTGCAAGTCGCCGAGCCTGTCGCGCGGGATGCGCGTCTGGGCCAGTTTGCCGAAACCCGTATTGACGCCGTAGACGCTCTCGTCCCGCGCCGCGATCTGGGCGACGACCTCCGCCGCGCGGTCGACCGCGGCGCGTGCGCTCGCGTCGAGCCGAACCGTCGCACCGTCGCGCAGGATCGCGCGCGCGTCGGCGGCGCGCAGCGTCCCCGCCGTCAATGCGATCGCGCGTGTCTGTTGGGGCGGAGCGCTCATCCTTCGAGCATCGGCAGCCGGAGACCGTGCTCGCGCGCGCACGCGATCGCGTCGTCGTAGCCTGCGTCGGCGTGGCGCGCGACGCCGCTGGCCGGGTCGTTCCAGAGCACGCGTGCGATCCGCCGCGCCGCCGCGTCGGTGCCGTCGGCGACGATCACCATGCCGGCGTGCTGCGAGAACCCGATCCCGACCCCGCCGCCATGATGGAACGAAACCCAGCTCGCACCGCCGGCGACGTTGAGCATCGCGTTGAGCAGCGGCCAGTCGCTGACCGCGTCGGTGCCGTCCTTCATTCCCTCGGTCTCGCGGTTCGGCGACGCGACGCTGCCGCTGTCGAGGTGGTCGCGACCGATCACGATCGGTGCCCGCAGCTCACCGCGCGCGACCATCTCGTTGAACGCCAGCCCGACCCGGTCGCGATCGCCGAGACCGATCCAGCAGATCCGCGCGGGCAGTCCCTGGAACGCGATGCGTTCCTGCGCCATGTCGAGCCAGCGGTGCAGGTTCGCGTCGTTCGGCAGCAGCTCTTTGACCTTCGCGTCGGTCTTGGCGATGTCGTCGGGATCGCCGGAGAGCGCGACCCAGCGGAACGGGCCGACGCCGCGACAGAACAGCGGCCGGATGTAGGCCGGCACGAAGCCCGGAAACGCGAACGCGTCGCTGAGCCCGGCGTCCTGCGCCATCTGGCGGATGTTGTTGCCGTAATCGAACGTCGGGATGCCCTGGCGGTGGAACGCGAGCATCCCCGCGACGTGGTTGACCATCGACGCCTTCGCCGCGGCCGCGACGCGCGCCGGATCGCGCTCGCGCGCCTCGCGCCACTCGGCCAGCGTCCAGCCGGCGGGCAGATAGCCGTTGACCGGATCGTGCGCCGACGTCTGGTCCGTGACGGCGTCGGGGCGAACGCCGCGCCGCACCAGCTCCGGTACGACCTCCGACGCGTTGCCGAGCACGGCGACCGAGATCGCGACCCCGCTGCGCCTGGCGTCCTCGATCAGCGCCAGCGCTTCGTCGAGCGAGTCGGCACGGCGGTCGAGGTAGCGCGTCTGCAGGCGCTTCTCGATCCGCTCGGGGTCGCACTCGATCGCCAGCATCGACGCGCCGGCCATCGTCGCCGCGAGCGGCTGCGCGCCGCCCATCCCGCCGAGGCCGGCGGTGAGTATCCAGCGCCCGCGCAGGTCGCCGCCGTAGTGCCGGCGGCCGAGCTCGGCGAACGTCTCGTACGTTCCCTGTACGATCCCTTGCGAGCCGATGTAGATCCACGAGCCGGCCGTCATCTGGCCGAACATCATCAGCCCTTTGCGGTCGAGCTCGTGGAAATGCTCCCACGTCGCCCAGTGCGGGACGAGGTTCGAGTTCGCGATGACGACTCGTGGCGCGTCGGGATGCGACTTGAACACGCCGACCGGCCGGCCCGACTGGATCGCCAGCGTCTCGTCGTCCCCGAGCCGCTCGAGCTCGGCGACGATGCGGTCGAACGACGGCCAGTCGCGCGCGGCCTTGCCGATGCCGCCGTAGACGACCAGCTCGTCGGGCCGCTCCGCGACCTCCGGATCGAGGTTGTTCATCAGCATCCGGAGCGCGGCTTCGGTTTGCCAGCTGCGAGCGCGCAGCGTGCCGCCGCGCGGCGCGCGGATCGTACGAACGAGTCCCTGGACCAAGCGAGAAACCTCCGCCCCGGTACTCCCGGCCAAGAGCACACGGCTCCTCTCGGAGGACCGTTCCGGTGCCTGGCCGCATCCTTCAACGGGAAGGAGAGAGAAACGGCGTGACGCTCCATGGAATCGATGACCTCGTGGTTGCGCTGCGCGAACTGGGCGAGGTGCTACAGCCGGTGCGCGTCGCCGCTACGCTGCGCGGCGTGCGGATCGACGAGCGGACGCTCGAGCCGTACCTCACCTGGTCGACCGGCCGCTACACTCGCAACTTGGTCGTCCGCGACGACGGCTTCGAGCTGGTCGCGATCTGCTGGGACCGTGACGCGCGCTCGGCGATCCACGATCACGCCGACTCCGACTGCGCCTTCGTGGTGCAGAGCGGCGGGATCACCTGTGAGAACTACCGCGTCGCGCCGCGCAACGGTTCACCCGACGGCGCGTGCGACCTCACCCACACCAGCACGCGCGCGCTGCGCGACGGCGAGATCGACATGCGCAGCGGCCACCTCTCGGTCCACCGCGTCGGCGCGCGCGACGGTCGCGCCGTGACGCTTCACGTCTACGCCAAGCCGATCGACGCCTGTCGCGTCTTCGACGAAGACGGCAGCTCGAGGGTCACCGCCTCGCGCTACGACACCGTCCCCGTCGTGCGCACCTAAGGCGATCTCTCCGGGAGCTTTCGACGGAACACGAGCACGCCGGCGGGACGCCGTTCGACGATCGCGACCTGCGCAACGCGCTGGGAACGTTCGCGACCGGGGTCGCGATCATCACGACGCGTGACGCGAACGGCACGCTGTTCGGTCTCACCGGCAACTCGTTCAGCTCGGTCTCGCTCGACCCGCCGCTGGTGCTCTGGTCGCTCGCGCGCTCGGCGCCGAGCATGACCGCGTTTCGTGCAGCGACCCACTTCGGCGTCAGCGTGCTCGGATCCGAGCATCGCGACCTCGCGGTGCGTTTCGCCCGCTCGGCCCGTGACAAGTTCGCCGGCGTGCCGTACCGGCTCGGCGAGTACGGCGTTCCGCTGCTCGACGGCGCGGTCGCGCACTTCGAGTGCCGGATCGTCGACCGCTACTACGGCGGCGATCACGAGATCTACCTCGGCCACGTCGAACGCTACCGCTACGAGCACAAGCCGTCGCTGGTGTTCTGGCGCGGCGCGTACCACCTGACGCACCCGCTCGACGACAGCGTCTAGCGCGGAGCGACGAGACGAGACTTCAGCGCCAACTCGTGCTCTGTTCGCTCGCGGCGGGGTTGAGCGAGATGTACTGCACGATGCGCGGGCGCGTCGCGCGATTGGCGCTCGCGCCGTGCGGGAGCGCCTGGTGCCAGATGACCATGTCGCCGGTACTCGCCGCGACCGGCATCGGACCGAGCGCATACACCTCTTCGCGCCGCGGGTCGACGTCGGACGGCAAGGCGCGCAACCAGTCGTCGATGCGCCGGTGAAAACCGGGAACGCAGGTGAACGCACCCTGATCGGCGGCGGTATCGGTGAGATACAAGATCCCCTGCAAACCGAACGGGACCGGCGGAACCAGGCTGACGTCCCAGTGCAACGCTTGGCCCGGGAACGTCCAGCCAGGACGCTCGGGCGGGTTGAAGCCGCACTGATCGACGCTCGGCCAGAGATCGCGCCGCCCCCACAATTGCGCGAACGCCGCTGCGATGCGCGGCGAGGAACGGTTGGCGTCCAGCGCCGGATGGTGCAGGAACGGCACCCAGATGCTGCGGCCGTGCGGTCCGCCGTACCAGGTCGCCGGACCCTCGCGGTCCATCTGCAAGTGCTGCCAGATCGCGTCTTCCGCGGCGCGCGCCGCATCGGGCGTCACCGCGCTGCGCAACACGACGTAGCCGTGGCGGTCGAAGAACTGCAGCTCGTCGGACGAGAGCGCCGGTGTGCCGTCGTCGACCGGACCGACCACGTCGCCCGACAGGTCAGCGCTGATGCGCGTGACGACGTGCGAATCGATCGCGCCGCCGTTCCGCTCGACGATCCAGCGGGCGAGCTCTTCGAAGCTCGGCGTCTGCTCGTACATGTAGGAGAACGTCTCGCGCAAGCCGACGCCGAGGGCGTGGATCAGCGCCGTGTCGCGGGCGAACTGCACCGAGCGCGCGGTTTCGGTCGCCGGCATAGCCCCGCTGCCGCTGCGTTTGCCCAGAGTGCGCGACCAGAAGTCTTCGAGCTGCGGAATCGCCAGCAGCTCCGCGACGCCCGCGGCGGGCGGATCGACGGGGGGCTCAGCTACTTGACGGTGCACGTACCGAGCTTGGCGTTGGACGGCTTTGCGCCGTGCACCGGGCCGAGCTTGATCTTCGACAGCGCGGGTGTTGCCGCACTCGGGAACGGTTTCGATCCAGCGGTGAAGCAGCTCGACGCGAGCAGGAACGCCATCACGTTCGCGTACTGCGCTGGCGTGAGCGAGCCGGGATTGTTGAACGGCATGTTCTCGAACACCGTCGTGCGCATGTCGGCCAGCGTCCACTTGTTGCCGGCGGCGGTGGTGAGGAACTCGGTGCCGGCGACGGCGGGCCCGGCGCTGCCCTGCAGGTCGGCGTCATGGCACTGCAGGCAGGAGTGACGGTAGATCGCCGCGCCGGCATGGGCCTGCGCCAGCGTGAACGGCGGCGCGCTCGCGACCGTGGTCGCGATGGCGCGGGTTCGTTCGCGGCGCGGCACGGCGACGGCGCGAGTGAGCTGCAGCCGGACGCGGCCGGAGCACAGTGCCGCGGTCTCGCGCGCCGGCAGCGTGTAGAGCACGACGTTCGAACCATGCACCGCGACGCGGTCGATGTTCAAGCCGGTCGGGATCGCGGTCGCCGCGGTTTCGCGCGGCAACGCGACGTAGGTGAGCCGGCCGCGCGTCACGCCGAATCCCGGCCCTGCGACGGTCCCGCAGCCCGCGACGATGCGCGAGCCGGCCGGCGCGGCGAGGGCCGTCGTCGCCAGCGCGCCGCTCAAACCGCCGAGCACCCCGTCTTGCGACGGGCGGCCGACGACCAGCGCGATATTCGCGAGCGTGCGGGTGAGGTCGGTTTGATAGTCTTCCATCTCGCGCTCGCCGAGCGCGTCTTGCAGGTCGGCGGCGGCGGCCAGCACGTTGATCTTCGCACCTTGGACCGCCGGCGTCCACGGCGAGGTGCCGACCTTGTCGAGGACGATGTCGAGATGACCCAGCGCGCCGACCCCGTCGCCGGGGTCGCCGTAGGACTTCGCGTAGCCGTCGTCGCGCCGGCCGACCAGCGCGTTCATCGCCCGGTGCGCGGCGCGCAGATAGGCGCCGTGACCGACGGCATAACCGTCCTCGATGCGCACGATCTCGGCGACCGCCGCGCGCACGTCCGCCAGAGCGGCGAGCACGCCGGCATGATCGTCCGAGGCCGCGCTCGCCGGCGGCGCGTTGCCGACGGCGAGAGCGGTGACCAGAGCGACGGCGATCGTGCGCATCGAGAGCGATTCCTCGGGGTTACTGGAGCGCGAAGGCGGTGATCATCGCCGACGTCGCGTGGCTGTAGTGGCCCTCGAGCGTCGGTGCGCCCTTGCCGAAGCGCGGGTCGGCGAAGTTGACGCCGGCGGGTCCGGCCGCGATGGCGATGTAGCGTTTGCCGCCGACGACGTACGTCGAGGCCGGCGCCTGGATCGTCATCCCGGTCGCGTAGTGCCACAGCACGTTCCCCGACTTGGCATCGTAGGCGGTGAAGTCGCCGTTGACGCCGCCGGTGAACACCACGCCCGACGACAGCGACAACGCGCCGCCGATCTGCGGGAACGCGAGGTGCTTGCGCCAGGCGAACTTGCCGGTGCCGATGTCGACCGCGTTCATGTAGCCGGTGCTCGGCCCGTACAGCGACGGGAAGGCACCGCCCAGATAGAACTGACCGGAGACGTAGGTCGCCGTGCCGTTCGACTTCCAGGTGCCGCACTGGTCGACGCTCGGAACGTAGAACGTGTTCGTGTCGGGCATGTAGCTGCCGCCGTTGAACTCGACGCCGCCGTTGGTGTTCGGGCAGGCGATGTCCCCGGCGCGGTTGGGTTCGGTGTTCTGGCCCTTCTGCGTGCTGACCGCGAGATGGTAGACCAGCGCCCCGGTCTTCGAGTCGAGCACCCAGAAGTTGCCGCCCTTGTCACCGGCGGCGACGAGACTGCGCGAAGCGCCGTTCACGGTCCCCGAGAACAGCACCGGCGGCATCGCGGGATCCCAGTCGTGCGTGTCGTGCGGGATGAACTGGTGGTACCACTTGAGCTTCGGCGCCGAGCCGCTGATGTCGAGCGCGACCATCGAGTTCGAGTAGAGGTTCGAGCCCTTGCGGATCGTGCCCAAGAAGTCGGGCTGTGGATTTCCAGCGTCCGCATAGAGCGTGCTGGTCGCCGGATCGATCGCGATCCCGCTCCAGACCGCGCCACCGCCGCGCTTCCACGAGTCGCCGGCCCACGAGCTGTGGCCGGGCTGGCCCGGACCCGGGATCGTGTACCAGTCCCAGATGCGATGGCCGTCGGCTTGGCTGAAGGCGCTGATGTACCCGATCCCGCCCCAGTCGCCGTTCGACGCGCCGAGCAGCAGCATATTCTTGTACGGCACGGGCTGCATCGTGTAGAACGTGTTGGTCAAGTCGTGCGCGGCGGTGACCTTCCACAGCAGCTTACCGGTCGTCGCGTCGAGCGCGAGCAGCTTGCCGTCGAGGGTCGCCTCGTAGACCTTGCCGCCGGCCAGCGCGACGCCGCGATTGGCCGAGAACGCGATCACGTGCGGCTTGTAAGGGAAGTGCCACTTCATCGCGCCGGTCGCGGCATCGATCGCGTACACGTCGTTGTGCGACGACGTGACGTACATCGTGCCGTTCCAAACGATCGGTGCGGTTTCCAGCGGACCGCGTGCGTCGACCGGCGCGCTCCACGCCTTCGTCAGCGTGGCGACGTTGGCCGGCGTGATGTCGGTCTCGGAAACGTAGCGGTTGTCGCTATAGTCGTGTGCCGGCAGAACCCAGTTCGACGCGTCTTGATCGGCGTTCGTGTACGTCGACGCGTCGGGCCACGCGTTCTGCGCGTTGCCGCGCAGCATTCCGGTGGCCGAGATTATACCGGCGAGGACCGCGAGACTGACGAGCGCTCTCGTCGTTCGCTTCATGATGCCTCCTCCCAGCGCCCGCTGGGAAGGCCGATTTTGCCCACCCCCGGTGGGGGGTCCTGTCGCGGCGACGGCAGCCGCCGGTTTTTCAGGTCCGTTTCCAGACGACGTCCTCGCCTTCGCGACGGTCGACGAATCCGGCGACGGCCCCGCCCGCGCTGCGTTGAAAAATCTTTCGCGTGCGCGGCTGGCCGGCGACGAAGAACACGTCGCGGACCTCGGCCAGCAGCGGAACCGGCGGCCGTCCGTTGCGCGCCCCCACGAGCACGCCGTTCGCCAGCGAGATCGTATACGTGAGGTCGGGGCCCGCCCGATAGGTCCCGACGTAGCTCGCCAGCAGCGAAGCCGGAAGCCGCGCGGCCGGCGGATCGCGCAGCACGTTGCTCTCGTGCATCAGCATCAGCCGCCAGCCGCCCGGCGTTCGGTGCCACGTCTCGCTCATGAAGAACGTCGCGTGCAGCATCTGTCCGTGGTAATACTCCGATTCGGCGTCCTGATGGACGACGGCGACGGTATCGCCGGCCCGGCGCATGGTATACTTCACGATCGCGATGTGACCTGACGTGTTTGGCGGCAGCGGCCGCAGCTGCGCCAAGAACGCGGCGCGCGTCATCAGCACGTTGTTCTCGTCGAGATAGACGGCGTCGGGCGCCATCGCCGACGCCCACACGGCGCGATCGCCCGGCGCGAACGCGTCCATGAGCGCTTGGTCCTTGGCGCGCAGCGTTCGCTCGAGCACCGAGTCCGCGACCGGCCCGGCCAGTGCGAGCGACAGTGCAAACGGGATCAGCATGGTTCGCTCTCCGGAACGACGGCCGTTGCCTCGATCTCGACCTTCGCGTCGTCTTCGAGCAGCGCGGCGACGGCGACGACCGACATCGCGGGGAAGTGGCGACCCATCGTTTCGCGGTAGGCTTCGCCGATCTCGCGCTGGGCAGCGAGGTACTCGTGCTTGTCGACGACGTACCAGGTGAGCCGGACGACGTGCTCGGGCCTCGCGCCGGCCTCGGCCAAGACGGTGACGACGTTGCGGAGCGCCTGCCGGACCTGGCCGGCGATGTCGCGCGCGGCGAACGCGCCGCGCTCGTCCCAGCCGACCTGTCCGCTCACGAAGACGGTCGTCCCGGCGGCGCTCGTCCCGCAGGCGAATCCCTTGGGGCGCGGCCAGTTCGGCGGTTGCAGGATCGTCACGCTTTCGGCTCCGCGGTGCGCAGCTTGTAGCGCTGCAGCTTGCCGGTGTTCGTGCGCGGCAGCGTCTCGACGAACTCGATCGCGCGCGGATACTTGTACGGCGCGATCCGCGCTTTGACGAAGTCCTGCAGCTCGGCCGCGAGCGCGGGACCATCCGGACCATCCAGAGGCTCTCGAAGAACGACGTACGCCTTGACGATCGTGCCGCGCGCTTCGTCGGGCGCGCCGACGACCGCGCACTCCAGCACGCGGGGATGCTCGAGCAGCGCGCCTTCGACTTCGGGACCGGCGATGTTGTAGCCCGACGCGACGATCATGTCGTCGGTGCGCGCTTGGTACCAGAAGTAGCCGTCCTCGTCGAGCCGGTACGCGTCGCCGGTGAGGTTCCAGCCGTTCTGCACGTAGTCGCGCTGGCGCGGGTCGGCGAGGTACCGGCAACCGGTCGGGCCCTTCACCGCGAGCCGCCCGACGTTGCCGGCCGGCAGCGGCGCGCCGTCGTCGTCGAGGATGCAGGCGACGTAGCCCGGGACGGGTGTCCCGGTCGCGCCGGGCCGGATCTCCTCGCCGGACGCGGCGATGAAGATGTGCAGCATCTCGGTCGAGCCGATCCCGTCGATGATCCGCACCCCCGACGCATTCTCCCACAGGGTGCGGGTCGCCACGGGAAGCGTCTCGCCGGCCGAGACGCAGGCGCGCAGCGAGCGGAGCTTCGTACGGTCGACCAGCGGCGCCATCGCGCGGAACGACGTCGGTGCGGTGAACATCACGGTCACGCCGTGCTCGTCGACCGCGCCGAGCAGCGCGTCGGGCGACGGCTTCTCGATCAGCACGGTCGACGCGCCGGCGCGCAGCGGGAACAGCAGCGATGCGCCGAGCCCGTACGTGAACGCGAGCGGCGGGCTGCCGACGAAGACGTCGTCGGGCGTCGGCGCGAACGACGACGGCGGGAACGTGTCGCAGACCGCGAGCACGTCGCGGTGGAAGTGCATCGTCCCCTTCGGGCGGCCGGTCGTCCCCGACGTGAACGCGATCATGCAAACGTCGTCCGCCGCGGTCGCGACGTTGTCGAACGTCGCCGGCTGCCGCGCCGCACGCGCAGCGAGCCCATCCGGACGATCGTCGTGCGAAAATACGACGGTCCGCAGCGTCGGGGACGACGGCAGCGCGCCCTCGAGATCTTCGCGCAGCCGGACGTCGCAAATCGCGTGCGTCACCTCGGCGGCGCCGATCACGTCGATCAGCTCCTTGGCGCGCAGCAACGGCATCGTGGTGACCGCGATGCAGCCCGCCTTCACCACCGCCAGCCAGCACGCGGCGGTGACGTCGTTGTTGAAGCCGCGTAGCAGCACGCGGTTGCCGGGGACGAGCCTGAGGTCGTTCACCAGCACGCCGGCGATCCGGTTGGCCTCGTCGAGCAGCTCGCGGTAGGTCAACCGGCGCGCCGACACGATCGCGGGCCGCTCGCCGAGCCCGCGCGCGACGGTCGCGTCGAGCAGCTCGGCGGCGCAGTTGAGCCGCGCCGGATACTGCAGCTCGGGCAGCGTGAACAGGAATTCCGGCCACTGATCGCGCGGCGGCAGCCGGTCGCGCGCGAACGTGTCGACGTGGGCGGTGGCGGTCGTCATTCAGTCTCCCTCGAACACCGGCGTGCGTTTGTCGGCGAACGCTTCGTACGCGCGCCGGAAGTCGCGCGTCGCCATGCAGATCGCCTGGGCTTCGGCCTCGGCCTCGATCGCCTCGTCGAGCCCCATCGACCATTCCTGGTGCAGCATCTTCTTCGTCATCGCGTGGGCGAAGGTCGGACCGGCGGCCAGCGTGCGCGCGAAGGCCGACGCGTCGCCGAGCACCGCGTCCGGCGCGCACAGGCGGTTGAAGAACCCGCACGACAGCGCCTCGTCGCCGCCCATCGACCGGCCGCTGTAGAGCAGCTCCGACGCGCGGCCGTGTCCGACCACCCGCGGCAGCAGCGCGCAGGCGCCCATGTCGGCGCCGGCCAGGCCGACACGTGCGAAGAGAAACGCGACCCGTGCGTTCGCCGTCCCGTAGCGCACGTCCGACGCCAGCGCCAACATCGCGCCGGCGCCGGCACACACGCCGTCGACCGCTGCCACGACCGGCTGCGGACACGCGCGCATCGCCTTGACGACGTCGCCGGTCATGCGGGTGAACGCCAGCAGCTCCGGCATCGCCATCGCGGTCAGCGGCGCGATGATCTCGTGCACGTCGCCGCCCGAGCAGAAGTTGCCGCCGGCGCCGGTCACCACGACCGCGTCGACGTCGCTCGCGTCGACGAGGCCGCGGAACAGGTCGCGCAGCTCGGCGTACGACTCGAAGGTCAGCGGGTTCTTGCGCTCGGGCCGGTTCAAGGTCACGGTCGCGACGCCGTCCTCGACCTGCCAGCCGAAGTGTCGCGCCTCGTACGGCGCGTAGGCCCGGTCGCGGTTCTTCATCAGCGTCGCTCGCTTTCGAGGGCGTTGAGGTGGCGTTTGAGCTTGGCCAGCAGCGCGTGCAGCTGCGTGCGCTCGGCGACCGAGAGGCCGGCGAACATCGCCACGATCCAGTCTTCGTGGCGGCGGGCCATCTCGCCGAACGCGCGCCGGCCGGCGGCGCTGAGCTTTACGACCGAGGCGCGCCGGTCGCCCGGTGCGGCGCTGCGCGTGATCAGCCCCTCGGCCGCGAGCTGGTCGGCGATCCGGGTGATGTTTCCGCCGGTCACCATCATCCGGCGCGAGATCTCGGTCATGCGCAGGCCGCCCGAGCTGCGCTCGAGCTGCGACAGGAAGTCGAACCGCGGGAGCGTCGTGTCGTACGCGTCGCGCAGCCCGCTCGCGACCGCGCCTTCGATCAGGTTCGTGCAGGCCAGCAGCCGCAGCCACACGCGCACCGACAGGTGATCGTCGTGGGTGACGCGCGACTCGGCGTCGACGACGCTCATCAGTGCTGCACCTCGCCGCCGTCGATCACGATCGCCTGTCCGGTCACGGCGGCCGAGTCCGGCCGGCACAACCAGACGACCGCGGCCGCGACCTCGTCGGCTTTCACGAACCGCCCGAGCGGGTTGCGCACCAGCAGCGTCGCGGCCGCGTCGTCCGCGCTGCGGCCGGTGTTGGTCGCGATCGACTCCAGCGCGCGGTCGAGCATCGCCGACTCGGTGAAGCCAGGGCAGACCGCGTTGACGGTGATCCCTTTGGCTGCCAGCTCCGTCGCCAGCGACCGGGTGAGTCCGACCACCCCGTGCTTGGCGGCGCAGTAGGCCGCGATGTATTTTCCGCCGACCAAGCCGGCGGTGCTCGCGATGTTCACGATCCGGCCGTGGCCGGCCGCGATCATCGCCGGCACCGCCTCGCGCGCGCACAGATACGTGCCGGTCAGGTTGGTCGCGATCACCGCCGACCACATCTCGGGCTCGAGGCGGGTGAACGGGCGGCTGACCGCGATCCCGGCGTTGTTCACCAGGATCGCGACGTCCCCGTGGTGCGCGCGCGCCGCGTCGAACGCCGCCCGCACCGCGTTCTCGTCGCGCACGTCGGCAGGGACGACGTTCGCGCGCGCGGTCGCCGGCAGCTTCGCCGCCGTCGCGTCGAGCGCGTCGCGGTCGCGGCCGACCAGCGTCAGCAGCGCGCCCTCGGCGGCCAGCGCCTTGGCGATCGCCGCGCCGATCCCGCGTCCGCCGCCCGTCACGAGCGCGTGCCGTCCGGTCAGTTGCGTGCTCATCGCGTCACCTCGCTCGCCGCCTCGGCGGCAGCCTGCGCCGCGCGGCGCAGCAGGCGCAGATACTGTTCGCGCCCCGGCAGGTACTGCTCGGGCCAGCGCAGCTCGTCGTAGCCGAGCTGGGCTGCCGCGTGCAGCGTGAAGTACGGATCGACCAGGTGCGGCCGCGCCAGCGCGA
>OBLV0100000330.1_pt1 | contig 14837 bp, 15 predicted proteins | sample 1520071 | NCBI WGS metagenome assembly OBLV01 (sample SAMEA3888446, study PRJEB22518) | metagenome | reverse complement strand
GTGTGCTCTTCCGATCTCCTCGCGACACTTGCGCTTGGAGTCGACCGATTCGGCTTACGGCCGTCCAGGAAGTTTCGACACGGACCATAACAGGACAAGGAGATGACAACCCTCGACGCCTACCGGGAAGCAGAAGACTGGCCACCAACATCCAACAGCAGCCGTACCTCAACCGCCAGACGGGCCGGGTTGCGTTGCGGAGCCAACCCTGCTTACCCCATCGAACCGACTCTTGGGGCTACGGATTGCAGGTTCGTTGGCGACGTTGAGGCCTTCGGAACGAGGGGTCCGCGGGCGGTCATCTGTTGTCCGTGTCCTGCGGAGGGCAGTTGCACGGTGACGCAGAGCCCACCAGCGCCTCGCGGGGTGAGGGTGAGGGTTCCGTCGTGTGCTCGGGTGATGCTGTCGACGATCGCGAGACCGAGTCCGACTCCTGCGTGGTCGGTGTTTGTGCGTTCGGTGCCGCGTTGGAATGGCTCGACCAGCGTGGCAACTAACTGTGGGGTGAGTGTCTCGCCGGTGTTCTCCACGGTGAGGACCACGGTGCTGTGGTGAACGCTGGTCGTGACCCACACGGTGCCCCGGCTGGGCATGTTGTGCACGATGGCGTTGTGCACGAGATTCGTCGTCAACTGCCGCAGCAGCGCTTCTGAGCCCATGATGTGCGCCACCTCGCCGAAGGTCTCGATGGTGACGTCGCGCTCCTCGGCGAAGGGGAGAAGCGTCTCGAGGGCTTCTTCGGCTACGAGTGACAGGTCGACTCTTCCTGGGACAAAGTACTTCTGGTCGGCGCGGCTGAGCTGGAGCAGTGCTTCGGTCAGATCGATTGCCCGGGTGTTGAGGTGGTGGAGGCGGTCGACCATTTCGCTGCATTCGCGACTCGGATCCTTGCGTGCCACCTCGAGGAGCGTTTGGGTAATGGCTAGGGGGGTGCGCAGTTCGTGGGAGGCGTTGGCGGCGAACCGCCGCTGTTCGGCGACGTGCGCTTCGAGGCGGGCGAGCATGGTGTCGAAGCTGTCGGCGAGCTCCCGAAACTCGTCTCGGCGCCCCGGGAGACGGATCCGGTGTGAGAGCGACCCGGTGGCCGCCGTGCGCGTCGCGTCGGTTATGCGAGCGAGGGGAGCGAGCATCTGGCCAGCAAGGAGCCACCCGCCGAGGAGACCGAAAACCAGCAAGAACGCCCCGGAGACCGCTGCCGCCGGTGCGAAGTCGCGAAGAAGACCGCCACGGCCGGGCGATACGAAGACGGACGAGCTACGGACGAGGACTATCCGTCCCCGAGGCACGTATCGCAAGAGGAATAACCACACGGCGCCGAGCAGCAAGGCACCGGCGACGGTGAGGAATCCGGCGTAGCTGAGGGTGAGTTTGAGGCGAACGGTCAACCCGGGCGCTCTATCCATGGTTTCCTCCCAGGCGGTCGCTGTCCGGTTGGGTGTCGATCCGGTAGCCGACACCGGCCACGGTGGCGATGATCTTGGGCTCGCCCAGGCGTTTTCGCAGTGCCGAGACGGTGATGCGCACGGCGTTGGTGAACGGGTCGGCGTTCTCATCCCACGCCTGTGCGAGGAGGTCTTCGGCGCTGACGACACCTCCTTCGGCGGCGACAAGGACTTCGAGCACGGCGAACTGCTTGCGGGTGAGCGCGACGTAGCGTCCGTCGCGATACACCTCGCGTCGGAAGGGGTCCAGCCGCAGCCCAGCGATCTCCCTCACTGGCGGGCGGTTGTGAGCGCGCCGCCGGTCAAGCGCTCGGAGACGGAGCACGAGCTCTCGAAGCTCGAACGGTTTCGTGAGATAGTCGTCGGCACCAAGTGAAAACCCGGTGGCCTTGTCGTCGAGCCGGTCGGCGGCGGTGAGCATGAGGATCGGCGTGGCGGCACCGGAGGCGACGATCCGTTCGGCGACCTCGTCGCCGGAGGGTCCCGGGATATCTCGATCGAGGATGGCGACCTCATAGGTGTTGACGCCCAGTAGTTCCAGAGCGACGTCGCCATCACGGGCGATGTCGGCCGCGATCGCTTCGAGGCGTAAGCCGTCGCGGATGGCCTCTGCCATGTAGGGCTCGTCCTCGACGATCAACACACGCACATTCAGAGAATGGTACGCCCAGGCGCATATCGTCGGCGTATCCAAAATCCCATACGGCGTGGCAACATCACGCTGGTTTGACTGGAGGTGTGAGCGACAGCCAACCAGCGACGCCGGCCGTACACGATCGACCACCCTCCTTCAAGAGGCTACCGCCTCTGGCCGTCGTGGCCCCGATCGCTCTAGCTGCGCTCCTGCTAGGCGCGTGCGGCTCGAGCGGACCAGCCACAACCGGTTCGGGCAGCGCCGGAGCCAGCAACACCTCGGCCGAGGTCGCTAAGGCCGAGAAGTTTTCCCAGTGCATGCGCACCAACGGAATCAGCGCCTTCCCCGACCCGGACTCGTCGGGTCAACTGACCATCGACGGGATCGCAAACGGCTCGTCGCTCGACCCGAGTAGCCCGGCCTTTCAACAAGCACTGAGCTCGTGCAAAGACCTCGAGCCCCCGGGGTTCATGGGCTCCCCGAGAACCGCCGCGCAACAAGCGGCAGCACTCATGTTCGCCCACTGCATGCGCGACAACGGCATCACGAATTTCCCCGACCCCACCCCCAATGGGCCCCTGATCGACGTGAACGGCGCGCACAGCATCCCGGGGTTCCAGTCCGCCCAGCAGAAGTGCATCGCCATCTACGCCGGCCGGCTCGGCCTGCAAGGTCAGTGACGCGCAAAACCTGGGGGCTGGCCGGTGCGGCCGTCCTTGTTGCCGTCGGCACCATCGCCGCCGTAGTCGCCACCTCCGGGCCCAAGCAACCTGCCCAGGCGGCGCAACAGCTGCCATCGAACACCGCGACGGTGCAACAGGGGAAGCTGTCGGCCACGGTCTCCGAAGACGGGACCCTGACCTATCAGGGACGATCGGACGGATCGCCGTACACGGTGATCAACCAGGCCCAAGGGACCTACACCGAGCTACCCGCCCTGGGCCAGGTGATCAGTCAGGGGCAAGTGCTCTACCGGGTCAACGACAGCCCGGTGGTCCTGCTCGACGGCTCGACACCGGCGTACCGGACCCTGGCGGCCGGGGTGACCGGTGCTGATGTGGCCGAGCTCAACTCGGACCTAGTCACGCTCGGCTATGCCACCTCGGCGCAGCTCAGCCCGATGTCCGATTCCTTCGGGTCGGCCACGGCAACCGCCCTGGAAAAGCTCCAAGCCGCCTTGGCGGTGACGCAGAACGGCACGCTCACCCTCGGCCAGGCGGTCTTCGAGCCTGCCGCGCTGCGGGTGACAGCCATGTCAGCACAGTGGGGGGGAAGCACCCAGATCGGACAGGCGGCATTACAGGCCACCTCGACCGCCCGTGTCGTCCACGTGGCACTGGACGCCTCCCAGCAGAGCGAGGTCTCGGTCGGGAACACGGTCACCATCACCCTGCCCAACAACCGGACCACTGCCGGAGTGGTCTCCTCGGTGGGAGCGGTCGCTACCTGTCCATCAACCTCGGGTTCGACCGGGTCGAGCACCAACTCGGCAGCCCCAGGAACCGACTCGTGCTCCTCGGGCAACGCCGCACCGACCATCACCATCGACATCACCCCGTCTGACCCCGCGGCCACGGGTGAATGGGATCAAGCCCCAGTTCAGGTCGGGATCACCACGGCCAGCGTGCCCAACGCGCTGGCCGTGCCGGTGACCGCGTTGTTGGCCCAATCCGGTGGTCGCTACAGCGTCGAGGTCGTCGGCGTGGCCGGGACTAGCCATCTTGTCGGGGTCTCACTCGGACTGTTCGACGACGCCCAAGGGCTTGTGCAGGTGACCGGCCCCGGCCTGGCTGCCGGCCAGAAGGTGGTGATCCCATCGATCTGACCACGTCGGCGCCCCCACCCTGCGCCTACGTGGCCGCGGACGACGACGAACCTGGTCTTGGCGATGCCGGTTCGCCGGTGCTCGACGTGATCGACGTGACCAAAAGCTATCCGGGTGAGCCGCCCGTCCAAGCCCTGCGCGGGTTGAGCCTCACCATCAGCCGAGGCGAGCTGGTCGGGATCGTCGGTCCGTCCGGATCGGGCAAGACCACCTTGCTGCAACTGATGGGAACGCTCGACCGGCCTACCAGCGGCCACGTACGCATCACCGGGCTCGACGTCGCCGCCATGGCCGACGAGGACCTGGCCTATCTGCGGGCCACCCGGATCGGGTTCGTCTTCCAGCAGTTCTTCTTGGCCGAGCACGCCACCGCGTTGGACAACGTGGCCGACGGGCTCCTCTACGCCGGCGTATCAGTCAAGAAGCGCCGCCAGCGCGCCCTGCACGCTCTGGACCTCGTCGGCTTGGCGGAGCGCCCCCACGTCCGTCCCACACAACTCTCGGGTGGGCAACGCCAACGGGTCGCTATCGCTCGGGCGCTGGTCGGCCAACCCAGCATTGTGCTCGCCGACGAGCCGACCGGGAACCTCGACCAGGCCACCGGCCAGGCCATCTTGGCCCTGATTGACCAGCTCCACCAGGCCGGGTCGACCATCGTAATCATCACCCACGACCACGCGATCGCCGAGCGCATGCCCCGCAAGGTCGAGATCCTCGATGGACGGATCGTCACGGACACCGGCCCCGTCGCCAACACCGCAACGCTTGCTCAACGCTCCACCTACGCCCCCAAGACCGAGGCCATCGCGCTGCCAACTGAGGAGCCCTAATGACTGCCACCACGGAAACACGGAAGCGGTTACCGGCTTCCGATTTGGCTCGGCTTTCGAGTGTGGGACTCCGAACCCGGAAGCTGCGGGCTGGCCTATCCGTCCTTGGCATCGCCATCGGTGTGGCCGCCATCGTCGCTGTGTTGGGCCTGTCCGCCTCATCCCAGGCCGGCTTGCTCAACGAGATCAACCAGCTCGGCACCAACCTGCTCACTGTCAGCAACGGCCAGAGCCTCACCGGCGGCACCGCGGAACTGCCGACCGCAGCGCCGGCGATGATCGACCGGATCAGCGGAGTGCAGCAAGTGCAAAGCACAGGGGCGGTCAGCGGCGCCAACGCCTACCGCAATCCCTACGTCCCCTCCGTCGAAACCAACGCCCTAACCGTCCAGGCCGCATCTCTCGACCTTCTCCCGGTGGTCGCCACCAGCGTTGTGCAGGGCCACTACCTCAACGCCGCGACCGCCCAAGAACCAGTCGCCATCCTCGGCGCGGCGGCCGCGCAGCGTCTCGGGATCGACCACGTCTATCCAGGCGAGCGCATCTGGGTCGGCGGCCAATGGTTCTACGTGGCCGGCATCCTCCGCCCCGCTGTGCTGGTCCCGGCCATCGACTCCTCCGTCTTGGTCGGCTACCCCGCGGCTGAAAGGTACCTTGGCTTTGACGGGCACCCCTCTACGACTTACCTCCGAGCCGTGAACAACAAGGTCGACGAGGTCGATAGTCTCCTGGCCGCTACCGCCAACCCCGAGAATCCCAGCCAAGTCAACGTAAGCCAGCCCTCATCCGCCCTGGTGGCCCAAGCCGACGCCAAGAGCGCCCTCAACGGCCTCTTCCTCGGCCTAGGGGCAGTCGCGCTCTTGGTTGGCGCGGTCGGCGTGGCCAACATCATGATTATCTCGGTCCTCGAACGCCGCTCCGAAATCGGCCTGCGACGCGCCCTTGGCGCCACCAAAGGTCACATCCGCATCCAGTTCCTCTCCGAAGCCGCCCTCCTTGGAATCCTGGGCGGGGCCGTCGGGGTCGTCCTCGGTATCGCCGCGACCACCGTGTACGCCCACACCAAGAGTTGGGCCACCATCATCCCCACCGAGGCATGGGTCGGAGGATTCGCCGCCTCGTTGGCCATCGGTGTCGTTGCCGGGCTCATCCCCGCGCTACGTGCCGCTCGGCTCTCGCCCACCGAGGCTCTCTGGTCGATATGAGCACCACAAGATCAAAACCACACGTCGGGCACCCCAACCCCGAAGGTCGCGGACCGCAGGCCTAGCTGCCGGCCTTGATGCCGCCCCGGCCCGAGGGCCGGGGCGGCATCAAACAACCAACTCCGATGTGATGGCAGACCCTCTCGAACTCGGCGCGAACCGGGCTATAACCGACTTCGCTGGCGCCAGTGGCACGAACACCGGCAGGCGAATCCGCTCGTGGACGAACGGCGGCACCTGAGGTCGCCGAAACAGGGCGTTCGCATACCAATATCAGACGACCTTACGTCGATCGTATATCGATCTACAAATCACTTCGCCCTTCTGAGTGCGCACGACAAGCCCTCCGCCGACGACTGCCGCAACGACTACTACCTCGGTAGGTATAAGGACCCGAATAATCCATGGAAGGTACCTGGCACGCCCATGCTCCACCGCCGCCAAGATCCACAATCCGGCCAGTCCAGCATGGCCGATGAGGGACTCCACATAATGAGAGTTCGAGACTTTCTCATGTGGGTGGGGGAAGTCATAACCAGAACGTGTGGATGCACCATCTGATCAGGGACGCGACGTACCTTCTCGCTGATCGAGGAACGTCGGGGCGCCAACCCCGGCGAGCAAGGAACGTCATGTTGACGAGTAGTAGCTGACGACAAGATCAGCGCGGAGCTGGGCTCGTCGCTGGATGAGGATCGTCCGTGAGGGTGCATGCCGAGGGCGGCGGGGATGAGCGCCCGTCGGATGCTCGCCGCCGCGGTCGGCGACGGGGCGTTTTGGGTTCACGGCGGCGCCGCGCAACGTGTTCCCCGACACCGTCAAGGCGCGGTGTGGTTGCCACAAGGTGGCCAACGTCGTCAACGTGCTGCCGAACTCCGTTGCCATCGCTGGTATAGAACTTGAGGGCGAAGCCGCGCTGGTCACGCCAGGTGTCCGGAAAGCCCCGTTCGCCCGCCACCGTAAAGAAACGGTAACTAGGTCCGTTGTGACGCCTGGTTGGAATACCGCGGCCTTGGTGCACCTCGACACGTCGTTCGTGACGGTGAAAGTGCCGAAGGCGCCGCCACCCTTGGCGAGCGGCTGGCGTTCCGGGATACCTCTCGATTGAAGTTGGCCATCTGCTCGATGAGGTAGAAGTCCTGCAACAAGATCGAACCATCAGGACCTACGGTCAGCGAGTGCTCCTCGCTGGCCACCGAAAGTCCCGGCATCTGTCGTCGTGGCCGGACGCCGCTTGCTGTGGAGTCGCGATCGCGGCTCCATTCTTCGATCGACATGCTCGCTACCGATGGCGGATCGCCTGACGACGGCCAACGCTGTGCGCCGGGAACCAGCCTCGCATCGCCCACACTCAGAAACCCAAGAGTCGCCGATCGGCCCGCCACATTTGTATGGGCGGTCATTCAGCCCTGCCCGCCTGGGGACTAGCCGGGATTACTAGCCACTGGGTGATGCGAGTGGGATCCAGCCCGCACATGATCCAGGTCTCGCCCAGGAACGAGGCTCGGTTTGGGTTGCTTGTTCGTGAGGCCGCTGCCAAGTCCTGACGGAAGGAGATGACTGCCGATGCGTCCCAAGCTTGAAGTCGTAATGGTTCCGGTGTCCGATGTCGATCGGTCGATCACGTTCTATCGAGATCGGCTCGGGCTACATCTCGATGTCGACTGGTCACCAAATCCGGCCTATCGCATCGTTCAAATGACCCCCACGGGATCCGATGCTGTGTCTATCCAGTTCGGCGTCGGGGTAAATGATGGCGTGCCGGGGACGCTGCACGGGACCTATCTCGTCGTCGATGACCTTGCCGCCGCCGTCAAGTTCCTCGAAGGCAACGGCGTGAACGTATCCGGCCCGCGTCATAAGGACACCTCTGGAGGCGAGTGGGACGGCACCTACGCCGAGGGGTTAGACGAGGCTCGGGCCGACCGGGCCAGCTTTGCGGATTTCAGTGACCCCGATGGGAACATCTGGACCCTGCAAGAGGTCGGCTACAACAGCCCCTGATAATCGAGTCCCTTGTCTCGGTTCCTGGACCGCCGATGCCGGCTAGGCACAATCGCCTTCAGACACCTCCGAACCTCCATGCGGAGCGGGTGGCGTGCGGTTTCCGACTGACCTTGATCTAGCCGAACCTCGTCTTCGTGCCGTCAACGTCGGCCGGCCTACCACACGGCCGTGGAGCAACGGGACGGTGTTCAGCGCCATCTGGAAAGAACCGGTCGGTGGCCGTCGACGGGTATCGACGCTCAACATCGACGGCGATGAGCAGGCTGACAAGCAGGGGCACGGTGGTGAGCATCGGGCCGTGCTCGTCTACCAGCTCGATTCGTACCGGTTTTGGCAGCACCTCTTGGACCGTGACGACTTCGTGTGGGGCCATTTTGGCGAGAACTTCACGGTCACCGGCTTGGCTGATGCAGAAGTATGTGTCGGCGATCGCTACCGGATAGGCACTGCACTGTTCGAGGTGACTCAGCCTCGAGTGACCTGTTACAAGGTTGGCATTCGTCTGGGCGTGCCGGAGATGCCGGCATTGCTCGTGAAGCACCGGCGGCCCGGGTTCTATTTCCGTGTCCTCGAAGAGGGCGAGGTTGGCGCGGGTGACGAGATCGTCTTCGAACACCGCCCCCCTCAAACGCTGTCGGTCACCGCCATAGATGCCCTCTTATATGTGGGTGACAAGTCACTTGACGATCTGCGCCTAAGTGTCGAGATTGCGGCGTTGAGCAAAGGCTGGCGCAGTTCGCTGCATGATCTCCTGGACAGAGCCGATCTCAGCGCCGACCCCCGTGCGCCCTACGCCTGGGAGGGATTTGTCGATCTCCGGGTTGTCCAGGTCGTACCGGAGACGGCGGAGATCTGTTCGATCCTCTTGGCTCCGCCAGCTGAACGGGCAGGACTGCCGCCCTTCAGAGCTGGCCAGTACCTCACTCTACGAGTTCCCGTAACCCCTGAGAGCGCCGTCGTCCGAAGCTACTCCCTCTCGTCCGCCCCCGAGGCCGACCTCTACCGGATCAGCGTCAAGCGGGAGGAGTACGGCCAAGTAAGCGGCTGGCTCCACGCCTACGCGCGGGGCGGGATGACGTTGGAGGCGGCAAGGCCTCGTGGTGACTTCACCCTCCGGGCCTCCCCAGGTCCAATACTGCTCATGAGCGCGGGGATCGGTGTCACCCCGGTCCTAGCCATGCTTGCTGACCTGTCCGCTCGCCGAGTCTCCGAGCCTGTCTACTGGATCCAAGTCGTCCGTACGCCTGCGGACCGCCCCTTTGCCGACGAGGCACGGACCCTGCTCGGAGCGTTGCCCCACGTACAGGCACATATCTTCTATACGGCCCAGCTACCTGACAGCGACACCATCGACACTCCGCCTTTCGAGCACACCCACCAGGGCCGGCCGACCGCGGCGGATCTTGCGGCGCTGTCCCTGCCACCAGGTGTCGAGGCATACCTGTGTGGGCCGGCTGGCTTTATGGTGGCCATGAGCGAAGCACTGGGGGCAGTGGGTCTCCGGTCTGGCCAGATACACAGTGAGGCATTCGGCCCAAGTCGCCTGGCGTCGGGCGCGAGCGGTCCGCCGCACCCGCCGGCGGGGGGCGTGGGCGTCGGGCCGGCGATCACCTTCTCCCGCAGTGGACTCACGGTCTCCTTCGACGGCCGATTCCCACACCTCCTGGAGCTAGCGGAAGCCTGCGACGTCCCCGTGCACTGGTCATGTCGTACGGGCGTCTGCCAGATCTGCACCACTCCACTGGTGTCCGGAGCAGTCTCCTACGAGCCCCAGCCTGTGGATGATCCCCCCCAGGGGTGCGTCCTCATCTGCTGCTCGCGGCCCCGTTCCGACCTCGTGCTCGATGCCTGAGGCGCGTCTTGCTTCAGCCGGCGGGGCTAAGACCCTTGGCGGGATCGAGACGATGGGCCGATCCTTTACGGCTTATCGTGCCCGGTGAGCACGTGCATCACGGCGTGGAAGTGACCTTGGATTGGATGCAGTCCCACATCCCCGCCGATAACCGCCGGTTTGACTACCTAATCGAATCGGCTGCGTCCGCGATGAGATCGCTACCGCGACCGGTTGGGAGGCCAACGAGGCGTGGCTGGCATCAAGCTCGACGGTGCGGCGGGTTCCAAGACGAGTGGCCATTCGGCGTTCGTTGTCTGGGTGGATCATCGGGTCTTGCGAGGAGACCTGATACCAGCTTGGCTTCGTCTTCCAGGCCGGATCGGTGACGGTGTCGCCAAAGGTGGAGCCGACCGGTGCTTTCTGGGTAACGGCCATGACTAGTGCTTCGTCTTCGGGGAGATCCTGGCAGAAGCTCTGGCGGAACTTGTCTTGGGCGATCCAGAGGTAACCGTCGAAGTCCGGGGCGACGTCGGCGCCTGCTTCGGCAGGGTAGGCCTCGCTGATTTGGGCGAGGCTTTCGCCAGCGTCAGGGGCGAAGGCGGCGACGTAGTCGGGCGGCGACGTAGTCTGGCTGCGACGTAGTCGGGCGGCGACCGTAGCGAACGGATGCAACGGTGCGACCCGACACAACTCGCAGACCGAGGCCGGGACCCGGTGATCGGCACTCTCATCGAATCTCGCCCAAGGTTGTCTTCGAAAGGGCGGCTGGTTCGTCGGCGTCGTTGCGCGGTGATCTTCTCGGCGCAGCTCGCGCCATCTGGAGTCCTGCTCGTTCCGGGCCGCGCGTACTGCCGCCTCTACTTTGCGGCCAGATCCTGTCCAGATGTGTGATGCCTGACCCATCTCATTTCACGATCGATCGTCTCGGGAGAATGTCTTGGTGTTCCGGCCCGGATGGGGCCATAGTCCTGTCATGCTCCGCCAGTTCCGTTTTCGTCAGCTCAGGAGGGATTACTTTGACCAGCAGCCCGATCTCTCGAAGCGTGGACGTACGGCGCGCTACGGATCGCTTTGGGACTCGCCTGGCCTGGCTGGACTCGCACCATTCGTTCTCCTTCGGTCCTCACTGGGATCCAACCAACACCCATTTCGGAGTGCTGCTGGTTAGCAACGACGACGTCGTCCGGCCGGGCACCGGGTTCGACACCCACCCGCATCGCAACATGGAGATCGTGACCTGGGTGTTGCAGGGCAGCCTGGTCCATCAGGATTCCCAGGGCAACAGCGGCGTCATCTACCCGGGCCTTGCCCAGCCGATGAGTGCCGGGACCGGCATTTTGCACTCGGAGAAAAACGACGCCTGGAAGCTCACCGGAGGCCCCGTCCACTCCTACCCGGTCCGGTTCATCCAGATGTGGGTCGTTCCCGACAAGGACGGCATCGAACCGGGCTACGAGCAGATGGAGATCGAGGACGACCTCCTCAAAGGCGGACTGGTTACGGTGGCCTCAGGGATGGCCGATCACTGCGACGAGGCCGCCATCCGCATCAACCAACGAGACGCCGCCCTGTACGCGGGCCGCATTGCTGACGGATCGACGGTGGTGTTGCCCGAGGCCCCGGATGTCCATGTTTTCGTGGCTCGGGGCGAGGTCGACCTGGAGGGCACGGGACGCCTCGGCGAGGGCGACGCCGCCCGCATCACCGCGGCGGAGGGCGAGATGCTCACCGCCGATGGTGAAGCCGAGGTACTGGTCTGAGATGCACTCGGCCATTGGTGGCGAGGACCCCGCCGGATGAGTGCGTCGGCCTCCAGCCCTGATTTTCCGCGGAGCGACAGCTCCGCGGATCTGGTGGTGCGCAACGGGCGTATCTATACCGGCGACCCGTCGATCGGCGAGGTGAGCGCGGTTGCAATCAGAGATGGCCGGCTCGTCGCCGTCGGCGGCGACGCCGATGTGGCCGCGCACATCGGTGCGGGCACGCAGCGGGTGGATGCGATGGGGCGCCGGGTGATCCCGGGCCTGAACGACTCGCACCTCCACGTCATCCGCGGCGGGCTCAACTACCTGTTGGAGTTGCGGTGGGACGGGGTCCGCTCCCTCCGCCAAGGGCTGGCCATGCTTACCGAGCAGGTCGGCCGCACCCCTCCAGGGCAGTGGGTGCGCGTCGTCGGCGGCTGGTCGTCCGAGCAGTTCGCCGAGCGGCGGTTGCCGACGATTCCCGAGCTCAACGCAGCGGCCCCTGATACGCCGGTGTTTGTTCTGCACCTGTACCAGGCGGCCCTTTTGAACGGCGCCGCGGTGGCGGCCATCGGGTGGAGCAGGGATACCCCGGACCCTCCCGGCGGGACGATCGTGCGTGGACGTGACGGGACGCCGACCGGGCTGATCCTGGCACCCCAGCGGCCGGGATCCTGTACTCGACCCTGGCAAAAGGGCCGACACTCGACCCCGACGGCCAGATCACCTCGACCCGCTGGTTCCTACGGGAGCTCAACCGCTTCGGGCTGACCAGCGCGGTCGACGCCGCCGGCGGGCTCCAGAACTTCCCGGACAACTATCAGGCGGTTATGACCCTCGCCCGACAGGGGGCGCTGACGTTGCGGATCGGCTACCACCTCTTTCCCCAAACCGCCGGCCAGGAACTGGACGATCTCCGTCGGTTCGTCTCCATGACCTCACCCGGCGAAGGCGACGAGTGGCTGCGCTGCAACGGAGCCGGCGAGAACCTCACCTGGTCGGCAGCCGACTACGAGGACTTCGCCCAACCACGCCCCTATGTCGAAAACACCGCCAGCAACGAGTTAGAACAGGCGGTCCGGCTGGTGCGGGACCACGGTTGGGGATTCCGTCTCCACGCCACCTACGACGAGACCATCGACCGCAACCTCGGCGTCTTCGAGAAGGTGGCCGCCGACCACGGCGGCGGGCTGGGCGTCCCCTGGTTCTTCGACCACGCCGAGACGGTCACCGAACGTAACCTCGACCGGATCGCTGCGCTCGGCGGAGCGATGTCGGTGCAGAACCGGATGCTCTTCCAGGGTGGCTGGTTCCTGGACCGGTACGGGCCGGTGAAGGCCAGCGCCGCACCGCCGATCGGCGCCATGTTCGAACGCGGCCTTACGGTCGCGGCGGGGACCGACGCCACCCGGGTGGCCAGCTACAACCCCTGGCTCTCCCTGGCCTGGCTAGTCGGGTCACCCGATTTCCTAGGACGCCGACTGCGGGACCCCCGCCACGTGGTCGACCGCGAGACGGCGCTGCACATGTACACCGTCGCCTCGGCCGCGCTCACCGGCGAGGCCGACGTAAAGGGCACGCTCCGTTCCGGCTGCTACGGCGATCTGGCTATCCTCAGCGACGACTACTTCTCCGTGCCCGAAGAGCAGATCGCCGGGATCGAGTCGCTGCTCACGGTGGTCGGGGGGCGGGTGACGTACGCGGCCGGCGACTACAGCGGGATGGACGAGCCTCCGCCTCCCGTGTCTCCCGCGTGGAGCCCGGTCGCACGCTTCGGCGGCTTCTGGGCGCCACCCCACCGACACGGGTACTCCCAAGCCGAGGTGCTACTTGATGTGGCCGCCGCCGCCGACGAACAGCGGGCCTGGAGACAAGCCCGTGGACTCTTCGAACTTGCCCACACTGTCGCCGCAACCGATCCCTGTCTGGAGCCATGACCACCCACACGGTTCAATCCACCGCCGAGACCATCCGCTCCGGCTTCCTCGATCCCACTGCTCCACCGGTCCCCACCATCAACTCCGGCGACATCGTCGACTACCCCGACACCTGGTTCCACTGGGGCAACGAAGCGAGCTTCGGGATGACCTTCGCCGATCGCGAGCCCCTCCGGCACCGCTATCCCAGCGGCCCCTACTCCGTGGGGCCGCCCCCGGAGACGTGATCGAGTGCACCCTGCTCTCCCTTCGGACCAAGGATTGGGGCTGGAACTCCTTCCCCCTCGGCGTCGGCGCCCTGCCCAACGACTTCCCCGAGCCGTACGTGCACTACTTCCGCTTCGACGAGGCGCGCACCCACACTGAGTTCGTGCAAGGCATCACCCTACCCCTGGCCCCCTTCCTCGGGGTGATGGCGGTGGAACCGGCCGGGGACCAACTGGTCAGCGCCATCCTCTCGGGCCAATACGGCGGCAACCTGGTGCTACGCGAGCTGACGGTCGGCACGTCACTGTTCCTCCCCGTGCAAAAGCCCGGTGGACGGATCTGGGTGGACGACGTCCATGCCCTCCAAGGCGATGGCGTGGTCGACCAGACCGCCATCGAAACCGCGGCCGACGATCTCCAGATCCGCTACGACCTCCACCACCAGCCCGGCCTCATCGCCCCGCTGGGCGAGACCCCGACGCACTGGATCGGACTAGGGTTCGGAAAGTCCCTCGACGACGCCCTGGTCGCCTGCCTGCGCGGGCTCATCGCCTGGCTGCACGACGCGTCGGGGATTAGCGAAGGCGAGGCCTACGCGCTGTGCAGCATGGCCGTCAGCTTCCGGGTCACCCAGTACGCCAACCAGACCGCCTCGGCGTACACCTCGACGCCGCCCAAAGCCGTCCACGGGATGGTCCCCAAAGACATCTTCCCCGCCGAGCTCCGAGACCGCGTCGCCGCATGGCTCCGTCCCGACCAGGATCCCGACCGGTGACCCTTGACGCCGTCGACCGTCTCGACATCTTGGACCTCCTGGTCCGGGCCGACAATGCCGCGACCCGGAGAGACGTCGAGGCCTACGTCGCACTTTTCAGCGACGACGGCGTCCTGGACGGCGACAAAGGCGAGCACCGAGGACGGCGAGCCCTGACCGAAACCGTCGGCGGCGTCTGGGCCGCCGAGGGTGGCGCCACCGTCCACCTGACGCTCAACCCAGTCATCGAGGCTGCCCCCGACCATGCCGACCGAGCGGTCGCTACCACCCAGCTGCTCATCATCGACCCCAGCCCGCCGCCAATCATCAAAACGCTCGCCACCATCGTCCAGCACCTCGAAAAAGCCGGCATCCAGTGGCAGATCACCCGCCGCACCGTGTCCGCTCCATGAACTCCAC
>OBLV0100000329.1_pt1 | contig 14842 bp, 14 predicted proteins | sample 1520071 | NCBI WGS metagenome assembly OBLV01 (sample SAMEA3888446, study PRJEB22518) | metagenome | reverse complement strand
CCTCCCGCTCGTAGTCGAGCTCGGTGCCGACGCCGAGCGCGTTGAGCGCGTCGATGGCGTCGTCGAGGCGGCCGGCGTCGGCGACCGCCTGCGCCAGCCGTCCCGCGGCTTTGATCGTAATGTCGACATCGAGGTAGAAGGTCAGCGCCGCCGCGGGCGTGAGGTCGAGCGACCGCGTGCCGCCGCGGATCGTCGCCCGTCCCGACGCGCCGCGGAAGGCGCGGACCGCCTGCGCGCTGGCCTCGGTGCTGACGAGCTCGATCGCCGCCTCCATCCGCTCGGCGACGGGCCCGGTCAGGCCGCGGGCGCCGCACAGGCCTCCGGCGGCGGCTACCTCCGACACCCGCGCGAGCACCTCGGCGGGCGTCAGTTCGGCGTCGCACCCGATCCCGAAGATCCCGAGCAGCACCGGCTGGCCGCGCGAGGAGAGCCGCCCGCCGGCAGCGAGCATGACCGCGTCGCACAGAGGGCTGCGCAGTCCCGGCTCGTCGCCTCGCGCGACCACGTCGCCACCGACGTCAACGAGCACGAGCAGATCGCACTTCAGCGCCGCCATCGCCTGTGCGAGGCCGTCGGCGACGGGGCCGGGGCCGTCGTTGATGTCGATCAACAGCGTGCGCTGCCCGAGGAACTCGGCCATCCGCGATTCCGCGAAGAACACGTCCCGCTCGCGCAGACGGGTGTCGGGTCCGGCCAGCAGGACGCCCGGTGCGAGCTCCTCGGCGTCCGTGATCTCGGCGGCCGTCCGGGGTCCGGGCACGGGATCGAACGGCCGGCGCTCCCAGCTCAGGCCCCCGAGCACCGGATCGCCGCCGTCGTAGAGCCGGACGAGCTCGGCGGTGGCGAGCGCACCCACCACATCGCCCCCGCCGCCCATCCCGATCACGAGCGGTCGCCTGGCCCGGCGCAGCAGCAGCTCGGAATCGCGCATCCACTAGTTGTACCGGGCGCTCGCCGGCGAGACGTTTACACCATGTCACGGCGAGAACCGAAGGCCGGGATCAGCCTCAATGCACGGTGAACGGCGCGCTCAGTGCGGAGCTCGACCCCGCCGCATTCGAGGCCCTGACGCCGCACTGGATCTTGTGGCCATGGAGGCCGTGGGTGATCGTGAGCTTCGAGCTCGTCGCGCCGGCCTTGGTCTTGCCGCCGACGACCCAGTGGTAGGCGAAATGGGTCGGCGCATTGGCCCAATTGCCGCGAGTGCAGCGGAGCTGGCTACCCGACCGACTGATGCGCGGCTTCGCCGTGTTCGCGGGCTTGACCGCGCTCTGTCCCTGACCGCCCTGACCACCGCCTCCGCTCCCGGGGCTCACCACGTTCTCGAGCAGCGTCGCAGCGGCAAGTGTGTCCGTCGCCTCGTCATCGGTATAGCCGCAGAACAGATAGCCGCCCGGCGCCGACGGGGTGAACGCGAGCGGCATCGAGAAGTTGCCGTTCGCGTCGGTGGACTCTCGGTCGTAGAACGCGACGTCCGTCCCGCCGGATCCGCCCGCCTCCTGACCCGCGTCGAGGTAGCTGGTTGGGCATGTCGTGGCGAAGCTGGCGGGAATCTCGTAGACGTCCAGGTACACCACTCCCCCCGAAAGCGGCGACACCCCGCTCGCGGTGATCTCGAAGGGCTGGCCGGCTGGAGCGTTCGACGGCGCCGACATCTGCAGCGTGTAGCCGTTGCTGTCGGCAGGCGCCGGCGCAGCCGACAAACCAAAGGCGAGCGTCCCGATCCCGACGCTGAGCCAGGCCAGGCGCATCCGGTTGGACCTCATATGAGCCTCCGTTCACAGGAGTTTGTGCACCGGACCGCTCAGGGTGACTATGCCCCGGCAGGCTACTTACCGAGCGATCCTTTACTGGTGAACGCTATTGGAACCTGTCGACCTTGCGGGGATTTGTTCGCGGAAGCTCGAGTCAGCTCGCCCCCCGTGACTCGGCGGCGCGCCGCATCGCGTATCGGAACCAGCCGTCTCCGTATGGGACATAAACGCGGACCGGGACGCCTCGCGCTGCGAGCGACGGGAGGTCGTACGAGCGGACCCCGAGCAGCATCTCGATCGTGAGAGCCGGGAGCGCCGGCAAAAGCGCCTCGCGGATCACCGGGTCGTGCGTGCCCAGCGAAAGGGTGGCGCCGGCGCCGTGTAGGGAGTACGCGAGTTCGATCAACGCGATGTCGGTGGGGTCGCCCCAGGCGTGCGCGAGCGCCGGCGTCTCGACATACGCGCCCTTGACCAGCCGGATCGGCACTCCCGCCTCGGCCAGCCGCTGCGCGTCCGCGGGGCTACGGCGGAGGTTGGCCTGGATCGTGGCCGCCACAGATCCGCCGCCCCGCGCCACCGCGAGGACTGCCTCCAGGATCCGATCGGTTCGCGCGAGCTGCTCGGCGCCCACCTGGATCCAGGCGCCGGCCGGGAGGGCCGCCGCGATCCGCTCGAGCCGGCGGCGGGGGCCGTCGCCCGGCTCGTCGATCGCGATGTGCGACAGGTCGATCGAGAGGTACATGCCCGCGTCGATCCGGCCGGCCAGGGCGACGAAGGCGTCCGCCACCCGATCGGCCTCACTCGCGTCGGCGACGTTCTCGCCGAAGAAGTCGATCGAGCTCAGGACGTTTTGGTCGGCGAGCCGTCGCGCGGTGGCGAGCGCATCGTCGGCGGTAGTGCCGGCGACGTATCGGGATGCCAGCCGGTAGGCAACATGCTCGCCACCGGGAGCCGCGCGCACCGAGCGCTCGAAGCGTTCACTGGTGGCGAGGGCGAACAGCAGCCGGCGCTTCATACGAGTCCGCAATCTGAGGGGTTGCTAGAAAAAGCACGTACATGGGGCCTTTTCTAGCAAGCCTTCGCGCACCGCCCCACGTCTTACTGTAAGTCAATCGAATTAGTGTAGTATTGGCTGATGGCCATGACGGCGGCAGAGCTCGAGCGATTCGTGGCCGACCTCGCCGGCTCCCCCGACCGATGGCGCCACCTGGTCCGCCACACCACGGACGCACGCGTCTACGAACAGATCGTCGACGACGAGGATGTCAATGCCTGGGTCATCTGCTGGAGCGAGGACCAGGACACCGGATTCCATGACCACGACGAGTCGTCGGCCGCGATCGCGGTGATCTCAGGGCAGGTGCGAGAGGACCGCCTCCGGCTTGGCGACGAGCCCCGCTCGCGCGTACTCGGCGCGGGTCAGGTGTTCACGGTCCCGGCCGTCGCGATTCACCGCGTGCTCCACGCGGGAGATGCGCCGGCAGTGACGATCCACGCGTACTCGCCGCCACTGGTGAGGAGCGGCGCCTATCGCATCGGCCCCGACGGCGAGATCGAGCGAGAGCTGCTCTCCACCGAGGACGAACTGCGCGCCGAGCCGGTGCTCAGCTGACGCCGGCCCGGCGCCCACCCTCCAATAGGATTGCTCCCGGTGTCGGGAGTCGGACGGTACGTGAAGTTCACCGCGCAGCCGGGTCGTGGCGACGAGGTGGCCCAGTCGCTGCTGCGCGCCGCCGATTCGCTCCGCGACACGGCCGGGTGTGAGCTGTACGTGATCAATCGGTCGCCCTCGGAGCCGGACGTCGTCTGGGTGACGGAGTTGTGGCTGAGCCAGGAGGCGCTCGACGGCTCGCGCGAGCAGCTGGGGACGGCCGAGGGCAAGGCCCAGGTCGCCGAGGTGATGGCTCTACTCGCAGGCCCGCCCGAGCTGACCGAGGTCCGGCCGCTCGGCGGCGTCGGCTATCTCGCCGGCGGGAGCGGCTACACGCTCGTCAACCTGGAGGACGTCGAGGACATGGCGAAACGGTTCGGGTTCAGCGAGCAGGGCGAGGCGCGGTTCGCGAACCGGCCACTCGGCGCGGTCCGAACCGGCGTCAGCCACCAGCGCCTGCACCCCGGCGTGCGCCAGGCCTTCGGCCATCGCCACCAGCACGCCGAGGAGGTAGTCGTGATCCTCGCCGGCACCGGCCGGGTGAGGATCGACGACGACGTCAGGGACGTTCGCCCGCTCGACGCCATCCGGATCGCCCCGAGCTCGGCGAGAGCGTTCGAGGCGGGCCCCGACGGCCTCGAATTCGTCGTGTTTGGCCCTCACCACACCGGGGACGCGGTAATGGACGCGGACTTCTGGCCGAGACACGCTGCCTGAGGCGCGCAAATCCAGCACGCATTTTCAACGTGCGGCAAGCGCGACCAGCCGGTCGACCTCCTCCTCCGACGTCCACGCCCCGACGGACGCGCGCACTAGCCCGAACGCAGGGATGCTGCGGACGATCACGCCTTCGCCGGCGAGCCGCGCGACCTCGGCGTCCGCGTCCTCCGCTCCCCACGAGACGAGCGTCGAACGCCCCCTCGGCGAGACTGACAGCCCCCGCTCGGCCAGCCGCTCGGCGAGCCGGGCGGCCATCGACGCGGCACGCTCGTGCACCCAGCCCCAGCCCGCGTCCTCGAACACGCCCAGCGAAGCGGTGGCCCACGCGTTGCGCAACCCGGCCGGGAAGCCGTGGTCGAGGCGCTTGACGCCCTCGGCTTGCGCGAACTCGAGCGCGTTCGCCGGATCCGCCACCGAGCCGTATCCCGGCCACGGCACGAGCAGGTCCTCGAGGCGGTCCTCGCGCACGAACAGCGCGCCGCTCCCCTCGGGACCGCACAACCACTTCTGGCCGGACCCGGCGTAGAAGTCGACGCCGAGTGCGCGCACGTCGATCGGCACCGCGCCGAGCGCCTGCGCGGCGTCGAGCAGCACCGGCACGCCGGTGGCGACGAGTGCGGGCACGTCGGCCACCTCGCCGCCCACCCACGACACGTGCGAACACGCCACCAGCCGAGTCGTACTGGTGACCTCGCCGGCGATCTCGGCGAACGGGACCACGCGGATCTTGACCCCGTGGCGCCGGCGCGCTCGTCCCAGCGGCGCGAGCATGCCGGGGTGCTCCTGGTCGGTCGTGACGATCTCGTCGCCGGGGCGCAGGTCGAGTCCCCCGACCACGGTGTTGATGCCGTCGGTGGTCGACCCGGTGAGCGCGACGTCGGTCGGCTCGCAGCCGAGCGCGGTCGCGTAGCCGGCGCGAGCCCGGTCGGCCAGCCCCATCAGCGCCTCGAAGTACGGGCGACCGCAGCGGCCGTCGGTGGCCTCGGTCTCAATTCGGTCGCGAACGGCGTCGGCCGCGGCGCGGGGAATCGGGCCCTCGGTCCCGGCGTTCAGGTACGAGAGTCGCTCGAGCACGGGGAACTGGGCCCGGAACGTAATTGGGTCGGTGGCAGAGGTCGTAGCTTCGGTCATACCCGTATTCTGTCGATCCGGATGTGCTTCGACTTCGACGCGCGGCCGCCGGCGCCGCCCGAGGACCTGCTGCTCGCCCCGATCGCCGGCGGTGCGGGGGCGGAGGTGCTCGAGCTGACCTCAGCCGACGGGACGCATTTCTCGGTCGCGCTCGCGGAGGCCTCGTCGGACCGCGGGGGCGGGGTCATGATCTTCCCCGACGTCCGCGGCTTGTATCCGTTCTACTCGGAGCTGGCCGAGCGGTTCGCCCAGGCCGGCTACCACGCGATCGCGATGGACTACTTCGGCCGGACCGCCGGCCTCGGTCCGCGCGACGAGGAGTTCGAGTACATGCCCCACGTCCAGCAGCTGACGGTCCCCGGCGTCCAGCAAGATGCCGCTGCCGCTATCACCGCGCTTCGCGAGCGCACGGGCGCGCGCGCCGTCGCCACGGTCGGGTTCTGCCTCGGCGGGTTCGAGTCGTTCCTGGCCGGGGCTGACATGCCCGATCTCGCCGCCGTGATCGGCTTCTACGGCGTACTCACCGGATCGCGGTTCGGCGTCGAGGGTCCACTCGACCGGGCCGGCGACATCCGGACGCCGCTGCTCGGCCTGTTCGGCGGCGCCGACCAGGCGATCCCGGTGGAGCAGGTCGAGCAGTTCGACGCGCGCCTCACCGAGGCCGGCCTGGACCACGAGATCCACGTCTACCCAGACGCACCGCACTCCTTCTTCGACCGCCGGTTCGAGGATTGGGCCGAGGCGTGCGAGGACGCGTGGCGCAGGATGCTCGGCTTCCTCGAGCGCCACAGCGCCTAGGTCGTCGAAGTCTCCGCGCCGGCCTCATCCGGGCCGTCAGGATCCGAGTTAGCCTCGGACTTCGCGTCCGCGCCGTCGGCGTCGGCGTCGGGGTTCGCCTCGGCGCCGTCGGCGTCGGCCTCGGACTTCGCCTCCGCGCCGTGCTCCGCGAGCTCGCGCTTGAGCACCTTGCCGGTGTGGTTTCTGGGCAGCTCGTCGAGGAACACGACCTCGCGCGGGACCTTGTAGTTCGCGAGATTGTCCTTGACGAAGCTCTTGATCTCGTCCCCCGAGAGCTGAGCCCCCTTCTGCGTCACGACGAACGCCTTCAGCCGCTGCCCGAACTTCTCGTCGTCCACGCCGATCGCCGCTGCCTCCTGAATCGACTCGTGCGAGCTGAGTAGCTCCTCCACCTCGGCCGGGAATACGTTCTCCCCGCCCGACACGATCATCTCGTCGTCGCGCCCGTCGATGTAGAGGTGACCAGCCGAGTCGAAATGGCCGACGTCCCCGGAGGACATCAGGCCCTCGATCATGTCCTTGTTGCCGCCCCCGGTGTATCCCTCGAACTGTGAGATGTTGCCGACGAAGATGCGGCCGGTCTCGCCGAGAGGCACCTGCTTGCCGTGCTCGTCGAGCAGCTTGACGATCGACCCGCGCACCACCTTGCCCACGGTGCTCGGGTCCGCGCGCAGATCCTCTGGCGTGGCGATCGTCGCGTACGCGATCTCGGTCGACCCGTACAGGTTGTAGACCACGGGGCCGAACGCGTCGGTCGCGCGCTGCGCGAGGTCTGCCCCGAGCGCCGACCCGCTGACGAAGATGATCCGCAGCGCGGACGTGTCGCGCTGCTTGATCGCCTCCTCACCGAGGTCGACGATGCGCGACAGCATCACCGGAACCACGACGATCGCGGTCGCGCGATGGTGCTGGAGGCTGTCGAGCGTCACCTCGGGGTCGAACCGGCGACGCACGACGAGCGTCGACCCGAGCCCGACGCCGACCATCGCCTGCAGGAACCCGAACGCGTGGAACATCGGCACGCACAGCTCGGTCACCTCTCTGGCGCGAAGCGGCACCTTGCTCAACAGCCCGCCGAAAAGCGACAGCGAGCGCGGCTCGGCTCGGGGAGCGCCTTTCGGCGTTCCGGTGGTACCGCTCGTGAGGATCGTGATTCGCGGCCACTCGTCGGGCTTCGGAGGAGCGGTCTTGTCACCGGCGTCGATCAGCGCATCGAGCGTGTCCTCGCCGGGCTCGTCCGCCCAGGCCCGGTAGCGTCCACGCGGAGGGTCTTCGATCCCTGCGAGCATCTCCGCGTACTCCTCGTCGTAGACGAGCAGGTCGGTCCCCTCGCGCGTGGCGACCTCCCTGATCTGGGGACCGGCGAACGAGGTGTTGAGCAGCACGATCCGCGCACCGGACTTGGCGGCGGCGAACACCGCCTCGAGGAAGCCGCGGTGGTTGCGTGCCAGAATCGCCACGCCCTCTCCGGCTCTGAGCCCTTTGTCGCGCCAGGCGTTCGCGAGCGCGTTCGAACGATCATCGAGCTCGGTGTAGGTCAGCTCGCCGCGCTCGTCGATCATCGCGGCCCGGTCGCCGTGACGCGCTGCGCCGGCGACGATCGCGCCACCGATCAGGCCGTAGCGCTGGAAACCGCGAACCAGCAGCGCGAGACGCCGTGGCGGCTCGGGACCTAGGAGCCCGGCCCGGACGGAGATACCTGCGAAATATGCCTCGTCGCCGGCGCGCTCGGCGATCTTGGTCGCGCTGCCCATGAGACCCTTCGGGTCGCGCGCGGCGTTGATGATGGCCTTCGGGTCGAGGTTGACGATCGGACTCTCCTCCTCTTACGGCTGTGTCACGGCTTCATGGAATTTTGCTCATTCGGGAAGGTTCCGGGCGTACGGGCGTCAGGTGGGATGGGGGCTCAAAGAGCATGCATACCAGGAGAACGCCCAGATTATTCGCACTCGTCGCGATCGCAACCGCCGGAAGCTGCGCGACCGCAGAGTGTCGAGACGGCTCGAGCGGACAACTCCTCTTGTCCGCAGCGGACTCGCTGCAGTCTCTGCAGCGATGAGATGGCGCCGCCGCCGACCCCACGCGGCGGCGGCGTCCCCATCGCCTCAGCGAAGCGAATGAATCGTTTGCGTCTTCATGGGTAGTAGAGGTTGCGATGGCCGGCAAGCTCATCTCGTTGTCGCTGTGCGTGCCGCTGCGGTCCGCGCAGCTCGTGACGCGTGCGGTCGGCGGTGTCGCGGGACGTGCTCTCGAGATCTCCGGGCGTGCGATCCAGGTCGCCTCGTCCGCTCGATCGAGTCGCGTCGAGCGTGACGTCGACCGCGCTGAACGTGGCGCCCCGCGGCGACCTCGTGACCCCGCGTCGCGACCGGCGCCCGCGGCGCGACCGGCGCCCCCGGTAGACACGCCGTCCGCGCCCCGTGCCCTCCGGCCGGAGTCAGCGCCTGCACCACCTGCGTCGCCCGAGCCTCCGACCCACGTGTCCGAAGAGCCGGTCCTGGTACGCGAGTCCGCGGAGCCGGGCGCCGAGGAAGGTGCCGGCGCGAGGGTCACGGTAATCGAGCCGTGGACCGGCTACGGCCGGATGAACGCCCGGGACGTGATCGACCGCGTCCCGACCGCCAGCGTCGCCGAGCTTGCCGCGCTGCGACTGTACGAGGCCCGACATCGCGCCCGCCGCACCGTGCTCGCCGCGGTCGATCGCCGGCTGGAGCTGGCGACCGGCGGCCGTCCGGCCTGATCCGCACCGCCGACGAAAGGAGCAGGCGACGTGCCTGAAGCGAAGACCCTGAACGAACGTGACACGAAGCTGGTGAGATGGTTGGGTGAAGCCCACACCAAGGAAGCCGAGCTCGAGGCCGACCTGAACGCCCACATCGCGTTGACCCAGAAGCCCGCCTACAAGAAGCGCCTCCAGCAGCATCTCAAGGAGACGCGCGACCACAAACGGCGTGTTGCCGCGCGGATCAAGAAGCTCGGCGGCCCGGCCGGTCAGGGCTTGCTCGCCGTTCCGGCCACGGTCGGCGAGGTCGCCGGCAAGACCGTCGCCGCCGTCAAAGGCCAGGTTGGAGTGGCTCGGGCGCTCGTCACCGAGCAGGCCGAGACCCATCTGCGCAACGCGCAGGACGAGCTGCGCGAGGAGCACACCGAGATCGCGATTTACACCCGCATCGAAGTGCTCGCGACCGCGGTCGGCGATCGCGACACGGCGCAGCTCGCGCGTGACATCCGGCGCGACGAGGAGCGGATGGCCAAATACCTCGCCGCCGAGCTCAGCCGGCTGGTCAAGGACGTCGTGCGCGCCGAGATACCGCGCGACCAGCGAGCGACGACGTCGCGGACGCGATCGAGACGGTCGTCGAGCACGTCTCGATCGCGCGCGAACAGCCGGCCACGGTCGACCGCGCGGACCTCGACGCGCAAGCCGGCCGCGACCACACGGACGCGGAGCACCGGATCGACCCGGAGCTCACGCTCCCGCGCGGCCGCCCGAGGCTGACCGTTCGCGGACGCCGGCGGCCCGGCCGGGCTCGAGTCCGGCCGGGCCGCCCCGGCTCGACGTGTGAGGTCGGACACGTGAGCCGATGGGTGCGCTGGTGCGCTGCCCCCTGGGCCTCGGCGGCTCGCCAGCCTCCGAGACACACTGTTCGACGTCGAATTGCGGCGCACGACGCCGCGCTCCGCTGCGGCGAGGGAACCATGACGGATCGCGGCTTCGCACTGCGCGAGCCACGGACGCTCGCGTGCTGAGAGCGTAAGCGAGCGTTCGCCGAACCGTGTTGTCGACCCGTGAAATATCCGGGCCGGCTGGGTCCGAACAAGGCGTTGGAAATCCCGTACCGCTGGGTAGACAAACGATGTCGTCGTCGAGGAGAGAACGATGCTGACGAACATTCACGGTCCTGCCGACACACACGAGGACGAGCGACACGAGGGCATGGTCTGGTTCGCCGAGGAGTGCGTGGCCAACGGCGCGCCACTCGAGAGCTACGTGATCCACGCCGAGAGCATCGGTGACCGAGAGCTCGCCACCTTTTTTCGCCGCGCGCTCGCCCACAGCCGGCGGGTGAGGCCCGGCGACCGGCGCAGGCTCACCCGCCGGCTGCACGGCAACCGCAGGCGCAGCTGACTGCGTAGCGGCGGCGCTAACGGGGCGACTGGCGGTCCATTACGGCCAGGCGCAACCCGGCGCCGACCGGGACGACCGTGTGCGTCAGCGCCGCCTCGGCCTCGATCAGCGACGTGAACTCGACCAGCTCGTGCTCGTGTGACCGGACGTTGTCGACCGCCAGCACTGCGCCGGGGGCAAGCGTCCGAACGAGGGCGGGCACATACCCGGGATAGGCCGGACGCTCGGCGTCGAGGAACACGAACTCCCACTCGGCGTCGGCCGAGCGAGCGAGCGTCTCGGCCGCATCTTCGGTCCGGAGCTCGGCCCGCTCCGCGAGTCCGGCGCGGCGCAGGTTCTCGAGCGCCAGCCCGGTGCGACCCCCGTCGACGTCGACGCTGATCACCGTCCCCCCGGTCGCCTCCGCGGCGTCCGCGAGCCAGATCGTGGAATAGCCGTTTGACGTGCCGAGCTCGAGGATCCGACGCGCCCCGGTCGCGCGGATCAACACGCCAAGGAGCTCCGCCGTGGGCGGTTCGACGTTTCTGAAGCGCTCGAGTCGGTCGGAGCGAGACTCGTCGTGTTCCTTGCTTCTCGCGTACAGCTCGTCGGCGAGCCGGCGGCGGGCCTCGTTCATCAACCCAGCACGCTACCCGCCAGCGCGGCCTTGGCCGGCCCCGGCTCGGGCGGTCGCACGTCCTCGAGGCGGTCGACGTCGGCGAGCGCCGGGAACAGCCGTCCCCAGCTGACAGCGAGCAGAATCGTCATTACGCCGCCGCCCACGACCGCGGGAATCGTGCCCACCAGATACGCGGCGAGCCCGGACTCGAACGCGCCAAGCTGGTTCGAGGCGCTGATGAACACCATCTCGACCGCGTTCACCCGACCCCGCAGCCGGTCGGGCGAGGCGAGCGCGACCGTCGTCGAGCGGATATTCATGCTGTACAGGTCGACGAACCCGCTCACGGCAAGGGCGAGCAACGAGATCACGAACACGCGCGAGAGACCGAACACGATGATGCTCGCGCCGTACAGGCCGACGACGAGCAGCAGCGTCCGGCCGGCCCTCCGTTCGATCGGGTGGCGAGTGATCCACGCAGCGCCGAGCAGCGCGCCGACCGCCGGCGCGGCACGGAGGACTCCGAGGCCGGTAGCGCCGACGTGCAGGATCGAGCGGGCGAACACAGGCAGTAGCGCCACCGCCCCGCCGAACAGGACCGCGAGCAGGTCGAGCAGGATCGCGCCGAGCAGGATCTCGGTCCGGCGCACAAACCGGAGCCCTTCGAGCACGCTCTCGACGCTCGGCGGCGGGACCGCGCCGTGGTCATCGAGATCAGCGGCCGGGTGCGGATGCATCGCCATGACGATCCCGGACGAGATCACGCACGAGCCGGCCGCGAGCAGGTACACGAGCCCCGGTGAGACGCCATACAGCAGCCCCCCGAGTGCCGGGCCGATCACCATTCCCGCCTGGCTCGCGATCGAACGGAGGACCATCGCGTTCTGCAGAAGGTCGACGCCCACGAGCGTCGGCGGCATCGCCCGCGCCGCCGGCCATCCGAGCGCCATCGCGACGCCCGCGCCGACGGCGAGGGCCAGGTACGGCCAAACCTCGGTCGTCCCCGACCCGCTGACCAGCGCCAGGCCGACGCTGATGCACGCCGCCAGAAGCAACGAGCCGGCGAAGATCAACCGCCGGGGCACCCGGTCGGCCAACTGCCCGGCCGGCAACGCAAGAACGAACAGCGGCACGAACTCGGCCAGCCCGATCCACCCGAGATCGAGTGCGCTCCGATGCAGCGCGTAGACCTCCCAGCCGATCACAACCTCGATCGCCTGGAGGCTGATGCCCATCCCGAGCAGGGCCAGCCACCAGAGGCGAAAGTCGCGCACCTCGAGCGCGGGACCGAAGCGTCTCAAGGCATCGTCGCGACCAGGGTCATATGACCCAGCCTACCCAGGCCGATCCCACTGGCCGCACCGAGCCCGGCGACTGAAGCTACAAGGCCCCGGTGGCGCCCCGCCGGCGAACGAGCGCGTCGATCGCCGCGGCGACCAGGAGCACAATCGCCGTCGCGATGAACTGGCCGGCCGCGCTGATGCCCATCAGCGCCAGGCCGTTGTAGACCACCGCGATCACGAGGCCACCGAGCAGCGCGTGGAGCGGCTTGCCGCGTCCGCCGAACAGGCTGGCGCCGCCGATCACCGCCGCCGCCACCGCGTACAGCGTGTACGTGCCGCCGTCGACGCCGGTCGAGATCGACCCTAGGAAGGAGACGTACACGAGCCCAGCGATACCGGCGGTCATGGCGCTGAACACGAACGCCAGCCGGCGCACGCGCTGCACATTGATGCCGGCGCGACGCGCGGCCTCCGGATTTCCGCCGATGGCATACATGTACCGCCCGAGCCGCGTGCGAGCCAAGAAGATGGAGTACACGAGCAGCACGATCCCGACGAACGGGACCACGTACGGGACTCCCTTCAGCGGGATCAGCAGGCCGCGGTTGATGCTGCACACGTAGACGAGCAGGATTCCGCCGATCGCCGCAGCACCGATCTGCAACAGCGTTACGCTGAGCGGCGGCGTGGTGAGACCCTTGGCGCGCCGATGCGCCGCACGGCGTATCGATACAGCCGCATAGATCGCAATCACCACCACCAGGATGATCCAGCTGGCCGCGACGCTGATATTGGCGTTCACGAGCTTGTAGACCGGGCTCGAGTTGTCCAGCGATATCACGCCGCCGACCGCGTGCTTGTCGATGGTGGCGAGCTCGATCACGACGCCCTCGAAGAACAACAGTCCGGCGAGCGTCACCACGAACGACGGAACGTGGAGCCTCGTGATCAGGCTTCCCTGGATGTAACCGATTCCCGCGGTCACGCCGACGCCGCCGATGATCCCCAGCCACCATGGGAAGTTGACCGGAGGAGCGATCAACTCGGCGGTCACGAAGCCGCCGACGCCGAGCACGAACCCAACGGACAGATCGATCTCTGACAGGATGAGGGCGAAGATCTGGGCGGCCCCAAGCAGGATGTAGATCGATGCCTGCTGGAACAGGTTGACCAGATTGAGCGCGGAGCCGAACTTGGACCGCTCGATCTGGAAGAAGATGATGATGACGATCAGGCCGGCGATCACCGGCAGCGCGCCGCTCTCCCCGCTCTTGATCCGACGCCATTGCGCGCCCAGGTAGTCGCCGAGTGAGTCGGCGAGTACCTCGGGCGCGGCGGTGATGAGGTCAGCGTCGGTCTCAGGGGCGGCAGTCTCGTCCTCGGCCAGCTCGGTCGAGAGTGGTGCCTCTTCCAGCTCGGACGGCACATTGGGGCTTGAGAACTCGTCAGGCATCAGCCCTCCTGTCCGGCCGAGCGTGGGACCGCCGTGTGATCCACCGTACGCGTCGACCGCCCGGTCGTCATGTAGTCGACAACCGTGCTCGGATCGAAGTCGGACACCGGACCCTGAGCGACCATGTGGCCCAGGTACAGGATCACGACGTGGTTCGCGACCGCGAACACATCGTTGAGATTGTGGGAGACAACGAGCACGGAAACGCCCTGCGAAGCGAGCCGTTTGATCAAGCTCAACACCGTCCTCGTCTGCGACACGCCCAGCGCCGCCGTCGGCTCGTCCATGATCACGAGCTTCGCCTTGGCCATCACCGCCTTGGCGACCGCGACCGACTGCCGCTGGCCACCCGACAGGGACGCTACCGGCTGGCGGATCGACCTGATCGTCTTGACCGAGAGCTCCTCCAGCGTCTGCTTGGCAGTCGTCTCCATCTTCGCTTCATCGAGCAATCCACGCTCGAGCGGCTCATGGCCGAGGAACATGTTCTGGACGATGTCGAGGTTGTCGGCAAGCGCCAGATCCTGATAAATCGTGGTGATTCCGGCGGCCTCGGCCTCGCGCGGTCCATGGAAGCGAACGGGCTTCCCCTCCCACACGAGCTCGCCCTCGTCGGGCGCCCACAGCCCGGCGATCGTCTTGATCGTTACCGACTTGCCGGCGCCGTTGTCGCCCGCGAGCGCCGTCACCTTGCCCGCGGGGATCTCGAAGTCGATCTTGGTCAGCGCCTGCACGGGGCCGAACCGCTTAGTTACCCCGCGAAGCTCCAGCAGCGGTGCGCCGTTCGAGCTGGGGGTCGCTGGGACCGGCTCGGTGGCGGGACTGTCCGAAGTGCTCATCGTCCTCCCTATGTGCGACGGGCCCCTCCGGTGTGGCGGAGGGGCCCATACACACTATCGCTTCGACAAGGATTCTTAGGTCAACTCGTGATCCCCGCCGCCTTACAGTCCGCCGCGTACTTCCCCGCGCATAGCTGTGACGCGGGCACGAAGTTGTCCTTCACAACCGTGTCGTTCATGTTCGCGGTCGTCACCCACTCCGGAACGAGCAGCGACGACGGAACCGACGTATGCGTAGTCGGGTCCACGGTCGTGGCGTTCAGCAGCGTCGCTGGCGCGGTCTTGCCGGCGCGCAGATACATCGCGAGCGCCACCGCCGCCTGCGCCTCCAGGTAGATCGGCTTGTAGACCGTCCCGCACTGGTAGCCGGAGAGGACGTTCTGTAGACCCGTCAGGGTCGCGTCCTGCCCGGTCGTCGGGAACGTCTTCGGCTTGACCCCGTGGCTCTGCAGGTAGCTGATGATCGGCGCGCCCGTCTCATCGTTC
>OBLV0100000328.1_pt1 | contig 14860 bp, 11 predicted proteins | sample 1520071 | NCBI WGS metagenome assembly OBLV01 (sample SAMEA3888446, study PRJEB22518) | metagenome | reverse complement strand
TCCTGGAAATCCAACAAGCCTGGGCGCTCGCCGCCGCATAACCGCAAAAGTCGAGGTCTACTGGCAGAAGTTGTATTTCTCTTACTTACAGTACACTTCCCATCGAAACACCTTTTCCCTACGTCCACCGAGCAACGCAGATGAGGTACATGTGCAGCCAAAGGTTTTCGGATATGTCCGCTCCTCACGTTTTGATCCGGCGAAGGCGGTACGGCTACAACGCGAGATTGAAGAGTACGCAGATCGTGAAGGTCTGGCATTGGCCTACGTCTATACTGACAACGGTGTTTCAAGCACGGCACTAGTGCGATCGGGCTTAGCGTAATGCTGGATTCGTTGGCTCATCCCAGCGCGTACGGCGTGGTTATTCCGGCGGCGTATCACTTGTCATGGAAGCCTGAGGTACGGGAGACGTTGGAGCAGCAAATCCGAGACGTTGGGGCGGTGTTGTATGTGATGCCCTGCCGTGGTGAGTTGTGCAGCTAGTCGCGCTGAGTTCGGTCATCCCGAAGGTGGTGGTGGTGGCTACTCGCACCCTGAATGATGCCATGCGGCGGCGTACTCTCCGCAGCTTGTGGCAGCCAGGTTCGGCCGAGACTACTCGGTGTCGTCGGTCTGGTGCTCGTGGCTCGGCTCTATACGGAACGGGTCTTTGCGTCCCGCACTCTAATCGATAGGCCGGCCCTCGTGGTCTTGTCGCGGATGCCAGCTCATGATGTGTCCGGGCGTTAATTAATGTCGTGGTGGTCGTCGAACGCGCCTAGGCGGGCGTGGATATGGGCGGCTTCGGGGTGTCGAGGCCACGCTGGTGTCGGCCAGCGCGGCTGCGGTCCAGGTATCGAGGTCGGGGCCGGGGTGCGAGCCCAGCAGCCGAAACACCCGCGCAGCGGGACGTCCAGGGTGCTAATACGACCAGGAGAACACCGCGCGCACGTCGGCGTGCTCATCACCACCGGCCGCCAGCACATCCAGGCGGTAGCGGCCCAGCTCGGCGACCAGGCTGGTCAGGGACTCCGTGGGATGGGCCACCGTGACCTGCGCGGCTACCCGCAGCGTCAGCGGCAGCCGCGCACACCGCTGCACCAGCTCTGCGGCGGCGGCCGGCTCGGCCCACTGCGTCCAGGACAGCCTGCACAAACGACCGGTCGGGCGGGAACGCCGCCATGTCTGAGGTACGGCTGACGAACACGCGAACCAACCGCTGGCTTCGGTTTGTTGCACCTCATCCTCCAAGCGACCACTTAGCCGCCGGCTGGGTTGGCCGGCTCCGGCGGCACGGCAGTGTCCACCCCGGCCTCCTTGCGCTGCTCAGGGGTGATCGGGGTGGGCGCGCCGGTCAGCGGGTCAAAGCCGTTGCCGGTCTTCGGGAACGCGATGACCTCGCGGATGGAGTCGGTGCCGGACAGCAGCGCGCAGCAACGGTCCCAGCCGAACGCGATCCCGCCATGCGGTGGCGGCCCGTACTTGAACGCCTCCAGCAGGAACCCGAACTTGCTTTCTGCCTCGGCCTTGGACAACCCAATGACCTCGAAGACCCGCTGCTGCATCTCAGCGCTGTGGATACGGATCGAGCCGCCCGCGATCTCGTTGCCGTTGCAAACCAGGTCGTAAGCCTGCGCCAACGCTTGCGCCGGCTCGGTGTGGAACCGCTCGGCCCACTCCGGGGTGGGTGCGGTGAACGGGTGGTGCAGCGCGGTCCAGCCGGTGCCCTCGGCGGCCGGCTCGAACATCGGCGCGTCCACCACCCAACACAACGCCCACTCATCGGGGTCGATCAGTCCGCAGCGCCGGCCGACCTCCAGCCGGACCGCGCCGAGCAGCGCCTGCGCCTGCGTCGGCGGCCCAGCGGCGAAGAACGCGCAGTCGCCGGGGTTGGCGCCCACCGCCTCGCGCAGCCCGGTCCGCTCCGCCTCGGACAAGTTCTTGGCCACCGGCCCGCCCAGCGTGTCGTCCAGCCCGAAGGTGACGTACGCCAGCCCCTTGGCACCGCGAGAGCGGGCCCAGTCCTGCCAACCGTCGAAGGCCCGCCGCGGCTGGTCCGCGCCGCCCGACATGACCACTGCGCCGACGTACGGCGCCTGGAAGATCCTAAACGGGGTAGCAGCGAAGTACCCAGTCAGCTCGACCAGCTCGTAGCCAAAGCGCAGATCCGGCTTGTCGGTGCCGAACCGCCTCATCGCCTCGGCGAAGGTGAGCTGTGGCAACGGTCGGGGCAGCTCGTGGTCGGCCAGCTCCAGCCACAGCGCAGCGGTGATCGCCTCGCCGAGCTCGATGACGTCGGCTTGCTCGACGAAGGACATCTCAATGTCGAGCTGGGTGAACTCCGGCTGCCGATCGGCCCGGAAATCCTCATCCCGAAAGCACCGGGCGATTTGGTAATAACGCTCCATCCCGGCCACCATCAAAAGCTGCTTGAAAAGCTGCGGTGACTGCGGCAATGCGTACCAGCGGCCCGGCTGCAACCGCACCGGCACCAGGAAGTCGCGGGCCCCCTCGGGGGTGGACCGGGTCAGGTCGGGCGTCTCGATCTCGACGAACTCCCGCTCGTCCAGCTCCCGGCGGGCGATCCGGTTGGCTTCGCTGCGCATCCGCAGCGCATTACCCGGCCCGCTCCGGCGCAGGTCCAGGTAGCGGTACTTAAACCGGGTCTCCTCGCCGGCCTCGGCTCCCCCACCATCCACCGGGAACGGCAGCGGCGCGGCCTCAGACAGCACGGTCAGCTCCGTCGCAATGACCTCGACCGCGCCGGTGGGTAGCTCCGGGTTCTCGTTGCCAGCCGGCCGGAGGGCGACCGCGCCGATCACCTGAATGCAGTACTCGGCGCGAAGCTGATGCGCCTCCTCCGCGCGGAAGACCACCTGGACGTAGCCGGATGCATCCCGCAGGTCGATAAAGATGACCCCGCCGTGGTCGCGGCGGCGCGCCACCCAGCCGGCCAGGGTGACTGGCCGACCGGCGTGCTCGGCCCGCAGCGAGCCGGCAGCGTGGGTGCGGATCATGGAAGTTGCTCCTTCAGGGTGGTGACCAGGTCAGTGAGCGGGACGGCGCGCTGCTGGCCGGACCCGAGGTCCTTAAGCTGGGCCACGCCGTCGGCGATATCTCGCTCGCCGAGGATCACCGCGTACCGCGCGCCAGAGCGGTCCGCCGCCTTCATCGAGCCCTTGAGCCCTTTCGCGCCGAACACCAGGTCGCAGGCCACCCCGGCCTGCCGCAGCTCGGTAGCCAGCGGCAATGCTCGGCGCCGCGCCGCTGCCCCGAGCGGCACCACGAACACCACCACCCGGGCGGTCTCCTTCGGGACATGGTCCTCGGCAGCCAGGGCGAGCAAGGTACGGTCGATCCCGATCGCCCAGCCGATGCCGGATACGTCCGGGCCGCCGAGCCGCGCCGACAGTCCGTCGTACCGCCCACCGCCGCCAATCGACGCCTGCGCACCCAGCCGGTGGTGGACGTACTCGAAAGTGGTCCGGGTGTAGTAGTCCAGGCCGCGGACCAGCCTTGGGTTCTCGGTCCAGGAGATACCGAGCCCGGCGAGCTGCTCGCGGACCGCGTCGTAGTGCGCGCGGCAGTCGTCGCACAGGTGGTCGACCATTAGCGGCGCGTCGGCGACCTGCGCCGCGACCTCCCGGCGCTTGTCGTCCAGTACCCGCAGCGGGTTGAGCTCGATCCGGCGACGGGTCTCGTCGTCGAGGTCTAGCCCGCGCAGGAAGTCCTGCAGCTTGATCCGGTACGCCGGCCGGCAGGCCCGGTCGCCGAGGGTGTTGAGCTGGGTGCTGAAGTCGGTGATCCCGACTGCGGCGAAGGCGTGCACCCCCAGCGCCACCACCTCGGCGTCCAGTGTCGGGTCGTCCAGCCCGAGGGCTTCGACGTCCACCTGAGTGAAGTGCCGGTAGCGGCCGGCCTGCGGTTGTTCGTAGCGGAAGTTCGGTCCGACGCTGTACAGCTTGACCGGCAACTGCCCGGCGTACAGGTTGTGCTCGATCGCGGCCCGGATCAGGCCGGCGGTTAGCTCTGGCCGCAGCGTCAGCGACCGGCCGCCCTTGTCGGTAAAGGTGTACATCTCCTTGGTCACCACGTCGGTGGACTCACCCACGCCGCGCTGAAACAGTGCGGTGTCCTCAAAGATTGGCGTTTCGATGTAGCCGTAGCCGGCGAGCCGGAGCGTACGGGTCATCGACTCACGGATCGCGAGGAAGGTTGCCGAGTCCGGCGGCAGCGTGTCGAAGGTGCCCTTGGGGGCGGAGAAGTTCGTGCTCACAGTCCTGTCCTTGGCCCGGTCCTTGGCCCCGTCGCTGGGAGCGTCCGGCTGGCGGCCATCCGCAGGTACGGGTTGCTGACCCGCTCCTGGCCGATGGTGGTCGAGTTGCCGTGACCGGGATGAACCACGGTCGCGTCGTCCATCGGCAGCACCACCCGGGCCAGCGAGTCGAACATCGCCGCCTCGCTGCCGCCGGGCAGGTCGACCCGGCCGATCGCGCCTTCGAACAGCAGGTCGCCAGAGAACAGCACCGGGGCCTCCGCCCCCGGCACCGGCGGTGAGTTGAGCGCGGTGGACAGCCCGAAGACCACCGAGCCGGGAGTGTGCCCGGGGGTGAGCGCGACGGTCAACTCAAGCCCGGCCAGCGACAGCGTCGAGGCGTCTGCCAGCTCGCGTACATCCGACGGCTCGGCGAAGGTGAGCTGGCCGAACAGCGGGGTGCCCGGCGGCAGCCCGATCCCGCTCCACGGGTCGGCCAACTGGTGCCGGTCGGCCGGGTGAATGTAGGCCGGTACGTCCCGGGCGTCACACACCGGCACTACCGAGAAGGTGTGGTCAAAATGGCCGTGGGTCAACAGCACGGCGACCGGGTGCAGCCGGTGGGTGGCCAGCACCTCCGTCAACTGCGGCACGGCGCCGACGCCCGGATCAATGACCAGGCACTGCTCGCCAGCGCCCGGCGCCACGACGTAGCAGTTCGTCGGGCCGGCGAGGAACCCGGTGACGAGCACGAGGGGACCGTCCTTTCGATGTTCGGCTGACCAGCTAAGGCTACCCAGCAGACCGGTCCGAGCCCGATGCGGATATCGCCAGTGCCGCCGCGGCTACCACCGCCCCGGCCAGCGTCACGACCAGGACCAGGCCAACCCAGAGCCGCTGCGCAACCACGGTGGTGTGGCCAACCTGCTGCCACACTTGCGTCTGGGTGCCGGTCAAGCCGCGAAGCCGCCAGGACTGCACCGCGCTGCGAGTCAGCTCGGCCAGCGGCAGCGTCACCCCGAAGACCGCCCCGGCGACCGCAGTGGCCAGCGGACCGACGGACCGCAGCACCGAGCCAAGCGCCAGCCCATTGCCGGCGACCAGCAGGACCAGGCCGGGCACGGTGGCGAGGATCCCGGTCCCGGCCGGCAGCAGGATCAACGCTCCGACCACGCAGACCAGCAAGCCGACCACGATCACCGCGCGGCGGCGGATCTCCGGCAGCAGCGCGCCGAGTACGGCGGCCAGCAGCCCGACCACGGCGACGGCGCTCAGCAGCCCGCCGGCACCGGCGACACCGCCGGAGGCCGCCGGCAGGTCCAGCAGGGAGTACGTCCGGATCGTGATCACGCCGGCGGCGGTTGGCCCGACCGTGGCCGCGGCGACCAGGGTGACCACCGCGGTCGCCGAACCCACCGCACCGCGCCCATCCGCAGACCATGCACGCCGATCAGGGGTCCGCCGAGCTGGGGCCCGCCGGGCTGGACCGGCACCGCGGGTCAGCCCGGCCGCGACGACGGCGATGGCGGCCAGCCCGGCCAGCAGCACCACCACCAGCAGTACGGCCGCTCGGCCAGGCAGCCGCGGCAGGCTCAGCGCGATCAGCGCCGTGGGTCCGCCGGCAGCCAGCGGCAACAGCGCGGCCAGGTCGACCCACCGCGGGTACAACCGGGGTCGGCGGTCGGCCAGGCTGGCGGCTGCCAGTGCGATACCGAACACCGCGGCCACCGCGAGCAGCCACTGGTAGGGCCGGAGCTGGTGGCGCCAGTCGCTGCTCGGGCCGGGCGAGAACCGGGCCAGCCACGGATCGGCGACCACCGTGCCGATGACCGCGGCCGCCCAGGCCGCGGCGAGTAGCGGCCGGACCCGGGCGGCAGCGGCACCGACCAGCGCCGCAGTCGCGGCCAGCAGGCAGCCGGCACCGCTGCCGTGCAGCGTGCGCACCAAGTACAAATCACCCACCGAGTGCACCGTCGAAGACAGCCGGTACCCGCACACCAGCATCGAGAGACCGGCCAGCAGCACCGTCCAGGGCGGCAGCACCCGGGCCAGCCAGCCGGCCAGCGGAGCGGCCAGGCAGGCCATCGCCCCGCCGATCAGCAGCATTCGGCCCACGGCCGGCGAACCGGCTGGCACTCCCAGTTCGCTCAGGATGCCGGGCAGCTTGACGGTCAGCCGGTCAGTCAGCACCACCAAGGCCAGCGGTGCCGCGGACAAGATGGCCAGTAACGAGCAGATCGTGGACGGACCGGGCCGGGCGTGTGCCACCGGATCACGCCCGAGCGTAGGCCGAGGGGGTGGGTTGTCGTGCTGGACGGGTCCGGTCATTTGTCCTCCGTGGGCCGGCACCGACGCGCGGAGGGTGCCACCGCTCGGGCACGCTAGGGGTGCGGACCGGGTACCGGCAAGCACCGTACGGCGTGCCAGCCGGATCCGCCCACTCTGCCAGCCGCGAACGGCCGCGCTATAGGCTCATCCCGCCCCAAAGGTTCGAGGGAGGATCCGCGGTGCCGACCACCAAGCAGCGGCGACAGACCGCCCGGCGCCGGCTCGAGCGGCAGCTCGCCCGGCGGGCTCACGAGGCGCGTCGGCGCCGCACCCGCAACCTCGTGGTTGGTGCGGTGACTCTGGGTCTACTGGTGGTGTCCGTCGGGGTGTTGCTGATCGCCAGCAGGCTGCACCGGACGGTGCCTGGCGCCGCGACCGCCCCGACCAGCTCAGCCACCGCCTCGATCAGCCCGACCGCAGCACCGGTCCCGACCGCGACCTTCGCCAAGGGCACCCGAGCGGCGCGGAAGACCACCGGCCCGTGCCAGTACGCGGAGACCGCGCAGACGGTGTCCTCCCCGTACACCAAGGATGTCGGCCTGCCGCCGGACCCGGCGCATACCCCGAAGACCGGCACCGTGGCGTTCACGCTGGACACCAACCAAGGCACCCTCACCCTCGCGCTGAACCGGGCCAAGGCGCCGTGCACGGTACAGAGCTTCGTCTACCTGGCCAGCAAGAAGTTCCTGGATGGTACGCACTGCCACCGGCTGACCACCTCGGCGACGCTGAAGGTGCTGCAGTGCGGTGACCCGTCCGGCACCGGTGAGGGCGGGCCGACGTACCGGATCAAGGACGAGGGTCTGACCGGCGCCACCTACCAGCGCGGCACGGTAGCCATGGCCAACTCCGGACCGAACACCAACGGCAGCCAGTTCTTCCTGGTGTACGGCGACTCCCAGCTCGACCCGAAGTACACCCCGGTGGGTACGATCAGCGCCGGGCTGGACGTCATCGACAAGATCGCCAAGGCAGGCAGCGACGACTCCAACGGCGCTGGCGACGGCCAACCGGTGCTCGGTGTGACGATCATCAGCGCGCGGGCCAAGGCGGTCTGAGCGGCCCGCGACCGGGGGACCAGATCAGGACGCCGAGGAGATCCGGTACACGTCGTAGACGCCGTCCACGGCGCGGATGGTGCGCAGCACGTGACCGAGGTGCTTGGCGTCCCCGAGTTCGAAGCTGAACCGGCTGATCGCCACCCGGTCACGGGTGGTGCTGACGGTGGCGGACAGGATGTTCACCCGCTCATCCGAGAGCACCCGGGTGATGTCGGACAGCAGCCGGTGCCGGTCCAGCGCCTCGACCTGGATGGCCACCAGGAACACCGAGTCGTTGGACGGCCGCCAGGTCACCTCGACCAGCCGCTCGGCCTCCTGGATCAGCACGATCGCATTCGTACACGCCTCACGGTGTACTGAGACTCCCCCGCCACGGGTGACGAACCCAATGATGTTGTCGCCGGGAACCGGGGTACAGCACTTGGCCAGCTTGACCCATATGTCGCTGGCGCCAGCGACCACCACGCCCGCGTCGGGGGTGACCCGCCGGTGGGGGGTACGGGTCGGGGTGGTCGTCTCGGCGATGTCCTCGACCGCCCCCTCCGGACCACCGAGGGCGGCCATCAGCCGGCGCACCACCGTCTGCGCGGAGACCTGCTTCTCGCCAATCGCGGCGTACAGCGTGGACACGTCGGGGAACCGCATGTCCTTGGCCATGGTGATCATCGCTTCGCCGCCGAGCAGCCGTTGCAGCGGCAGACCCTGCTTGCGGACCGCCCGGCTGATCGCGTCCTTGCCAGCCTCTACTGCGTCCTCGCGGCGCTCCTTGGCGAACCATTGTTTGATCTTGTTCTTCGCCCGTGGGCTTTTGACAAACAGCAGCCAGTCCTGGGACGGCCCGGCGGTCTCCGACTTGGCGGTGATGATCTCGACTGTATCGCCGTTATCCAGGGTGCTGCCCAGGGCGACCAGCTTGCGGTTGACCCGGGCGCCAATGCACCGGTGGCCGACGTCGGTGTGGATGGCGTAGGCGAAGTCGACCGGGGTGGACTCGGCCGGCAGCGCGATCACATCCCCCTTGGGAGTGAAGACGAAGACCTCTTGGGCGCCGAGGTCGTAGCGCAGCGAGTCCAAGAACTCCGCTGGCTCCTGGGTCTCCCGCTGCCAGTCCAGCAACTGGCGCAGCCAGGGCATGTCGTCCTGGGCCATTGGTCCGGTTAGGTCCGAGCCCTTGTGCTCCTTGTACTTCCAGTGCGCGGCGATGCCGTACTCGGCGGTGCGGTCCATTGCGTGGGTACGGATCTGTAGCTCGACCGGCTTGCCCTCCGGGCCGATCACGGTGGTATGCAGCGACTGGTACATGTTGAACTTGGGCATTGCGATGTAGTCCTTGAACCGGCCTGGCACCGGCTGCCAGGTCGCGTGGATCACCCCGAGCGTTGCGTAGCAGTCTCGTACCGTGTCCACCAGGACCCGCACCCCGACCAGATCGTAAATGTCGGTGAACTCCCGGCCCCGTACGATCATCTTCTGGTAAATCGAGTAGTAGTGCTTCGGCCGGCCGGTGACCGTCGCCTTGACCTTTGCCTCGCGAAGCTGTGCGCTGACCACGTCTATGCACTGGGTGAGGTACACGTCGCGCTGCGGCGCCCGATCAGCAACCAACCGGACGATCTCTTCGTACCGCTTGGGGTAGAGGATGGCGAAGGCGAGATCCTCCAGCTCCCACTTGATCGTGTTCATCCCCAGCCGGTGGGCCAGCGGAGCGAGCACCTCCAGCGTCTCGCGCGCCTTGCGCTCCTGCTTGGCTGGTGGCAGGAAACGCAGCGTACGCATGTTGTGCAGCCGGTCGGACAGCTTGATCACTAGCACCCGGGGGTCGCGGGCCATCGCGATCACCATCTTGCGGATGGTCTCGGCCTCGGTGGCGTCGCCGTAGCGGACCTTGTCCAGCTTGGTGACGCCATCGACCAGATGAGCTACCTCGGCGCCGAACTCGGCCTCGATCTCCTCCTTGGTCAGCCCGGTGTCCTCGACGGTGTCGTGCAGCAGACCAGCGATCAGGGTGGTGGTGTCCATGCCCAGCTCGGCCAGGATGCTGGCCACCGACAGCGGGTGGGTAATGTATGGGTCGCCACTCTTGCGGAGCTGGCCACGGTGCCGCTCCTCGGCGAGATCGTAGGCGCGCTGCAGCTCGCGTAGCTCGGCCTTGGGGTGGGCGGCGCGGTGGGTGGCGACCAGCGGTTCCAGGACCGGCTTGATCGCGCCGGCCGGTCGCTGCCCGGAGGCAATTCGGCGCGCCAGTCGGGCCCGCACCCGACGGCGCCGAAACGGTCCGCTACCCCGGTCGTCGGCCGGCCGGATGATCGGCATCGGCATGGTATCCGGACCGGTGTCAACCCCCTCGCCGGGAGCCGGTACCGGCCGGACGGGGCCAGGAGAAACGGGGCCAACGGAGACTGGGCCATGCTGAGTAGCTCGCGTTGGCGACGCCCCGTTCGGGAGCGTCTCCGGGGTTGCGCCTTTCTGCCCCTTCTGGGTCGTCCCTTTCTGGGCCTCTTTCTGGGCCGCTCCTTGCTGCGACACCTCTTTTTGCGGCATCCCATTCTGGGCATGAGTCTGAGGTGGCACACTCTGGGCCGCGCTGTGCGGCGCAGTCCCGTTTGGGTGCCGGTCACCGGGCGCGGCAGGGCCGGCGCGGTTGGTCAGAGCCCGATCCCGGGTTCCTTGGGATGCCGGCATCGTCGCCTCGCCGGCCGTCGGAGCCTGGTCCCGGCCTGCCGGGACCGCCTCGGAACTCAGAACTGCACCCCCCTGGATTGGCAGCGTCGTGGCATGAGTGTACGGCTGCCGGTGAGACCGGTGCCGCCGGTCTGGCCAACGACGCGGCTCAGCGGGCGGTGCGGCGGCCGAGGCACCGGCTGGCTTAGCTGATGAGGACCGCGTGCAGGCCGGCCCCATCGTCGCCCAGCATGGCTCGGCCGCCGAGAAAACCGAGTTCCAGGAGCACCGATATCCCCGCCACGTCGCCGCCGCCCTGGCGGACTAGGGCGGTGGCCGCGGCCAGCGTGCCTCCGGTAGCCAGTACGTCGTCGACCAGCAGCACCCGGCTACCGGTGAACGCCGTCGCCGGCACCTCCACGGCCGCGGTGCCGTACTCCAGCGCGTACGACCGGCCGATCACCGGCTGCGGCAGCTTGCCCGCCTTGCGTACCGGAACCACGCCGACCCTGGCCGCGTAGCCTACTGCGGCGGCCAGCAGGAAGCCGCGGGCCTCGATCCCGGCGACCAGGTCGAAGCCGCTCGGATCGTGCCTGGCCAGCATCTCCTCGACGACCGCGCCGAACGTCGGCCCATCAGCGAGCAGCGGCGTGACGTCCTTGAACAGCACGCCTGGGCGCGGGAAGTCTGGTACGTCGCGGACCAGCGCGGCGACCCGGTCGGCCAGCTCGGGCGGGTCGGTCACGTCGGTACGGTCGGCCATGACTTCAGCGCCGTCGCTTCGCCTGCGGCCGGCCGCCTTTCTTCTTCTGTTGCGGGCGGCGGCCCTGCGGCCGAGCACCCGGCCGTGGCGTCGAGCTGGCCACCATGGCCACCGGCTCGGCCGTCATCGGTACCTGCTCCTCGGAAGCAGCACCAGCCTCGGCGCCCGCCTCGACCGGGATGGCGTCCTGGCTCACCCGCCCCGCCGCGGACCCGGTGGCCGTACCAACCTTGAGTTTGGCGGCGGAGGCACGCTTGGCGAGCACCCGCTTGCGCAGCGCGATATACGGCTGCTCCCGCTCCTTCAGGTCGGCGACGACTGGAGTGGCGATGAAGATCGAGGAGTAGGCTCCGGCGGCTAGCCCGACGAACAGCACCAAGGCTAGGTCTTTCAGGGTGCCCACCCCCAGCAGCCCGGCCCCAACGAACAGCAACCCGGCCACCGGCAGCAACGCGATCAGCGAGGTGTTGATCGACCGCATCAGGGTTTGGTTGACCGCCAGGTTGGCTGCCTCGGAGTAGGTGTAGCGGCTGCCGCCCAGGATGCCGCGGGTGTTCTCCTTGATCTTGTCGAAGACCACCACGGTGTCGTACAGCGAGAAGCCCAGGATGGTCAGCAGGCCGACGACCGTGGCCGGGGTGACCTCGAAGCCGATCACCGAGTACACCCCGGCGGCCAGCACCAGGTCGTGGACCAGCGCCACGATCGCGGCGACCGCCATCTTCGGCTCGAACAGCACCGCGATAAAGATGCACACCGCGACCAGGAAGACCACCAAGCCGATCAGCGCCTTCTTGGTGACCTCATGCCCCCATGAGGAGCTCACCGAGCTGATCGACACGTCGGTAGCCTTCAGGCCGAACTGGCTGGCGATCGCCTGCTGTACCTTCAGCTCATCCTGCGGTGTCATTTGCGGCGTCTTCAGCAGCACTTGCCGGGTACTGCCGGCGCCCACGTACTGGTGGCTCTCCACGATCTTGCCGGCCGAGCTAACCGCATCGTCAGCGGCCACCAGCGACGACACGGTGCGGGCCGGGAACTGGAACTGGGTGCCACCCTGGAACTCGATGCCCCAGTTGAACCCACGGACCGCGAAGCTGAGCAGGCAGATCAGCAGCAGCACCCCGGAGGCGAGGTACCACCGCCTGCGGGCACCGACAAAGTCAATGTCAATGTCGCCCCGGTACAGACGGCCTACGACAGACACGGCCTTCTACTCCTTATCAGGACTGGGCACCGGCCGGCGCCAGGTTCTTCTTTGGCTGGAATGCGCCCAGGCCGGAGAAGCGGGGCGAGGTGAACGACTTGCTCCGCGCCGCGACTGCGATCAGCGGGTGGGTGAACAGGAACACCACGACCAGGTCAAGGATGGTGGACAGGCCGAGAGTAAAGGCGAAGCCCTTCACGTCGCCCGCGGCCAGGTAGTACAAGATCGCTGCGGCCAGGAAGGAGACTGCGTCCGCGGACAGGATCGTCCGCCGGGCTCGGACCCAGGCCCGCGGTATCGCCGAGCGGCCGGTCCGGCCGTCCCGTACCTCATCCTTGAGCCGCTCGAAGAACACCACGAAGGAGTCCGCGGTAATACCGACCGCGACAATGAAGCCGGCGATCCCGGCCAGCGTCAGGGTGAAGCCGATCTGCCGGCCGAGGATGACCAGCGCGCCGTAGGTCAGCAGCCCGGAGACCACCAGGCTGGCGATGGTGACCAGGCCGAGCGCCCGGTAGTACAGCAGCGAGTACGCCACCACCAGGATCAGGCCGATGCCGCCGGCCAGCAGGCCGGCCTTCAACTGGTCGGTGCCCAGGGTCGGCGAGATGGTCATTGCGTTTTGCTGGACGAAGGTCAGCGGCAGCGCGCCGTACTTCAGCGCATTGGCCAAGTCGCTGGCGGTGTTCTGATCAAAGTTGCCGGTGACCTGGGTCGGCCCGTTGATCGCGGTGGTGATCTGCGGCGCGGAGACCACCTTGCCGTCCAGGGTGAAGGCGACCTGCTTGCCGATGTTGGCGGCGGTGTACTCCGACCAGGTGGCCTGGCCGCCACTCTTGAAGTCCAAGAGCACCACCCAGCCCTGCAGGTCCTGCTGATCGAAGACGGCCTGCGCATTGGCGATCTGGGTGCCCTCCAGCGGGGTCTTGCCCGGCTCGTCCTCCCCGACGACCTTGTCCAGCACGTACTTGACGGTGCCATCCTGGCTGCACGCCGCGATTTGCGCCTTGGGGTCGTCGACCGACACCTGCTGATCCTTGCAGTTCAGCTTGGTCAGCAGGGCGACCTGCTCGGGGGTGGCGCCGGGATACTGCGCGGCGGTACCGGTGCCGGTCGCGGTCGGCGTTGGGCTGGCGGTGCTCTTCGGGGCGGCGGTTGGCGCCATTCGGCGTACCCCTGGCGACGGGCTCGTGGTCGGCGACTGGCCGACCTTGGCGCTGGCGGTCGGGCTGGCGGTCGGGTGGGTGGGCGAGCCGGTCGAGACCGAGCCGGACGGGGTGGCCGAGGGGGGCGCGGTGCTGGCCGGCGGCGTGACCGGGAACGTCTGCAGCACCGGCCGGAACCGCAGCAGCGCGGTCGAGCCGAGCGTCTTGGCTTGGTCACCGTTGTCGCCGGGCACCGAGATGACGATGTCGCTGGAACCCTGGATGACCACCTCGGCGGAGGCGATGCCGCGGCCGTTGACGCGGCTTTGGATGATCTCCCGCGCAGTGTTCATCGCATCGGTGCTTGGCGGCTGGCCGTTGGCCGTTTTGGCCGCCAGCGTGACGGTGGTGCCGCCCTCCAAGTCCAAGCCGAGCTTTGGCGTACGGGTACTGCCGGTGAGGAAGACCAGCGCATAAATGATCGCCAGGAGGACCAGCAGCGCCAGGAAGTAGCGTCCGGCACGCAAGTGAGCCTGCGGTGCGGCCACGGGCGTTCGATCTCCTCGGGTGTCGCGTCCGACGCGGGGCGTCGGGTTAGGGTCGTCTGTCAGTATGGTCGCCGGCTACGACGGGTCGGAGCCGGGCTCTACCACGGTCCCGGCCTCATCGTCCTCGGCCTGCTGAGCCGGCACCGCGCGCACCTCCCGGATCGCCATCTTCGCCCACGTGGTGACCACGCCGGGGGCGATCTCGAGATCCACGCTGTCCTCGCCCAGGTAGACCACCCGAGCGTACAGCCCGGACGAGGTCATCACCTCGGTGCCGATCTCCAACGACTCCTGCATGTGCTGGACCCGCCGCAGCTCCCGGCTGCGCATCCGGGCTGGCAACACAATCAGTACGACAAACGCCAGCGCGATCAGGATGATGGGAAGTAGTGACTTCACAGGGCGCGCGTCCTTCTGGGGTGGGATGGTACGGCGCGCGGGAGTCTAGACGAGGGCATGCCCGGGCAACGAGACGAGACCGGCGCGAAGTTCCGAGCTCACTCGCCGAAGAGGGTCGGCGGTCCGGTCAGGCCGGCGCTGGATGGCCCCGGCGGGCCGGCCGCCGGGGGGGTCAGCCCGAGGTGTCGCCAGGCCGCGGGGGTAGCCACCCGGCCGCGCGGGGTGCGGGCCAGTAGGCCGGCCCGGACCAGGAACGGCTCGGCTACCTCCGCCACGGTCTGCGGCTCCTCGCCGATCGCGACGGCCAGCGTGCTCACCCCGACCGGGCCGCCGCCGAACCGGCGGACCAGGGCGTCCAACACGGCCCGATCTAGCCGGTCTAGGCCGATCTCGTCGACCTCATAGACGGCCAGCGCGGCTCGCGCGACGGCCCGGTCGATCACCCCGTCGGCGCGTACCTCGGCGTAGTCGCGGACCCGGCGCAGCAGCCGGTTGGCGATCCGGGGGGTGC
>OBLV0100000327.1_pt1 | contig 14876 bp, 12 predicted proteins | sample 1520071 | NCBI WGS metagenome assembly OBLV01 (sample SAMEA3888446, study PRJEB22518) | metagenome | reverse complement strand
AAACAAAAAATTTCAACTTCCGAAACTAAATAATCAAGCAATTCTTACTAAGATAGCTACATCCCCCACTCGATTTGATAAAATTGTTAATAAGCCAGAATTTAAAGACCTCACATTTTGATAATAAATTACTAAACAATAAGATACCAATCCCAATCCATCTCACCCCAACAAAATTCTAATTATATTTGGACTATAAATTATCAAAATTATAGACCCAACAAATAACAATAAAATTAACAAAAATCGAAATAAGTTTTTATCAGACCCCATATAGTCTCCTGAGTAAACCACTACTATCCCAGAAATTAACAATACTAACCCCCCAAATCTTAGTCTGATTCAATCCAACAAAATTAAAAAAATAAAAGAATACAAAAACCCTCTAAAAAACTCCCACTCGATATAAATTCTTAAATCTATTATATTAAATATTATGGATAAACACAATAAACTAACCCCCAAAACCCCTATTAACGTTCCCAAACACCCTGTTAATAATATTATTGTTTAAAGCCAAGGCATCTCTATCTCCACAATTTAGTATTTTTATAAACTATTTAAACTTAAAGTCACAACATAAAAGGATCCAATTTTAAAAAAAGAATATTTAATGGTAAACCATGAAGTACCAGTCTATTTAACTCTACGAAAGAAACAACCCAATAGCTTTGTATACCGCCATTTATCCTCCCATGTTGTCTATATCTAAACAAATAAATAGTAAAAACCACTCCTAAAAATGAGCCAAGAGGTAGTAGAACCAATATTATCCTTCTGAATCTAATTAACCCACCCAACAGATAAAGCTCAGATAAAAGATTAATAGAAGGAGGAGCTCCTATATTACATGCGCATAATAAAAATATAAACAATCTAAAAATTGGGAGAACAACAATTATACCCTTATTTATATAAAATCTACGACTACCAGTACGCTCATAGTATATATTTAAAATTCTAAACAAACCTGAAGAAGCTAACCCATGCCCTAATATTATAATTAAAGCCCCTATAAACCCTAAAAACCCCCCAATATATAAACCTACAACAACTAGTCCTATATGAGCCACTGAAGAATAAGCCACTAAAGCTTTTATATCATTTAACCGACAACAGATTAATCCAACTAAAACTATAGAAATAATCCCTAATCTGACCAAAACATTTCTAAAGTATAATATAACCCTAGGGAATCCAAATATTACACGACACAAACCATACCCCCCTAATTTTAATAGAATACCAGCCAAGATTATTGATCCAGCTACTGGGGCTTCGACATGAGCCTTGGGAAGCCATAAATGAACAAAAAACAAAGGTATCTTTACTAAAAAAGCTCTAGTTAAACCTAAAAAGCCTAATACCTCCAACACCTTCACTTCTGGAAAAACCGATATAAGTCTATAAGACAAATTTATACTTCCTGAATCGGAATAACTCAAAATAATTAAAATTAATAAAGGTAATGAAGAAAAAATGGTATAAAACAAAAAATATATACCAGCCTGTAAACGCTCAATCTGATACCCTCACCCAATAATTACCAACAAAGTTGGAATTAATGAAGCCTCAAAAAAAATATATAAACCTAAATAATTTGACATACCAAATGTCAAAACCAAAGTAAATAATATTAATATTAATAAAAACACAAAATACTTATCCATAATCCTCTCCCTATAGATTTTTGATCTGCATATTAATATTAAAATTAATACTCAGGCTCTCAATACTAATAATGAATAAGACAAAGTATCCAACTCCAATTCATTTCCTAGCACTCTCATACCTAAGCCTAGAGGTCTAATAAATAAACTCAAAAAATAAAATAATCTCAATACAACTACAGAGAACCAAAATTTTATATTTATTAACAAAACTCCAAAACCCCAAAACAATAGAAACAAAATTATTCTTATCATTAATACATATGAAATATCTTTAAATAATCCCCACCATGAGTACGACTCATTATTACCAAAATAGTTAACCCAAGTGCTCCTTCACATGCAGTAAACGTCAAATAACCCATTCTAAGAATTAAATAATATCCCTGTATAGAGTAATGGAACAATAAAAAAATTCCTAATACTATATATTCTAAACTCAATAAGCTTATCAATAAATGCTTACGTCAATTTCCATACACTACTATTCCTGTCAAAAAAATAAAAAAGACTACTAAGTACAAAAAATTTATAGCTATCCTAGTTTATAAAAATATTGATCTTGTAAATCAAAGTGAGGTCTTCTCCTGTTTAGCTCAAAAGAAAACTATTATCCCTAACTCCCAAAGTTAACATTTTATTCTTAAACTACCTTTTGAATAGAAATTACTTTTATATTAATAAGATTAATTATATCATCTCTTACTATACTCATTCACCATCCAATTTTATTTATAGGAATTATTCTAATTCAAGCTATAACAATTTGTATTATTTCTTCCTTAATTATCCCAACCCCATGACTAGCGATTGTTCTATTCTTAATCTTCCTAGGGGGTGTCATGGTACTGTTTATTTACATGTCAAGTCTAGCTTCTAATGAAAATTTCTTAATTAGATACAACAAATTAATAACATTAATTGCATTCTCTACCATTCTATTGATAATATTATTTTACTTAAATCAACCAGCCATGTTTCTAATTAATAATAAGGGATTATTATTAATCTCCTCCTTATATATACTAAAAATACAAAATATATTCATTGTAATGATTTTTTATCTACTTTTCTCTCTTATTGTAGTATCCAAAGTAATCAAAAAAAATAAAGCCCCAATACGCTCACTTAAGTAATTATGAAAAATTTACGGAAAACCCACCCTCTAATTAAAATAATTAATTTCTCCCTAATTGATCTACCAGCACCTTCCAACATCTCATTTATATGAAATTTTGGGTCACTCTTAGGTTTATGTTTAATAATCCAAATTGTGACAGGTATTTTTTTAGCTATACATTATTGTCCCAACATCTCCTTAGCCTTTAATAGAATCATCCACATTTCTCAAGATGTGTTCTATGGATGAATTCTCCGTAATCTTCATGCTAATGGAGCCTCTCTATTCTTCATCTGTATATACCTTCACATTAGCCGTGGAATATATTATTACTCATTTCACTTAAGTGAAGTATGAAACATCGGGGTAATTATTCTTCTATTAGTAATGGCAACAGCCTTCATAGGGTATGTACTACCATGAGGACAAATATCATTCTGAGGAGCCACAGTTATTACCAATCTCCTATCTGCTATCCCTTACATTGGAGAATATACTGTCCAATGAATCTGAGGGGGGTTTGCCATTGATAATGCTACCTTAAATCGATTCTTTACCATTCACTTTGTCCTACCATTTATTATTGCCGCCATAGTGATTATTCACTTAATTTTCCTACATCAAACAGGATCAAATAACCCATTAGGTCTAAACTCCAACTTAGACAAAATCCCATTCCACCCATTCTTTTCCATTAAAGACCTAATAGGGGTAACAGTTATCATTCTAGCCCTAAGCTTAATTATTCTTCTGGAACCAAATCTACTAGGAGACGTAGAAAACTTTATTCCAGCTAATCCCCTAGTCACCCCTATCCATATCCAACCCGAATGATATTTTCTTTTCGCCTATGCTATCCTTCGTTCAATTCCCAATAAATTAGGGGGGGTAATAGCATTAGCTCTATCGATTATTATTTTATTCTCTTTACCTATTTCTACTTCATCTTCCCTTATAAAACAATTCTATCCCTCCCCTAAACTTCTAATATGAATAACTTTAAATCTAGTTATTCTCCTAACCTGAATCGGAGCTCGCCCAGTGGAAGTACCCTTTATTCTAACAGGCCAAATTATTACAGTCCTATACTTCATAATGTTTTTACTCTACCCTATATCTATTCTACTAACTGATAAAACCTATAAAATCTAAATTATTTAACTAAAGGGTAAGTTGGTATCTTGAAAATACTAAAAACAAGTTAAATTCTTGTAATAATTTTAACCCTCAAAATTTGACTCCTGCCCTGACCCTTCGATCTAGTTGCTATCCCAACTTCAACTAACCTAGTAAGCCTACAAGCATTATTAATGCAAATAAATCTATTAACAAATTAATGCAACTATCACATAAATAAAAAAATAATTTATAGAAATCGGTAAAATTCTCCTTCAAACTAAATATATAAGTTTATCATAACGGAAACGTGGCAACATCCCCCGTACTCACAAAAAATAAAAGCATAAACCTAACCCCCTAAGATTAACTAATAAGATTACATCATATCCCCCCAAAAATATTAGAACCAAAATATAACTTATAAAAATAATTATCCCATACTCCGCCAAAAATAAAAGGGCAAACCCCCCTCTCCCATACTCAATATTAAAACCTGACACCAGCTCTGACTCCCCCTCAGCGAAATCAAATGGCGAACGATTGGTCTCGGCCAATATAGTTACCAGCCAACACAAAAAAATAGGTAATATAAACACAAAAAACCAAATATACTCCTGATTCAAATGAAGGTTCTTAAGTCCAAATCCCCTCATCAGTACAATAATTGATAAAAATAAAAAAATCAATCTAACTTCATAAGAAATAGTTTGAGATACCCCCCGAATTGCCCCAATCAACGCATAATTAGAATTAGATGACCACCCTCTCAACATTAAAATATAAATCCCTGCGCCAAGGCAACAAAACATGAAAATTAAAGAATAAACAAAATTCAATCCTCCAAACTCCAAAGGATAGACTAATCAAATCAATAATATAACAAAAATAGCTAAAACCGGAGAAAAATAATATACCCCAACATTTGAGTAAATAGGACTACTCTGCTCCCTCACAAATAACTTCACTGCATCCCCAAAGGACTGAAATAAACCTATTAATCTAACCCTATTAGGGCCCTTACGAATCTGAATATATCTTAATACCTTACGCTCCAACAAAATTATAAAAGCAACTCTTAGCAAAACCCCAATCAGAAATAATAACATTCTTAAAACTCCAGAAAAAAAAATAAAAATTATATTCAATAATATACCATTTATTATATTACCAAATATTGACTAGATATCAAATCTATAATTAAATTCTAAATTTAAAGCACTATTCTGCCAAATCAATATATCTAATTCTAATAATAAAATATACATTTTAAAATATAATCCTTTCGTACTAATATTCCCCTCCAAATTTAAAGATAGAAACCAATCTGGCTCACGCCGATCTGAACTCAAATCATGTAGGAATATAAAGGTCGAACAGACCTAAAATCTCTAATTTCTTCCCCAGAAACTATCCTAATTCAACATCGAGGTCGCAAACTACTTCATTGATAAGAACTCTCAAAATTAATTACGCTGTTATCCCTAAGGTACTTTTTTATTTTCCTTATAACTAAGACCCAAGCTTATATAACAAGAATTTATTTATTCTCAAATTGCCCCAATTAATTTAAAGATTTTAATTAAAGTCTATAGGGTCTTATCGTCTATTAAATAATTTAAAGAATTTTCACTTTAATTCCAATTTCTAAAATCTATTATATTAAAATATTTCCTTATTTAATCGTTCATTCAATTCCCCAATTAAAAGACTAATGATTATGCTACCTTTGCACAGTCATAATACTGCGGCTCTTTAGTACAACCAGTGAGCAGATCTTACTTCCTATTAATTCTAAAAGAAATGTTTTTGTTAAACAGTTAAGAAAAACCATGTTGAATTCAATTAAATTTCCTCATCTCTATCTTTAAGTATATATTTATCTCTACTAATTTAAAAATTATTTTCCACTTATAAAATTAATAGTCTGTCTTATTAATTAAACTAACCTTAAATTCCTTAAATCAATTATTTAATATAATTTATATCTATTAAACAATCCAAATTCCTTTATTAATTAATTCATCTATATGTTTTAATCCAATAAAAGAGCTAATCCCCATTTATATATTAATTCATCATAAAACTAAATTCTCCCATGAATTTTGAGCTCCACCCACATTCTAACTAACCAGATATCCTAATATTTGACTTTAATTTTTAAACCTTCAAAATATAATTTTTCTTCCACATCTACATTAAATTTCAAAAAATCCTATTACTTCGGGATAAATTGATCCCAACAATCTCTTCTAACCCTGATACAAAAGGTATATTTAATTTAAATTTTTACTCTTATTAATACTTCTATTCAACTAAATTATATAAATTCTATCTCTATTATTGAAATGCATTATTACCTTTAACAAAATTATTATATTATAGAAAAACCACAAGGGCCCCCTTTAATGTAACTAAAATATTCTCAAAACTATTTTTCTCTATATAGAATCCCCTTCCAGCAAATCTACTTTGTTACGACTTATCTTAATTTTCAATAAGAGCGACGGGCAATATGTGCATACTAAGTTTTTCATTCAACTATTATTGTTTAATAAACATTTACTATTAAATCCTATTTTATTTTATTATCTAAAAAGAAATCCAAAATTAAATTTTTAGTAATTCACCTCCCCTTAATTATTAACTAAACCTTGACTTGTTATCACACCCTATAGTTACTTAAATTAAATTTTTAATTAATTTTTTCAACAGCGATATATAAGCTTTAAATTAAGTGATACCCGAGGATTATCGATTACGGGGCAAATTCCTCTACATTTACTTATTACCGCCAAATTTTTTAAGTTTAAATCCAATTTACTACTTTAGTTATCTATTTAAATATTCATAACAGGGTATCTAATCCTGGTCTTCTCTCTACTTTCAGAATTATTAAATCTTAAATTATTGATTTGTCATTTTACCGTTTAAATCAACTTTTTTATTACATTCTAATAAAATCTAACTATAAACAAATTATTTAATTTCCATGTATAACCGCAGATGCTGGCACAAATTTATCCAAACTTTAAATTAAGTCTATATCTAATAATTTTATAACATTATATACTACCTTAATTCACTCAACACTTCATATATACAAACTAAAACTATAATTTTTAAAGCCAAAATAAAACTTTTCTAACCAAGATGCCAACGCCTCCCGCCAGATTATTTAATTCTTTTTTTTTTAAACTAACAAAAGAATTAAATAATATAATAAATAATTTATTTTAATTAAACTTAACTTCAATAATTCAGACATGAATAGTTAACTAATATTTATTACCTTAAATACTATTTGCTTGAGAAATAGATGTATCAAGAATTTTCTCTCCTTAATTTTATGAATTAGATTATTATTGATTAGTGATTTAATTTATTTTAAATATTTTTATCTAGATTCTTTATGTCTTATATATTTGAATAATATTTGTATATAAAATATATATATATATTAATTAACTAATTTTAAAAAATAAGTCTCATGGTTCTTCACAGAAAATACTCAGAAAAGTGCCTGATTTAAAAGGATTATTCTGATAGAATAAATAATGTAAAATTTTACCTTTTCTTTATGAATTAGAACAACTAGAGTCAACTAGTTCCTGTAACTCCAAAAATTACCGTAAAAATACTTTATCCTAAATTGTAAGCTATATAAGCTATTGGGTTCATACCCCAAATAAGAGAATACTCCAATTTTAATATTTTTGAAATTTTATCATTTCCTTCTAATTTTTATCTTGATTATTAGAACTTCAATAGTTTTCTCTTCATCTTCATGACTAATTTCGTGATTTGCTTTAGAGATTAACTTAATATCCTTTATTCCTATCATTTTAATTCGCTCTTCTCCTGCTATCTCAGAAGCATCAATCAAATACTTTCTAACACAAGCGCTAGCTTCATCCATCTTAATCTTTGCTAGTATTTCCACTTTTAAATTTTCTCCCTTCAGAAGAATCAATTCTTTCAATAATTTAATCCTTATCGCCCTAGGTGTAAAATCAGGAATGGCCCCAACCCATTTTTGATTTCCCCAGGTGATGGAGTTAATTAACTGAATTCAAGGACTAATTCTTCTTACCTGACAAAAAATTGCCCCGTTAATTCTTATATTTTCCCTCTCCAACTCAATCATTATAAATTTATTAGTGATTACATCAGCCACTATGGGGGCTATAGGAGGATTTAATATTAACTCTATCAAAAAAATCATTACTTTCTCATCAATTGCCCACCTTGCCTGAATGGCCATATCTACCTGCCTAAACTTCAAAGTCTGGGCTATTTATTTTTTAGTTTATTCTATCATCTCGGCATCTCTTGTAATTTCATTTCATCTATTTTCTATCATCAATTTCAATTCATTAAATCTAGTTCCCTCCAATAAATTATTCAAAATATTTATCTTCTTTAATCTCCTTTCACTAGGAGGAATCCCTCCCTTATTAGGAATCTTCCCCAAGATCATTGTTATTCTATCCTTTGTTAACCTATCTAACTTTGACCTAATAATTATATTAATCCTTATTCTCTCATCTGTCACTACCCTATTTTTTTACACTAAAATTATTTATTCCTCTATAACATTAAGAAGAATTCCCTCTCAAATTATAAAAACTCATATTATAAATTATTCCTTCCCATTTAACTATTTTATAACTCTATCAATCTTGGGAAATTTATTTATCCTGCCTCTAGTTTTATTAATTTAAAGTCTTAAGATTAATAAAACTAGAGTCCTTCAAAGATTTAATTGACGGTTCAATCCATCAGACTTTAGATAAAAGGTCTAACTCCCCCTAAGAATTTGCACTTCTTTATCACTATATGAATATTTTATCTTCTAACTAGGAAAATCACTCTTTTTTAAATTTACAGTTTAATACCTATCATCGGCCACTTAGTCCATAAAATGATTATTTTCTACGAACCACAAAGATATTGGAACTCTTTACTTAATTCTAGGGTCATGATCAGCCATAGTCGGGACTGCATTTAGTGTACTAATCCGAGTTGAGTTAGGAAATCCTGGCTCACTAATTGGTGATGATCAAATCTATAATGTTATAGTTACAGCTCATGCCTTCGTCATAATTTTCTTTATAGTTATACCCATCATAATAGGGGGATTTGGTAATTGACTAGTCCCCTTAATAATCGGGGCTCCTGATATAGCCTTCCCCCGTATAAACAACATAAGATTTTGACTCCTCCCACCATCACTCACCCTTCTTCTAACTGGAGGACTAGTAGAAAGAGGAGCCGGCACTGGATGAACTGTTTATCCCCCCCTAGCCTCTAATCTAGCTCATTCCGGAGCTTCTATTGATCTATCAATCTTCAGCCTCCACTTAGCAGGAGCCTCTTCAATTCTGGGGGCTATTAATTTTATTACCACTATCATTAACATACGATCCCCAGGGATAATATGAGACCAAATACCTCTATTTGTTTGATCTGTTCTCCTCACCGCAATTCTCCTCCTCCTTGCACTCCCAGTTCTAGCCGGAGCCATTACCATACTCCTGACCGACCGTAATATTAATACATCGTTCTTTGACCCAGCAGGTGGTGGAGACCCAATTCTCTATCAACACCTATTCTGATTCTTCGGACACCCCGAAGTATACATTCTAATTCTCCCAGGATTTGGAATAATTTCCCACATCATTACCCATGAGAGTGGTAAACTTCAAACCTTCGGACAATTAGGAATAATTTACGCCATAAGAGCTATCGGACTTCTAGGCTTCATTGTCTGAGCTCATCATATGTTTACAGTTGGAATAGATGTTGACACCCGTGCCTACTTTACAGCAGCCACCATGATTATTGCAGTTCCAACAGGAGTAAAGGTATTCAGATGAATAGCCACTCTCCATGGAACTCAACTAACCTTTTCTCCTCAACTTCTATGAGCCCTAGGATTCATCTTCCTATTCACCATAGGGGGGTTAACTGGAGTCATTTTAGCAAATTCCTCTATTGATATTATTATACATGATACATACTATGTAGTAGCCCATTTCCACTATGTTCTATCGATAGGTGCCGTATTCGCTATTATAGCAGGCTTAATTCACTGACTCCCCTTATTTATTGGTATCTCATTTAATCCAAAATGATTAATTATTCAATTCTTTATTATATTTGTTGGTGTTAATACTACATTCTTTCCCCAACACTTCCTCGGATTAAATGGAATACCCCGACGTTACTCTGATTACCCAGACGCCTTCCTATCCTGAAACATTGTCTCCTCTATTGGAAGACAAATTTCAGTAATTGCTGTCCTTATATTCATTTTCCTGATCTGAGAAGCATTTTCATCAGAACGATACACTATTTCCTCTAGTACTAACTCCTTTTCCATTGAATGGAATCTTAACCTCCCACCATCTGACCATACATTCTCTCAGTTAAGTCCCATCATTTAATTAATGTGGCAGAAAATTGCCATAGGTTTAAACCCTATTCACAAGTATATACTTCTTTAATAATCCCATCATGAAGTTCCCTAAGCTTTCAAAATTCATCAAGACCGTTAATAGAACAACTAATTTTATTTCACGACCATGCTATAACCATTTTAATTCTTATTACCTCTATTGTAAGATATAATATATACTCCATCATTTCTAACAAACTTATTGACAGAAAATCTCTCGAGTCTCAGCCCCTAGAATTATTCTGAACTTTAACCCCTGCTATCATTCTGGTATTTATTGGTCTACCATCTATCAAACTTCTCTATCTAATAGACGAAGTATTCCACCCATCCATTACTATTAAAACCATAGCCCACCAATGATTCTGATCTTACGAATATACCGATTTTCTATCTATTGAATTTGACTCTTATATATTAAGTTACAATTCTCATAATCCACGACTACTAGAAACAGACAATCACACTATTCTCCCCGTCAACTCGCAAATTCGAAATTTAATCTCCGCCTCAGATGTATTGCACTCCTGAGCCATACCATCAATAGGAGTGAAGGTTGACGCCGTACCAGGCCGACTTAATCAAATCAACTTCCTACCTAAAATAACTGGTTTATTCTTCGGGCAGTGTTCTGAAATTTGTGGGGCAAACCATAGATTTATACCAATTACCTTAGAAATCGTTAAACCTAATTCTTTCGTCAAATGAATTAAAAACTTCAATTAATCATCAAATGGCTGAAGTAAGTAATGGTCTCTTAAACCAAAGGATAATATTCTAACAAATATTTTTGATGAAGAACTTAGTTAATTCATAATATAGATTTGTCAGGTCTAAGTTGCAAAAGCATTTCTTTGTGCCCCAAATATTTCCTATAAACTGACTTCTCCTATTTTACTTTATTTTATTTATATTTATCATCTTTATCACCAAATTATTTTTCTATCTAGCCCCTAATCACATATCTAATCCTTCAACTCTCATATATATAAATATTGAAAATAAATGAATATGATAAGTAGCCTATTCTCCAGATTCGATCCCTCATCCTCAATTGTTTTTACATCTAATTGGTTTAGCCTAATAATTATTTCCTCTTTCATCCCTATAACATTTTGATTTCTTCCTAACTTCAATTACTTAATCTTTAAAAAAATTAAGTTCTTATTATTCCAAGAAATTAAAATCTTAACTAATCTGGATTTATTTAAAGGAGCTCCTATAATATTTTTTAGTTTATTCATCTTTATCCTTCTAAATAATTTCATGGGATTATTCCCCTTCATCTTTACTGCTACCAGCCATATAATTACCACATTTACCCTAGCTCTTCCTCTCTGGCTCTCATTCATGCTTATTGGATGAATTAACTTTACTAATTCTATATTTTCCCATTTAGTCCCCCAAGGGACCCCTTCAGCCCTTATATCATTCATAGTAATTATTGAAACCATTAGTAATATAATTCGACCTGGAACGCTAGCTGTCCGTCTATCTGCTAATATAATTGCCGGCCATCTACTACTAACTCTATTAGGAAATTTAACAGCTTCCTCCAGTCAATTTATTTTATTTTCTCTAATTATTGCCCAAATCACCCTTCTAATTCTGGAATCAGCAGTAGCAATAATTCAAGCCTACGTATTTATAGTTCTTACATCACTCTATCTAAATGAATCAAGACCACACTAATTTATGCTAATCAAAAGAAATCACACCTTTCATATAGTAGACCAAAGTCCATGACCCCTTATAGCAGCCCTCGGAGCCCTAATCTTGACCTCAGGCCTAGTCAAATGATTCAATGTATATAACATTGACCTTATAATTCTTGGAATCTTATGTCTTATTATTACATCCTTCCAATGATGACGAGACATCACCCGTGAATCAACCTTTCAAGGACTCCATACCCTCAAAGTAGTAAAAGGAATAAAATGAGGAATAATTCTATTTATTACCTCGGAAATTCTATTTTTCTTCTCCTTTTTTTGAGCCTTTTTTCACAGTAGTTTATCCCCAAATTTAGAAATTGGTCTATTTTGGCCCCCTACAGGAATTACTCCTTTCAACCCGTTTAGTGTCCCCTTACTAAATACTATTATTCTTCTATCATCCGGAGTAACTGTCACCTGAGCTCACCACAGCCTGATTGAAAAAAACTTATCACAGTTTAATTATAGTATAATTCTCACTATTATTCTAGGAATTTATTTTACAGCCCTTCAAGGGTATGAATATCTAGAAGCATCCTTCTCAATCGCTGACTCCATCTATGGAACTACATTTTTTGTAGCTACCGGATTCCACGGACTTCATGTATTAATTGGTACAACTTTCCTCACCATCTGTCTAATTCGTGGTGTAAATCTACACCTATCTCCTACCCATCATTTTGGATTTGAAGCTGCAGCCTGATACTGACACTTTGTTGATGTAGTATGACTATTCCTCTATATTAATATTTACTGATGAGGTCTCTATAATTTATAGTATATTTAGTACAATTGATTTCCAATCTTTTAGATCTATTAGATAAATTAAATAATCATAATTATCCCTATTATCAGAATTATTTCTCTAGCCCTTATTTTAGTTAATATTCTATTAGCAAAAAAAGAATTTAATGAACGGGAAAAACCCTCACCTTTTGAATGCGGATTTGACCCAATTAGATCAGCCCGTTTACCCTTCTCTATTCAATTTTTTCTCATTGCCATTATCTTTCTAATTTTTGATATTGAATTAACCTTAATTCTCCCCTCCATCACGAACCTGTTCTCCATAAATCTTCTGTTCACCTGCTCTATCTTGACCATATTTGTTGTAATCCTCCTAATCGGCCTCTACATTGAATGAAATCAAGGAGCCCTAGAATGGTATATCTAGGGGTGTAGTTAATAATAACATTTGGGTTGCATTCAAAAAGTGCTTAAAGCCACCCTTAGAATTATAGAAAGCTAAAGCATTTAATTTCGACCTAAACCTATGGTCTTCCTAGACCTCTATTTATGAGAAACTAATGAATAGTTTAATATTGTTAATATTTATAAGAATAAAATCCTCATAAAGAAAAAGAATATAATTCGGGCTGCTAACTTTGAATAAAAGTATTAATTTACTTATTTTTCTAACTTTATAGGTTAAATTAAACCAATACATTTTCGTTGTTTAAATAAATAATTTTTAAAGTTTATTACTTTTGAGATTAAATCTTCCCCTGCTTCTTCAAAACAATGCTCTAATTAAGCTACAAAAATAAATCATATAAAAGATAAAAATTAAAAAAACCAGATATCTAAATATTAAGCCCCTAAAACTAAAAAAAGTAATCCTGTCTACATAATGAGACACCTTTCTTACTCTCAAATATATTCCCTGAGGACCAAATCATTCTGCCCAACCCTGATCTAAAATTTTAATGAGCTTTCCCCCCAATTTAATTCAAGAGAGTCACTTAACAGACAATCTAGCCAACCACCAAAAAGAAGAAAAATAAAATTTAAATGACAAAATAAATCACCCCTGATTAAAATACCTAACCTGATCAACAATTTTTATAAAACTTAATAATCTAAAAATATATCATAAGGTAAAACCAAAAATTATTATCTTCAGATAGTGAGGTAAGATAATTAAAAAATTTGGTATAAAAAATCATCCTATTAATGAACCTCTAACTACTGCAAAAATAAATAATACCCCCATAGGTCCTAAAGATATAAATACCTCTAAAGATCTCAAGATTCCTCTAGTTTGCTGCCCCGTCCCTATTATTAATATCCTAAATAACCGAAGTGAATAAGTGATAGTAAATATAGTCGCTAAAAGAGTTGATAAAAACATAATAATATTTAACTCCCCCATAAAATAAAGTTCCAAAATAATATCCTTAGAATAATAGCCAGATATAAAAGGAAACCCACAAAGAGCAAATGAACACCCCATAAAATAAAATGAAGTAAGAGGGGTAGACTCTATCACTCCCCCTAAGGACCGAATATCCTGCTTATCGGATCTACCGTGAATAAAAACCCCAGCGCATAAGAACAGCAAAGACTTAAACAAAGCATGCATTAATAGATGAAAGTAAGCTAACTCTACTATTCCCAAGGAGAGAGATATTATTATTACCCCCAATTGGCTAAGAGTTGATAAAGCAATAATCCTTTTTAAGTCCATCTCCAAATTAGCTCCTAAGCCTGACATAAATATAGTCCCAACGGATAAGTAAAATATATACTTATTCACTCCTAAAATCTCTCTAAAACGAATTATTAAATAAACACCCGCCGTTACTAAAGTAGACGAATGAACCAAAGCAGAAATAGGTGTAGGAGCAGCTATAGCTGCAGGCAATCAAGCGGAAAAGGGAATTTGAGCTCTCTTTGTTAAAGAAGCTAAGATAATCAAACCCATAATTAATAACATTTCATTTTTTATTATATAAGATAGAAACAAAAAATTTCAACTTCCGAAACTAAATAATCAAGCAATTCTTACTAAGATA
>OBLV0100000326.1_pt1 | contig 14899 bp, 17 predicted proteins | sample 1520071 | NCBI WGS metagenome assembly OBLV01 (sample SAMEA3888446, study PRJEB22518) | metagenome | reverse complement strand
GGGAGCCACCGGCAGGTCCCGGCCTTGCGAGCGCCGTGCCAAGAGCAGGTGGTAAAGGAAGATGAGCTGCACCACGGCCAATGGTTCGCTGCGCACCTCGCCATCGATGACCCCGAGGGAGTCGGGGAGGTCCTGTCCGATCCCAAGCCCGGCCCAGATGGCCTCCTCGACCTGGCGGGTCTTCTCCCGATGCGCGTAAGCGTGGACGTGCAGCGCGTCGACCGGCTTGCCGTCGTCGTCTCGAGCGAGCTTCAGATGGATCGCCTCGCGGGCGTCGGCGGTCAGGATGCCAGTCAGATCCGGGTGGGGGGCGGTCGGTCGCAGTAGGACGGTCGCACTGAGCAAACCGGCCTCGACCTCGCCACGCTCCTGGATCGGGGCGAAGCGCACCACGACATCGGCCCATGCCCGCTGGGGTCGGATGAACGCCGCCGACTCCGGTTCCCGCCGGTGCAGGTCGTCGCGCACCTGCTCTTCGCTGTAGCCCCGGTCACGAGTGTCGCGCTTGATCTTCCACGCGTAGCGGGTGGGTTCGGGCGGGTCGAGGTACACGCTCAGGTCGAAGCAGGCCCGAGACAGCCGGCTGTGCAATGGCAGCAAGCCCTCAACGATGACGTAGTCGCGGGGTTCGAACAAGACCGGGCGGTCAAGGTTACCGGTGTGATGGTTGTACACCGGCTTCAAGATGGGCTCGCCCATCGCCAGCAACTGGAGGTGCTGCTCCATGATCTCCATGTAGTTGCACGCCGGGTTGAGGGGGGTGAACGGGAGGCCCTTGCGTTGCTGGCGATCGAAGCGGTGATAGTCGTCGACACAGATCGAGCTGATGTTGTCCGATCCGATGGCGGCCAGGAGGCCGCGCGTCAGCGTGGTCTTTCCCGCCGCACTGTCGCCCGCGATGGCAATCATCACTGGCCGGTGGGCACTCGGCGGTCCGGCTCGGCGCATCACGACCCGTTTGTGGGTCACGTCGCCTCCTCAGGACTCGGTGCTATCACCAGGTGCGCCGATGGCGGCGTTGATGCGGGTGTGGAGGTCACCGATGGCCGCGGCGATGCCGTCGGTATGGCGATACAGGGCGCTTCCGACCACGAGGACGCGGGCGCCGGCACGCACGGCGCCGGCCACGGTGGCGGGCGCGATCCCACCGTCTACCTCCAACTGCACGCTGTGGCCGGACTCGGCGATCAGGGCGGCGGCCGCCGCCGTCTTGGCCTCCATCGTCTTGATGTAGGCCTGGCCGCCAAAGCCCGGGTTGACGGTCATGACCAGCAGCAGGTCGAGCAGGTCGAGGACCTCTTCGGCGGCGCTGAGCGGCGTAGCGGGGTTGAGCGCCAAGCCGGCGCGAGCCCCGAGCTCGGCGATGGCGCCGAGGGTGCGGTGGAGGTGGACGCATCCGGGCGACTCGGCGTGGACGATGATCCGCTCACAGCCGGCGTCGACCCAGCGGCTCAGGAGCACGTTGGGGTCGTTCACCATGAGGTGGACCTCGAAGGGCAGCGAGGTGTGCTTGCGCGCCGCCGCCACGACATCGGGACCGATGGTCAAGTTGGGAACGAAGTTGCCGTCCATGACGTCCCAGTGGATGCGATCGGCCCCCGCCGCCTCCAGAACCTGGGCTTCTTCGCCCAAGCGGGCAAAATCAGCCGTCAGCACAGACGGCGCGATGGCGGCACTCGACTGAGTCATGGACGAACGGTATGGATGGCGCCGCGCCGTGCCATCCCCCTCCGGGGGGACGCTTCGGGGGGACAAACTGCCGCCGCGGTGGGCGGCTCTCGTAGGCTCGTCACCGTGAGCGATCAAACGCCGTTGGCCGAACTGCGGGTCGGACCCATCCGGCTCCTGCTCGTCGACGACCACCGGATGATCCTCGACGGCTTGACCGCCATGCTGCGACCGTACGCCGAGATCGCCACCGTCGTCGCCAGCACCACCGAGCCGGGCGAGGCCCGGCGGCTGGCGGTCGACGCCCGCCCGGATATCGCGCTGCTCGACGTGCGGATGAAGGCGACCAGCGGGCTCGATCTGTGCGAGGAGCTGCTCCGCGTGGCGCCGGGCATCAAGGTGGTGCTGCTCACGGTGTACGACGACGAGCAGTACCTGTTCCAGGGGCTGCGGGCCGGGGCGTCGGGATACCTGACCAAGCAGGTGGTGGCGGAGGAGCTGCTGGCCCACCTCCAGCGAGTCCTCCAGGGCGAGATCGTGATCGACGCCTCCTTGGCCGGACGGGTGGCCTTGTCAGCTGCTCGGCTCCACCGGGGCGAGTTCTGGCCCGGCGCTCACCTCGGCCTTTCGCAGCGTGAGAGCGAGGTGCTCGAGCTCATGGTGCACGGTAACTCCAACCGTGCCATCGCCCATCGCCTGGTCCTCGGCGAGGAGACGGTCAAGACCCATGTCCGGTCGATCTTCCGCAAGCTGGACGTCACCGACCGGACCCAGGCGGTCGCATTCGCCTTGCGGGAGGGCGTCTTCCTGTGACAGCGATTTTCCTGTGAATCGTTTATGAGCCCGGTGGTCGGTGGCAGCGACCAGGCCTGGTCGGAGCTACTCCGCCAGATCATCGAGTTGAGCACCGAGGAGCGCAACCTGCGCCAGGTGCTGCGCCGGGTCGCCGAATTCGTGGTGGCCACGACCAAGGGCGACGTGTGCTTCGTCCACGTCGTCGACCGCGACGCGCGCGAGATCGTCCTCATGGGGGCCACACCGCAACCCTTTGACGAGCTGGCCGGCACCGTTCGCCTGCGGATCGGTGAGGGTGTAGCCGGCTGGGTGGCCCAGTTCGCCCAACCGGCAGTCATCCGCGACAAGTGGAGCGATCCCCGCTACGTCTACATCCCTGCCCTTCGGGGCGAGGAGTTCAACTCCATGCTCTCGGTACCGTTGCTCCGGCCCGAAGGCGTCGTCGTCGGCGTGCTCAACGTCCATTCGCGCCGCGCCGACTTCTTTTCCCCGGCCGATGCCGCCCGGCTGAGCGAGGTGGCCAGCGTCCTGGCCGGCATCGTGGAGAACGCCGTGCTCTACGACCGCCTGGCCACACGCGAAGGCGAGTTGGCCCGTTTCGCGGCCCAGACCATGGAGATGCAGGAGCTGGATCGCCGGCAGATCGCGGCCAACATCCACGACGGCATCAGCCAGCGACTGGTGAGCGCCTGGTACCACCTGCGAGCCGCCCGCGCCCTGGCCAGCCAATCGGCGGTGCTGGCCGAGATCGATGCCACCGAAGCCCTGCTGTCGGACGCCCTCGACGAGGCGCGCCACGCCATCGTCGGCCTCCGCCCGGCCATCCTCGACGACTTAGGCCTCACGGCGGGACTGACCAGCCTGGCCGGCTCGCTCGGATCCGACACCGAGATCGAGCTGGACCTGGACGGTGGCGCCCTCCCCGCCCACATCGAGACCGCCCTCTACCGCATCTCTCAGGAAGCACTGCAAAACATCATGAAGCATGCCGACGCCACCCATGTCCGCGTCGGGTTGCAGGAAACGAACGACCGGCGGGTGATCCTTACGATCAGCGACGACGGGATCGGTTTCGATCCCTCAGGCTCGGTCGGCTCGCTGTCCTACGGCCTTCGGGGCATGCAGGAGCGAGCCGCGCTGATTGGCGCCCGCCTCGATATCCGGTCTCGCCTGGGCGACGGCTCGACGATCATCGTCACCGTTCCCGCCCTCGCGGCCGATGACAGCTGAGGCCGCTCAGCCTCGAAGGCGACTCAGCCCTGGAGCGTCGCACGGCCCTCGGGGGTGAGGTCGAAGCCACCAGGGACCGCCGTCATGGAACGAGCCAGCAGGATCGCAGTGGGGCTCAGGACACCCGAGGCGTGGGCAACGAGATGCCAGGGCCGATCAAGGGGTGTGCCGGGGCATGGCAACACCGACACGGCGCCGCTGGCAATGCGGTCGGCGACTGCGTCGAGGGAGATCAAGGCGATACCGAGACCGGCCGCCACGGCCTGTTCGACCGCGCCGTTGGAGCCAAGCAGCATGGTGGAAGGATCAACGCCGAGCTCTTCGAGCAGGTGCTCGGCTGCGTCTCGGGTACCAGAGCCGGCTTCGCGCATCAGCCAGGTCTGGTTGGCCAAGGTGGCGACCGGGATGTCGCGACGCTCGATCGGCGGGCCTACCAGCACGAGCTGGTTGGGGGCGGTGGCCAACACCCGGACGGGTGCGGTGGCCGGGGGCCGCCCGGCGATGACCAGGTCGGCGGTGTGGTCGCGAAGCGCCTCCCACACCATCGTCCGGTTGCCCACCTGTACGGCGATGCCGGCGTTGGGATGGGCCCGGCGGAAGACGGCCAGCAACGGTGGCAGGAGCCGCTCGGCCGCAGTCGTGACGGTGACCACGTTGACGCTGCCGTGTTCGGGGGATTCGAGGCTCTGGGCGCTACGCACGGCCAGGTCGAGCAGCCCCAGGCTTTGGCGGACCCGTGAGGCGAAGGCGGCGCCGGCCGGCGTGATCCGCAACCCTCGGCCCTGGCGGGCGACCAATGCCACCCCCAGCTCCTTCTCGAGGCTGGCGACGGCCGCCGATACCGAGGGCTGGGAAACGACCAGGCGTTCGGCGGCGGAGCGGACCGACGCCGTCTCCGCTACCGCTAGGAACGTCCGCAGTTGGGTCAGGGTCACCGACGCGCAACCTATCCCGCGCTCGCTGCTCCCCGGGGGCGCGCCGGGCTGTCCGGTACCATGGCCCTGCCACCCTGCCATGTACAACCGGGCGCAACTGGCCACCGTCCAGTCGTGCTCCCATCTCCTTACACCGGGCAAACATGACTCCCTCCAGCGCCACCGATCGACGCTCGACCGCCGGGCATGAGTTCCTCGATGCCGTCGTCGAGGCGCTTCCGCTTGCCGTGGTCGCCGTCGACGCCGACGGGCGCATCGCCCGCGTCAACGCCGGGGCCGAGTCCTTGTTCGGGTACAGCCGGGACGACATCGTCGGCTCCTCGATCGAGCTCCTGGTGCCCTTCGGCATGCTCACCGGGCGTGAGGATGTGCTCAACGAGTACGTCCACGATCGCGACGCCCTGGTGACCGAGTGCGTGGCGCGGCGCAACGACGGCGGCGAGATCTGGGTCGAGCTCACACTCAACTCGCTCGAGTTGACCCACGGGGTCGGCTCGCTCATCACGATCCGGCCGTCCGGCGAGCATCAGCAGATCAGTGACCGCCTGGCCATTCTCGAGGCCTTCGTCGAGACGTCCGAGGACGCCGTCTTCAGCCAGGATACCGACGGCCTGATCACGACGTGGAACCGCAGTTCCGAGCGCATCTTCGGTTATCCCCGAGACGAGATCCTGGGCCAACCCTCGATGATGCTTTTCCCCGAGCATCTGCGCAACGAGACCGAGGAGGTCTTCGACACGGTGATGGCCGGTGACCGGGTCGACCACTACGAGACTGAGATCAAGCGCAAGGACGGGATGCCGATCCCCATCTCCCTGTCGCTGTGCCCGCTCTTCCAGGCCAACGGCCTGCTTACCGCCTCGGTGTTGATCGCCCGAGACGTGACCGAGCAACGCTTGGCCCAGGCCACGCTGGCCGAGATCGAGACGCGGATCCGAGAGGGCGAGGCCCTCGCCCATGTCGGCAGCTGGCTTTGGGACGTCCGGACGGGCACGGTGCAGTGGACCGATGAGCTGCACCGTATCCATGGCGTCGACCCCCTCGACTTCGAGGGAACCCTTGACGCCCACATCGACCGGATCCACGCCGAGGACCAGGCCCGGGTGTGGCGTGGCCTCACCGCCGCCGTGGCGTCTGGCCACCCCTTCGAGGATGAGTACCGCATCATTCGCCCCGGCGGCGAGCTGCGCTGGGTCTTCGCCCGGGCCGAGCCGACGGTTGGCTCGGCCGGCGATGTCGTCGGCCTACGGGGCATCAGCCAGGACGTCACCGACCGCCGGCGCTGACCCCTCCGCGGGCTAACCCTTGACCAACTCGCGCACCCGATCCACCAGGTCCTGGGCCGACATGGCTTCGCGGCCTCGGCCGTCGACCATATCGGCGACCTCACGGAGGGTGCGACCGACCTGGGACCGTGCGACCATCACGACGGCCGCCACCTCGTCGGAATCCCGGATGACCCCGAAGCTATCCAGCACATCGCTGCGATCCCGGCTTCCCCCGCTGTCGCCAAGCATGAATCCAACGGCAAAGGCGAGCAGCATTTCCATCGTTCCCGTTACCTCCCGGGACAGAGCTTGTTGAACACTCAGTCTTCGAGCTCCGCTTCGACCTGCAGGTTGACTCGGACATCGGGGTAGATCCGCAACATCAGCACCGTCGGCGACGGGAGCTGAAAATCGCGGACATCGAGGGCATGGTCGCCGGTCACGACCAGCTTGCGGGCTGAAACCAGCTTCAACCCGACCGTGCCGCGTATCGGCCGGGTGACACCGTGAAACGTCACATCGGCGGCCAGGCGGAACCGCTCCCCGGCACCGATTGGCGTGCAATCTCGAAGGTCGAGCGAAACCCGGGGAAAACGACGGGCGTCGATGCGTCGCAGCAGTTCGGCGTCGTAGAGCACGTTTCCCGAGCGCAACTTGTCAACAGCCACGTCCAGGTGGGCCCGGGGCTCGGATTCGCAGCAGACCTGGCCGTCGCGCAGGTCGACCGAGATCTGGCCGGTGAGGCCCATGGCGCCGAAGCGGATGGGGCCGACGGTCGAGCGAGCCTCGATCAGCACGACCGAGCGGTCGGGAACGATCCGGAAGTGCGCCCGGACCAGCTTCGACGGAACCGGCTCGGGCGGATGACCAGGGTCCGGCAGGACGGCGTCGGGGTGGGAGCTGAGCGACGCCGAACGCGAGGTCAGGCTGATCGCTGGTAGCGACGGTCCGCCGCGGCCAACCGAACGCGGGGCTCGGCCCGAGCCGGGAAAGCCGCCCGGGCGGGTGGTGGTCTCGCCCTCATGGAGGGGCATCAGGAGGCTGGTCGGCCCGGCCGAGGCATCGCTGACGGCGCGCCGGCGGCCGGAGGCGCACGTCGAGGAGACGGGCGACCAGGCATGGCCCAAGCTGGCGTGCCAGGCCCCTTCGATCTGGGCCAGGGCCGCATCGGCGGTGCCGCTGGCCTGGTAGCGGTGCAGGACGTGGTCCAGGCAGTCCCGCTCCTCCTTGACGACACCCATCCAGGCCCGCAACACCCGGGCGCCGTTCTCCGTGATGCCGTAGACCCGGCGGGCCTGGCCGGCCTTGGCCGGCTCATCCCACACCTTGACGAGGCCGTCGCCTTCCAACTGGGCCAGGGCGCGATACACCGCCGGACGCTCAACCTGGCCGAAGCGGAAGTCCTGCAGGTCCTTCACCAGGCTGTAGCCGTAGCCCGGTTTTTCCGAGACCAGCAGCAAGATGGCCGGCAGCAAGAAGTGCCGCGGCGGGGCGAACTCGAACCGTGACTGGTGTGAAGCCCAGTCGGTCGTTATGGCCTGGTGATCCATCGCCTGCGCCGTTTCCCCCAACCTCCCACTCCTTCGTAGTTGGCGAGAGGCCCTCTGTCAAGTACTGGCCAGGCGCCGGCTCATACCTCCCAGCTGGGTTCGTCACTGCGTCCCGACGCCGCCAACTTCGCCAGCTCGGCTTCGTCGAGGTCGAAGACCCGGCTCTGGAGGATGTCGTCGGCTTCCAGCCGCATGAGGTCGGATCGGCTCAGCTTGCGGTTCGGGTTGGCCACGATCCGCGCCGCCTGGCGCAGGCGGGCCCGCTCCAACGCGTTGCGGACGCTACGGGCGTTGGCGAAGCGAGGTTGCTGCATCCGCCGCTCCATGTAGTCCCGGAACGCCTGCTCGGCGTCGGGGGAGAACACGTAGCGCTGCTCGTCCATCATCAGATGGCCGATCTGGACCAGCTCATCGAGGGTGTAATCGGGGAAATGGATGTGATGGGCGATGCGGGAGCCCATGCCGGGATTGGACTGGAAGAACTGGTCCATGCGGTCCTTGTACCCGGCCAGGATGACCACCAGGTTGTCCCGCTCGTTCTCCATGACCTGCAACAGGATCTCGATCGTCTCCTGCCCGTAGTCCCGCTCGTTCTCCTGGCGGTACAGGTAGTACGCCTCATCGATGAACAGGACGCCACCCATGGCCCGCTTCAGAACCTCTTTGGTCTTGGGGGCGGTGTGGCCGATGTACTGGCCTACGAGGTCGTCGCGGGTGACACTGACGAGGTGGCCCTTGCGCAGATATCCCAGACGATGGAGGAGCTCCGCCATACGCAGGGCCACCGTGGTCTTACCGGTGCCAGGGCTGCCGGTGAAGGACATGTGCAGGGTCGGGCGGGTCGACGCGATGCCGAAGCGCCGGCGCAGCCGATCGACCAGCAGCAGATCGCCGATCTCACGGATGCGCTGCTTCACCGGCCCCAGGCCGATCAGCTCCCGGTCAAGGCGGTCGAGCACCTCCTTGGTGTGGACGGCGGCCAACTCCGAGCCGACGTCGACCAGAGCGTCGTCGGGCAGGAGTTCGTCGCCGAACTCCGTGATGTTGGTGTCGCCGTCGTCGCCGTTGGATCCCGAGGCCGGCCCGGAGCGCAACGAGAAGCCCCGCCCCGGGCCGGTCGCGGCGTCACTCATTTGTTGCCGTTGGTCTGGTACCGCTCCCCATGTGGCTTCTCAACCGCGTAGGGGTGCAGCGTGTAGTTGATGTGGCGGTCGTTGGCTTCTTGGCGGTCGAGGCGGAAGCCTGGCTCCTCGGCGGGGCGATGGACGATGAAATCCAACGCCGTCGTGGCCCTATGCGGGCTGGAGTCGTAGCAGACGACCTTGATGTAGTGGTTGGGATACGCCTCCCGGCACTTGTTGATCTCAAACACCGCGGCCGCGCCATCCTTGATGTCGAACATCGGCAGGTCCCACATCTCCCACAGGGTGTTGCGGGGGTGGGGGTCGTCGGTGAACTCGACCGAGATCGCCCAGTTGTTGCCGATGGCGTACTCGACCTGCATCCGGATCTCGTCATCGGTGAAGTCGGGGAGGAAGGAGAAGGTCCCTTGGGTGATGCGCATCTGTCTGGTGGCTCCTCTAAGCGGTCGGGGTGGGCAGGACGTCGGGCGTGTCGGTCGACTCGTAGTTGAAGGTGATGTCGCCCCAGATGTCGAGGGCGACCTGCAGGGCCCGGTTGGTCTTGGCCGTCTTGCGCAGGATCTCGTCGCCTTCCTTCAGGTAGTCGCGGCCCTCGTTGCGGGCCTTGATCATGGCTTCGAGCGCCACGCGGTTGGCCTCGGCGCCGGCTGCGATGCCCATGGGATGGCCGATGGTGCCGCCGCCGAACTGCAAGACGCTGTCCTCGCCGAGGTAATGCAGCAACTGGTGCATCTGGCCGGCGTGGATGCCGCCCGACGCCACCGGCAGGACGCCGGGGAGCGACGCCCAGTCCTGGTCGAAGAAGATGCCCTTAACCGGGTCCTTGGGCACGAAGGGAAGGCGAAGCGTGTCGTAGTAGCCGGCGATCATGTTGGGGTCGCCCTCGAGCTTGCCGACGACCGTGCCAGCGTGGACGTGGTCCACGCCCATCATCCGAACCCATTTGGAGATGACCCGGAAGCTGACGCCGTGGGTCTTCTGGCGGGTGTAGGTGCCATGGCCGGCGCGGTGCAGATGCAACAGCATGCCATTAGCCCGGGCCCACTGAGCGATCGAGTGCATGGCGGTGTAGCCGATGATCAGGTCAATCATGATGATCGGGCTTCCCAGCTCCTTGGCGAACTCGGCCCGCTCGTACATCTGCTCCATGGTGGGAGCGGTGACGTTCAGGTAGTGGCCCTTGACCTCACCGGTCATCTCGTTGGCCCGGTTGACCGCCTCCATGCAGAACACGTACCGGTCCCGCCAGCGCATGAACGGCTGGCTGTTGATGTTCTCGTCGTCCTTGGTGAAATCGAGGCCGCCCTTCAGGCCCTCGTACACCACCCGGCCGTAGTTGCGGGCGGATAGGCCCAGCTTGGGCTTGACCGTGCAGCCGAGGAACGGGCGGCCGAACTTGTTGAGGTACTCCCGCTCCATCACGATCCCGTGCGCCGGGCCCTGGAAGGTCTTCAGGTAGGCGTACGGTATCCGCTGGTCTTCCAAGCGCAGGGCCTTCAGCGCCTTGAAGCCGAACACGTTGCCAATGATCGACGCGGTGAGGTTGGGAACCGATCCCTCTTCGAACAGATCGATGTCGTGGGCGATGTAGGCGAACCACTGGTCGTGGGCGCCGGGGACCTTCTCGACCTTGTAGGCCTTGGCCTGATAGCGCTTGTAGTTGGTCAGGCGGTCGGTCCACACCACCGTCCAGGTGGCGGTGGAGGACTCCCCGGCCACGGCGGCCGCCGCCTCGATCGGGTCCACCCCCGGTTGGGGGGTGATGCGGTGGACCGACAGGATGTCGGTCTCCTTGGGGACGTAGTCGGGCTCGTAGTAGCCCATCTTGGCGTAGGGGATGACCCCGGCACCCCAGCGCTTCTCACCCTCCAGCTGCTGCTGGCCGTGCTTTCCGTTTCCGTCGCCATCTGCCATGAAGCCTCCCAGGGTTCGAATCGCTGTACTGCGCCTTACATGTCGGGACCATACTGCCGCACCAGCCTTAGCCTGTCTAATACCGATTCTCAGCGAATCATAGATAAACTTCTAAGATTGCGAGCAGGCAAACGCGAGATGGCCTGATCGGCGGGTCATCACCGATCAGGCCATCGTTCGTTCATGGACCTCAAGCTGGTTTCAGAATCCGGACCCCGCGCCAACCGGTGTGGTGGCGGTGAAGAGCGGTTGTTGTGACAGTTTTTGGTGCGGAACTTCGCCTACCTACCGCTCAGCGTCAGCGGCCCGGGGCCCGCAGCGGGCGAACACGCGCCGGGGGTTCCGGAGCAGCTGCGGGTGCGTTGGCCTTGAGAGCCTGCTTCACCGCCTCGTTGACGATCCCTTGCACCGTCGACTGTATGTCTGCCACGAGGCCGCCGACTGCCTTCAGCACCGGCTCGGCCAATCCAATTGCAGTATCGAAGATGTCGGCCATTCCCTCTCTCCCTCGCCTTTCGTTCAGATAACCAGTCGGAGCCCTCTGCCCCGCTGTGAAACCAGCTCCTGCCCCCGCCCGACCAGGTCAAAGACCAGTCCCTGCGCGGTCGAGAATGTTGTCGTCACGATGCCCCTTACCTCGTCCGAGGCGGCCATCTCCATGATGGCGTTCTTGGCCGAGCCCCCACCACCGAACAGGCCGCCGATCAGACCGTCCGCCGTCGCCATCCCGCCGTTGAACACCGACTGGATGTCACCCGAACCAACAACCGATCCCAGCGCGTCCTTCACAACACCGACACCATCGCCACCGGTCTCACTACCGAGGAGATAGCCGAGCACAAATCCTGCCAGAACTTCCACGTCCCTGCTCCTCTCAATCTTGCGAGTGGGTTCCCCCAGCGGGACACCGCTTGGCGCGGTAGCCCACAGTCTTGTCCATCTCTGTACAGAATGCGAGTTTTGTGTCTCGTGTCCTAATTCGCCAGTGCCCCAATCAGGCCCGGCGACCCAAGGTCACAGCCGCCTCTCGATGCAGGCGACCAAAGTTGTAGTACGCCGCACACGCCCCCTCCGACGACACCATGCAGGTGCCGATCGGCGTCTCAGGGGTGCAGGCGGTCCCGAAGACCTTGCATTCCCAAGGCTTGATCACGCCCTTAAGCACTTCGCCACACTGGCACGCCTTGGGGTCAGCGACCCGGACGCCAGGCACGTGGTACTTAAGCTCGGCATCGAAGTCGGCGAATTCCGGGCGTAGCTTAAGGGCGCTCTGGGAGATGAACCCGAGTCCCCGCCACTCGAAATGTGGCCGGAGCTCGAACACCTCGCCCAGGACCTCAAGGGCGCGGGGATTACCTTCTTCGCGGACGACTCGGGTGTACTGGTTCTCGATCTCGCAGCGTCCCTCGCGGATCTGAAGGAGCAGCATGGCGATCGCTTGAAGGATGTCGAGCGGCTCGAAGCCGGCGGTCACCAGCGGCTTGGCGTACTGCGCCGTTACGAAACGGTACGGACGTTGGCCAATGACGGTCGACACGTGTCCTGGTCCCAAGAAGCCGTCGAGGCGTAAGTCCGGGGACTCAAGGATCGCCTTGATCGGCGGGACGATGGTCACGTGGTTGCAGAACACGCTGAAGTTCTTGACCCCGTGCTCCTTGGCCTTCAACAGCGTGAGGGCGGTAGAGGGAGCCGTGGTCTCGAACCCAACGGCAAAGAAGACCACTTCTCGGTCCGGCGACTCCATGGCGATACGCAAGGCGTCCAGCGGCGAGTACACGAACCTGATGTCCGCGCCCCGGGCCTTGGCCTCGAGCAGGTTGCCATTGCTGCCAGGGACTCGCATCATGTCGCCGAAGGACGTGAAGATGACGCCGGGATTCTCAGAAACGGCGATGGCGTCATCCACACGCCCCATAGGGATGACACACACCGGGCAACCCGGGCCGTGCACCAGCTCGACGCTGGACGGCAGGACATGCTCGATGCCGTGTCGGTAGATGGTGTGGGTGTGTCCCCCGCACACCTCCATGAACTTGAAGTGCTCATCCTCGCCGGCCAGCTCGGTGATCCGTCCCACCAAGGCCCGCGCCGCGGCGGGATCACGGTACTCGTCGACGAAACGCATCTGCTGCCCTACGCCGCCTGCTCGAGCTCGCGTGAGCGAGCTTCGATCTCGGGCGTTTGGAGCTTCTGAGCCAGCGCGCCACGTCCACGATTCAGGAACTCAGCCATGAGGGCAAACAGCCCGCCGAGCATGTCCCTGAAGCCTTGCGAGGTCGTGATCGTTCGCCACGATTCGGTGAGCTCTTCGTGGCCTTTGTCCCCGGCGCGCGTGCCTAGCAGGTAACCGATGATCAGCCCAATTATCGCTGACATGCTTATCCTCCTGTAGTGGTCGTGACACTCGATGACGACATCGCCGCCATCTCGTCGGTGTATGCCTCGCCCATCATTTGCAGTCCTGCCATCGCTTGTTCCGCTTCTTCCTCGTCAATCTTGGACATGGCGAAGCCGACATGGATGAGGACCCAGTCGCCAGGAGCCACTGGCTCATCCTCCAGCAACCCGATGTTGATGATCCGGCCAACGCCGGCTACGTCGACTCGGGCGAGATGCTCATGATCGAGCATCTCGATGACCTGGCCGGGAATCCCTAGGCACATAGGACTTGCCTTTCCGTTTCGATGATTACATCCTCCGGAGCCGGCGATACCGAGCGATGCTCGACGCCGAAACCGCAAGCAGAACTAGTAGGAAAATAACAAGCAGCACAAGCAGCACGAGGAAAATGACGCCGAGGACTGACACGTCACATCTCCCGGATCTTCAGATACCGCGCGATGTCGGGCAGTGACTTCACGACTGCAGCCGCGAGCACAGCGAACACCAGTGAAAGCACCAATCGTTGAATCATCTTCTGGTCTCCCTTCCAGCAGGTTGGCACACGTTGGTAAGCAGGTCGCCCACCAACTCAGTGAGCAACTCGCTCACCATCTCAACAGCTCGGTCGACGGCAGCTGCCACCGGATCCGAGAGGCCCATCCCTTCCTCGATTGTCTCCGGCTGGCAACCAACTACCAGGATCCGGTCGACAGAACCACCGAGGTTAGCCAAAGTTGTCAACACCGCAAGTGGACTCATGGTGTGGGCATCCATCACCGGCACGGGGTCACCGTCGTCATCGGTTTGAGACGACGTTGGCACCTCCGGCTCGAGGAGTACAACGGTTCCCGCGGGCTCATCACCCATAGGCATGGCATCGATGATCACCAACGCGTCGTACCCATCCATCAGGTCGTACGCCAGATGCACCCCACGGATGCCGTAGTCCTCGACTCGTACGCAATCCGGCATCGGCATACTGGCCAAGCGGTTGGCCACCTCTACACCGAAGCCGTCATCACGGAAGAATAGGTTGCCGATGCCGGCGCACATGATGCGGGGGGCCATGGTCAGGCCTCCCCTTCGTGGCTCGCGGGACCCTCGGCTGAAGCGCCACTTTTCCCCAGACCGCCGTCAGCAACCGTGCCATCGCCAACAATGGTGGGGAAGTCAAAGTCGTCCCAGCCACGGTCGACCATCCGGGCTGCGTCGACGTCCCGACCGGCGCTGGCGATGGTCTCGGCCTGCCCGATGGCCTCGGCCTCGGCCTCCGACAGCGGATCGATCTCATCGGGATGGAAGTAGTAGAAGCGTCCCTGGAACTCGTAGATCTCCGTCGCCGGATCGCCGTCGACGGTAACGGCGACATGGAAGCCGCCATCGACGTCGTGGAAGATCCCCGCTACCGTCGCCGTCATACCCCTGAGGAAGATGTCGTGTACGTCGGCACGGTGGCTCGGGGCAAGGCGCACCCGTGATCCCTTGCTGATCTCGACGCCCTTGATCAAGGCGACGTCGCTCCACGGGTCGAAGGAAGCGTCGATCACCGGGTCGAGCCACGGAATCGGCTCGGGGTCGGCGGGGTCGATGCGGACGTCCTCGGGTTCGAGGCTGCGAATGTCGCGCATGGTGCCGTGGAGCTTGTCCCAGGAATCCTCGGCCATGTTGTCGCAGCGGTCGATGATGGCTCGAGACCGGGGATCGGTCGCGCGAGCCTCGGCCTTCTCTTCGTCGGTGAGGGTCAGGACTCGCAACGCCAGGATCTCGTCGATCTCGCAGCCATCGTGGAAGTCACCCTCGCTCTCGGGGGCAATGGCCGGGTAGTCGTAGAGGATGATCGGCGACGCCAGGACGAGGTCGGTGGCGCCGGCTTGGCCGACGAGAACGGCGTAGGAGGCAATGCTGTGGCAGCCGGCCACCGCCTCGACGGCGTGATCGGGGGGGTCGAAAACCGAGCAGAACGCCCCGTCCTCGAGTGCCGCCAGGGTGTGCGCCGCGCCCTGATCGCGGTGCAC
>OBLV0100000325.1_pt1 | contig 14903 bp, 14 predicted proteins | sample 1520071 | NCBI WGS metagenome assembly OBLV01 (sample SAMEA3888446, study PRJEB22518) | metagenome | reverse complement strand
CGCGTACCGGCGCTCCGTGCCGCCGGAGGGTTCGACGAGGCGCTCGGCACCGGCACTCCGACGCGCGGCGGCGAGGACCTGGCGATCTTGGTCGAGCTGTTGGCCGACGGGCACCGGCTCGCGTATGAGCCGGCCGCGATCGTCCACCACACCCATCGCGCGACGATCGCCGACCTCGAGCGCCAGATCCACGGTTATGGCGTCGGCTTCACCGCGATGCTGACGGCGATCGCCCTGCGCGACCCGCGCCATTTCGTGGGGCTGGCGTCGGTGGTACCGGCGTGGCTGCGTTCGCTGCGCGATCCCGCATCCGCCAAGCGTGCCAACCGCACCGCGGACTTCCCAGCGGAGCTGGGCGGAACTGAGCTGCGCGGGATGCTCGCGGGGCCCGCGGCGTACCTGCGCGCGCGGCGGATGCAGAGGCGGTGGGCAGCATGAGAGAGCTCGCCGCCCGCCCGGATCAGACGCCGTTCCGACCGATCAAGCTCGCCACGATCGATGTCGAGAGTTGCCCCGCCGCGATCGACGGTGGATCCCGCTACGGCGCCCTGCGGGCGCTCGTCCGCGAGCACGACCGGCCACGCGGAATGATCCAGGTCCCGTTCGAGGACGGATGCGTGAGCCGCGAGCGGCTCACCGCCGCAATCGCGGTACTTCCGGCGCCGTCGCCGGCGCCCGTTCCCCGGCCCTCGCGAAAGCGCATCCTTCCGCGGATCTCGGTCGTGGTTCCCACCCTGCTTGAACGCGAGGAAGGCCTGCAGGGCTGCCTGCGGTCGCTCGCCGATGTCGATTACCCGGATTATGAGGTGATCGTGGTCGACAACCGTCGCGCCGGCGCGCCGCCGGTCGATCTGCCCGGCGTGCGCGTCGTACGCGAGACGCGCCCGGGAATCTCGGCCGCGCGCAATCGCGGGCTCGAGGTGGCCACCGGGGAAATCGTGGCGTTCACGGACGACGACGTCGAGGTCGATCCTGGGTGGCTGCTCGCGATCGCGACGCGATTCGCCGAGCACCCTGAAGAGGCGTGCGTCAGCGGACTGGCGCTTCCGCGAGAGCTCGAGACCTCCGCCCAGGTGGCGCTCGAGGAGTATTACGGCGGCTTCGGGCCACGCACGTTCGAGCCCGTCTCGCACCGGATGCGTTCGCCGGGCGGGTGCTCGTTGCTACGTCCGGCGACCGTCGATGCGCTCACCGAGAGAGGACGCGTGCGGAGCTTCTCGCTTTACGCCGCGGGAAGCTTCGGCCTCGGCGCCAACATGGCATTCCGATCACGGACGCTCCGCGATTTCGGCGGCTTTGACCTCGCCCTAGGCGCCGGCACCGACGCCCGCGGTGGCGAGGACCTGTTGATGTTCGCCCGGCTCGCCTGGCGCGGATACAGCGTCGGCTTTGAGCCGGCTGCGATCGTGCACCACACCCACCGTCGCGACGAGGCGTCGCTCGAGCGCCAGATCTACGGGTACGGGCTTGGCTACGCCGCTCTGTTGACCGCGCTGGTGCTGGAGGATCCGCGGCATCTGGGCCGGATGCTCGGGACGGCCGGCCGCGCCGTGCGGGTCATGACCGCCGGCTATCGAGACAAGCTCGACGCGGGCAAACAAACGAATCCGCGCACTCGCGAGCTCGCACGGATGGAGCTGCGCGGGATGGCGGCCGGTCCGGTCGTGTACCTCCGGAGTCGTTTCCGGATTCGGAGTCGTCTGCGGAAGGCGCCATGAGGCTCCTGCGCGAGCGCCGTTCGCTTACGTTCAACGCGTTGTCGCTGATGACCGCGACCGTTGCCACCAACGCGCTCGGGCTCGTGTTCTGGACCGAAGCGGCACGCATCGGGACGCCTCGAGTCGTCGGGCGCGCCGCCGCCGCGATCGCGGCGCTCACGCTGCTGGCGACGATCTCGCAGCTGAATCTGACCAATGTGTTCGTCCGCTTGCTGCCGAGCGCCGGCCGGCTTGGTCGGCGGTTGATCGCTCGCGGTTATGTCGCGGTTGTGGCGCTCTCACTGGCGGTGGGCGTCGTGTACGTCTTCGGTGGCCTCGGCGACGGCGTCGTGCGAGGAGGCATCGCGACACAGATCGCGTTCGTGCTCGCCGTCCCGGTCCTGGCGGTGTTCGCGCTGCAGGACTCGGTGCTGACAGCATTGCGACGTGCGCCGTGGGTGGCGGCCGAGAACATCTCGTTCGCCACCGGGAAGCTCGCGCTGCTCCCGGCACTGCTGCTGTTGCCGATTGGCGGAGGGATAGTGATCTCGTGGGTAGTTCCCGCCGCCGTGGCGGTGACCGTTGTCAGCGCGCTGCTCTTCTGCCGGTTGCTGCGCGGACTCGAGCACACGGAAGGGACGCTCCCTCCTCGCAGGCGTCTCATGTCGTTCGTCGCGGGCGAGTACGTGACGGCTGTCTGGGCCACCGCCGCGACACAGTTGATGCCGCTGATCGTGGTGTGGCGGCTCGGGCCCGCGCAGGTCGCGTACTTCACGCTGCCATGGCTCATCTCGATGGGCATCACCTTGCTGTTGTGGAACGTGGCGTCCGCGTTCGTGGTCGAGCTGGCGGGGGCTCGCGACCGCTCCGGCGAGCTGCTGCAGCGCACGCTCCTGCTGTGGGCCGGCGTGGTCGGCGCCGCTCTGGCGGTGTGCGTGTTCGCCGCCGGACCGCTGCTGTCGGTGTCCGGCGCGTCCTATGCGGCCCACGGAACCGAGCTGCTCCGCTTGATCGGATGCAGCGCTCCCTTTACGGCTCTCGTCGCCCTCTATTGCATGCTGATGTGGATCGACCAGCGCGTCTGGCTCCTGGCCGCGTTCCAAGCCGCGTCCGGGGTCGCCTTGCTCGCCGCGACCCTGGTGCTATTACCTCGCCTGGGCTTGGTCGCGGTCGGATGGGCCAATCTGGGGGTCCAGGCCCTTGCCGCGATCGCCACTTTGCCGCTCACCGCGCGACGGATGCGGGCCGGTGTCTTGGTGGCGGCGACATGAGCGTCGCTGGGGTCCAACCGTTGACCGACGAGCAGCTGCGCAGCCGGCGTCGCGCTGCGGTCGGCGCGCTGCCCGACGACGCGCGCCGGGCGTCGGGCTGGCTTCGCCGCGGGCTGGCCACGTCGCCGCTGCTGCCACTCGCCGTGCGCCGCGCGCTGCTGCGCGCCGGCGGGGTCAAGCTCGGGATGATGGTCTGGGGCCTCGACCGCTGCTGGTTTGAGTCGCCGAACGTCAGCATCGGCACCGGCTCCTACGTCAACGCCGGCTGCTGGTTCGAAGGCGCGGGCGAGATCGAGGTCGGCGACAACTGCCTGTTCGGCCCCGAGGTGCTCGTGCTCACCTCCACGCACGCGCTCGGCGCTGACGGCGCGATCGATCGCGTCACGGACTCCCGCCCGGTCCAGATCGGCGACGGCTCCTGGATCGGAGCGCGCGCGACGATCCTTCCCGGCGTCACGATCGGCGCAGGAGCCGTGATCGCCGCGGGTGCCGTCGTTACCGCGGATTGCGACCCGGGCGGCGTCTACGGTGGCGTTCCGGCCCGGAGGCTTCGATGAGCAGACCACGTTCCGAGCTGACCGCCTATGCGGGACTTCTGAGCAGCGTCCTTGCGGTCGCGCTGGTGCTCGGCTCGCCGACGCCTTGGCTGGGACTGGCCGGCGCGCTGCTGCTGGCCTGCGTACCGGGCGGAGCCGCCGTCATGTGCTGGATCGACGCGGGCGAGAACGCGGCGCAGGCCGGACTGACGCTGGCCGTCAGTCTGACGGCTCTGGCGCTCGTGAGCGCGATCATGATCTGGCTGGCGGCCTGGCAGCCGCGCGCGCTGCTCGTCCTGGCCGGCGCGGCCGTGATCTCGTGCGCGCTGCGCTTGCGGGTCGCGCGGAGAGCGGGAGGTCCTCGATGAGCGCGGTCGACCACGCGCTACGAGTGGCGCCCGTGACGCGCCTTGGGTCTCTGGCCGGCCGGATTGCGCCTCAGCTTGTCCTCACGCTGCTCGGACTGGGCGCCTGGGCTTACGGGGTCACCCAGCTGCGTCCCGGGGCGATCGGAGATTACGGGCTGTTGGCGAGCGCCAACGCGTTCTTCATATTGGGCCTTGCGGCGCTGATGGCCGGTTTCATCGTCGAGCTGGCCCGCAGCTCCCCGCGAGGCTGGCTACTGACCCTGAACCTCGTCGGCTTGATCGTCGCGATCCACGCGACGATCCCGATCGTCTACGGGGGCACTCCCGAGTACGCCTGGGTCTATAAGCACCTCGGGATCATCTCCTCGTTCGCGCACTACGGACGGATCACCGATCCGGGGAACATCTACGACCAGTGGCCGGCGCTGTTCGCCGGGGTCGCCGCGATCAGCTCGCTTGCCCACGTCAACGGGGCGTCGTTCGCCGCCTGGGCGCCGCTGGCATTCGAGCTCGCGGACGCGCTCCTGCTGCTGGCGATCTTCCGGTTGCTCACCGACAACCGGCGCGTGCCGTACCTGGCCGTCGGCCTGTATGTGGGCCTCATCGCCTGGGTCGGCCAGGACTATCTCTCGCCGCAGGCCTTCGGCTACCTGCTGTGGCTCGCGATCGCGTTCATCATCCTGCGCTGGCTGCGAGCGCCGGCCCCGGCCGCCCCGACGACAGGCTCACCGATCCGCCGGCTACGGGCGAGACTGGTGACCGGCATGGCGCCCGCGCCGGCGACGACCCGCGCGCACCGCTACCTGGCGCTCGCGCTCGCGGTCGCGATCTTCTTCGTGATCGTGGCCGCGCACCAGCTCACCCCGTACGTGATCCTCGCCGGGGTCGGCGCGCTGACGCTGATGGATCTGTTGCGGCCCCGGTGGCTGCTGGTGATCCTGGCGGCGGTGGCAACCGCCTACCTGATCCCGCGCTATGGCCTGATCTCACACGACTTCGGCGGGCTGTTCAGCGGTGGCAACCCGATCGAGAACGCCTCCGGATCGCAGGGCACTCACCACGCCGGCGGCGAGGCCCTGACGGCGCAGATCGTGCGGTTGCTCGCCGCGGCGATGTGGCTGCTGGCGCTTGGCGCGGTCGCGCTGAGGCGCAAGGCACTGGGCCGCGTGCTGATCCCGGCCCTGCTGGCCTTCAGCCCGTTCGTGATCCTCGGCGCCCAGAGCTACGGCGGCGAGGCGATCTACCGCGTGTACCTCTTCTCCGCACCGTGGTGCGCGCTGTTGATCGCCGGGGTGCTGGTCGAGGTCCGGTGGCCGAGGCGGCATGCGCTCCGCTGGTCGGCGATCGGGGTCGTCTGCATCGCCGGTCTGTTCGCCGGACTCCAGGGCCTGTACGGACCGGTTTCGGTCAACGCGTTCACGCATGGCGAGCTGAACGCGAGCCAGTGGCTTTACGCGAACGCACCCAAGGGTTCGCTGATCGTGCTTCCCGATGACAACTTCCCAACCCTGCTGGCGGCCGATTACAACTCGTACGACTTGCAGGTGATGCCGTCAGATCCGCAGCTCGGGGAGTCGTGGCTGGATGAAGGCAATGTTCCGGAGGTAAAGCTCTGGATGGCTGGTCTCGGCCACCGCACTGCCTACGTCGTCGTCAGCCGCAGCATGCGTGCCGACGCGCGCTACTACGGTGCCCCGAGTGGTTACGACCGGCTCGCCACCGAGATCCCGACCGCCCTTGGGGGTTCCGCTGTCTATCACAACGCCGACAGCACGATCTACCGCGTGAGCACCGATTGAGGATCGCGTGCGTCTTCGCTCAGGTGCCGACGGCCGGCTCGTCGATCCGGATCACGCGACCCGGATTGCCGACGACCACGCCCCACGCCGGCACCGACTTGACGACCACGGCGAGCGCCCCGACGCGGGCATGGTCGCCGACCTCGATCTCACCGATTACGGCGCACCCGGCGCCGAGCTCGACGTGGTTTCCGAGCCTCGGCCAGCCACCCTCGTTGCCGTAACGGTCGACTTGATTGCCGATCGTCACGTTGTGGCGCAGGTGGCAGTCGCTGCCGACCGTGCAGAACGGGCTGAGCACGATCCCGTGCGGGTGATACAGGCGCAGCCGTGGGCCGACTCGGACGTCGGCAGGTAGCTCGACGCCGAACACCAGTGAACACGTCAGCCAGTACGGCGTGACGATCAGCCGGGCCAGCCTGCCCCACCGTGCCGCCGCCCACTGGGCCGATCGAAACCACACGAGGATCAGGCGCGACTCGGGACGGGTTGCGTTCACCGCCCAATCCTGCAGCACCCAGTCGCGAAACCGTTGAGGCCCCGGTGTTTCGATCAGCCGAGGCTACCGCGCGAGCTTCGCCGCGGCCGCCCGCGTGAGGCTGACCGCCCCGCCGGCGGCGGCGAGCATGACGCCGGCGACGATCGCCGTCGCGCGGCGAAACTGCCCGCCGACGAGATCTCGCACAAAAGCGCGCGGTAGCGTCCGGGTCAGGTACGAGCGCTCGTCCTCAAGGTCGCGCTCGTCCCCGAGGTGCGCCGAGAGCTCGATCTTGCCGGCCCCCTCCCAGTAGCACCGGCGCAGGAAGAACCGGAACGTCGAGCGCTCGGATGGCACGGCGTGGTCGACCACCGCCCCGGGCACATAGGTCCAGTGCGAATCGGGCTCGTTGGCGCCGACTCGGATGCATAGGTCGGTGTCCTCGGGCCGCGAGGTGGAGCCCACCTTTCCGAACCCGCTCCGGAATCCTCCGACCGCGTCAAATGCGTGCTTGCGGACGGCCATGTTCTCGCTCCAGACGTTGCGCACCTGCGCCTCCTCGGTCGGAAGACCGGCGTGCGAGGCACCAACAACCCAACCGAACTCATCTGGAAACCACGACGGACGCGCCCCCTGCCACGCGGCCATCGTCATGCCACCAGTTCCGATCACGCGGGGGTCATCGAACGGTGCCAGTAGCGCGGCCAGCCATCCGGGGTGCGCCCGCACATCATCGTCGAGAAACACCAGGTACGGGCTGCGAGCGCGCATCGCGCCAGCGTTGCGGGCGCCCGACGCGCCACGATCGCCCTGATGATCGACGACCTCGATCCCGTCGACCTCCGAACGCAACCTGTCGCTCAGAGCGGCGTTGTGGTCGACGGCGATGATCACCTGGTCTGGCTCTGGCGCCTGCTGCCGGGCGGAGTCGATCGCTTCCAATAGCTGATCAAAGCGCTCTTCCGTATGGCACGCGATGACGATGCTGGCGGCCCTCCCGCTCACGCCGGACCCCCGTTGATCGCCCCATCGTGCAACGCCCAAGCGTGAAAACCCATCAATCTCTTGTCCGTCTGCCGTTGTCGCCGTCAAGCCGCTTAAGCTCCACGCCGATTTCGAGCCAATGCGCCGGCAACGAACGATTCGGCTTGCCGGGCTCGCCCTCACGTTGGCGTGGATGCTGGTGAGTGGGCCGTCCGCACTTGCCGCACCCCCATCCGCTTCCCGGTCGGCCGGCCGGCGTCACGTCGTCAAGCGCCACCAGCGATCGACCAGGCCGCGACACTCCGTCAGGGAAGCCCAAAACGGTCCGGCGCCGGACCCGTCGGGCGTGCCGATGCCGAGCACCAGCCCGCGTGGCTGGCGCGAGGTTTTCGCCGACGACTTCACCGGCAGCGGCCTCGACTGGCAGTGGACCGCGTACTGGGGGGTGCCGGGTGGAGACCCAGGTGGGTTCTTCGACCCCACCCACGTCACGGTTTCCGGCGGCGAGCTGGTCATATCGGCCTACAAGGACCCGGCCGACAACGCGTGGGACGCCGGTGCGAACACGTACGTCACCGGCGGCATCAGCTCCTCGCCATCGTTCGCGCAGACCTACGGCGACTATCTCGTGCGCTTCCGGATGGACGCCGGTCAGGGGATCGCACACGCCATCCTGCTGTGGCCGCAGAGCAACGCCTGGCCCCCCGAGATCGACTTCTCCGAGGACAACGGTGGTCAGCGTCAGACCGACTACGCGACCCTGCACTACGGATCCGGCAACACGCAGGTGCAGAAGAGCGTCGCGGTCAACCTGACTCAGTGGCACACGCTCGGCGTGCAATGGACCAAAGGTCAGCTCGTGTACACGCTCGATGGCAGAGACTGGGCGACGGTCAAGAACGCGAACGTGCCTTCGATTCCGATGGTGCTCGACATCCAGACCCAAGGTTGGGCGTGCGGGACCTCGACGTGGGAGCAGTGTCCGAACGCCGGCACGCCGGCGCGCGTCAACCTGTACGTCGACTGGGTCGTCGCGTACGCGAAGTCCTAGTCTGGCCATCGGCACGCGGCGCCGGTCAGCCGCCGCTTGCGGGCGCATAGGCCACGACCCAGTCCACGTACATCCTGACCACCCGTGGGGTGCTCGAGTTTGGGCAGCGCCCCCAGGTCCCGGAACACGGCCAGGTTTGAGTCTGCAGGTCGAGCACCATCGGCAGGGCAGGCACGGCACTACCGGCCATCGTTTTCCAGATCCGGCCGTCGATCGTGTACTGGAGCTTCCCGGGGGTCCACTGCACCCCTAGCGTGTGCCATTGAGTCAGGTTGACGCTCCCCAGCCACGCATCACGATGCGTGTCGTGCTTGCCGTAGTGAAGGGTCGCGAGCGTGCCCGTGCGCCCGCTGCCGTTGTCCTCGCTGAAGTCGATCTCTGGCGGCCAGGAATTGTCGGCGGGCATCAGCAACGCAGCATGACCCACGCCGATACCGGGATCCAGGCGGAAGCGAACGAGGTACTTGCCGTAGGTCTGCACCAGGCCGGGACTGCTCGAAAGGCCGCCCGTTGCCCATCGCCCGCCGTCGCGCTTGTCGCGATAGGCGCTGATCACGAGCATCCCGTCCGAGACGCCGACGTGGCGTGGGTCATACCAGCCAGCGGGATCACCGCCCGGCTTGCCCCAGTACAGGCGCCACTTGGAAGAGTCGAGCGTCCGCCCATTGAAGTCATCGGTGAACACCTGACGCCAGCCGGGGATGTTGCCCACCGGCATCGACTCCCGCTTTCCCGGAACGATTCGCGTTGCCCGCACATCGCGAGCACGCACCGTGTCGGCATGTTCCTGGGCCGACGTCGTACCACACGCGGACAGCGCGAGTACGAGCGCGGATAGGAGCACTGCGCACAGGAGGCATCTGATGATTGTCGAGTATGGGGCTCTGTAGAACATGCTTGAGGGCAACTCGGCGTCCGGGCAGGGGACGCCGTAGTCGTCGAGGTCCTTCAGTACCCATCGGCACTTCTGTGCCGGAGCGACAGCCTCGAATCAGCATCCTTCGGTGCTTCTTACGAACTCCGCTGAAGCGCTTTCGGTGGCTCAACAGACGATAGACGCCGGCAGACGCACGGCCGCGCGCGTCGTGGCTTGGGATTCAGATCGCTACGCGCGCTCGCTCCTCGCTTACGATGTCGGCGGCGCCGGTCTTGCGGACGAATCGACGGCGTGCCCGGTGGTGGCTCGGGTCGCGTCCGAAGAAGCACTCGAGGCAGTGCGACATCTCCTCGGTGCGATAGGCACGGAGTGGCTTGGCACGCTCGTCGAGCGCACGCCGGCGCCGTTTCTCATCCAGGCGAGCGGTATGCAACCCATCGTTGGCCACCCGCTCAGCGAACCGTTGTGTTTCGTTGCGAAACCCGTCGAGGCTGGAGGCGAGCACCGCGTCGACCAGTCCAATCTTGATCGCCCAGTTGGTGCCGACGGGGTTGAATGGGGGTTGAGTCAGCTGCGCGGTCATCGCCGCGCCCACGCGGCGGGGCAGTAGGTAGGTCCAGTACTCAGATCCGTATAGACCGCCCATGTGCTGGTAGTACGGGTTCAAGACGACGTCCTCGCGTGCCACGACGTAGTCGCCGGCAAGCGCCAGCGGCACGCCGCCGGCCGCGGCGTCCCCGGCGAGGGCTGAGATCACCAGATGCGAATCGGTCTGAACGATGTCCCGCACCAGGTCGTCGATGGCGTTGAGATTGCGCCACGATTCCGCGCCGGGGGCCTCGGCCGCTTCGATCACGCTGAGGTGGATTCCGTTGGAGAAGTAGTCATCGCCGCCGAGCAGCACGATCGCCTTCGTTTCCCGTCGTCGCGCGTATGCGTAGGCGCCGCGCAGCCGGAGGCATTGGCCGGTGCTCATCGCACCGTTGTAGAAGTCGAAGCGCAGGTAACCCACGCCGGCGTGCTCCTCGTAGGCGATCTCGCGATAGGTGTGCTCGGCCGGTATCCGAGCGTCGAGCGCAACGCCGATCTCGGGCACCTCGGGGTCGACCCCCGCCAGCTCAAGCGCGCGAGTAGCCGGCAGCTTGAAATACCGCCGGGAGGGTGTGTCATGTTGCTTGAGCTGCGTAATCCACACCGCACCGTCGACCGTGGCCCTGCAGACGGCGCCGTTTCGCTGGGCGATCAGTTCACCGGGGTGACCCTTCAGAGTCCGTTCGCGGTGGACGCCGAACAGGTGGAATGCGCGTCCGCCGATCGCGTCGAGCACCCCCGGATGCCCCTCGGCGGCGCGGATCTTTCGGAGCACCGTGTCAGTGCTGTCCGTACGCCAGTCGATCGCTCGGGCCGACTGGTCCATCAACGGACGGGCGCGTCCGATCGGCGTCGGCTCGGCGGAGCGGTTCGCGTCGTCGGTGCTACCGAGGATCCGCCCCACGGCCTCGAGCAGCGCCTCGAGCGCGGCACGCCGGACCTCGTGCCGGTACAGGCTCGCCTTGCCCGCCGCCCTCATCCGGAAGCTCCGCGTCGCCAGGATCCGGCCGGCGTCGAACTCTCCATTGGCCAGCAGCACGGTTACTCCCCACTCTCGGACGCCGAGCTCGATCGCCCAGTCGAGCGACGAGGGCCCCCGATCACCGACCGGACCGGGGTGTACCACGAGGCAAGGGCGCCTGCGCCAGATCGCCTCGGGTATTCGCGTCTTGAGAAACGGACAGACGATCAGCTCGGGATCGTGCTCACCGACGGCCGCCTCCATCGCCGCGGCCGAGTTGACTACGGCCACCTCCACGGCGTGTCCTTGCTCGCGAAGCGCGATCCAGGCGCGCTGACTCAGGCTGTTGTGTGCCGATACGAGGAATAGAACCCGGCGCGGGCTCTCGCTGTTGAGCGGGCCCGGCGCGTGGATCGGGACTCGAGGGTGACGTGTCGGACGGCCTCTGGAGATGCTCTCACGCATGATCTGCTCACTGTTAGGAGGTGTGATGTGGCCGGCGAAGCTGCGCGTCGCGAGAGCGGTCCATCCGCCCGCTGGCGTATCCCCTCCGGCGGAGTGGCCAAATCTGTTGTCCAAGCGCTACGGCGCTACAACGAGGAGATCGTCAGTGGTGTCCCTGATACCACCGCGAGTTCATGGCGTCGCCAAGGCGACGGCGTAGGTCCGGGTAGCCAGGACTACGTCGCGAGCAGGCCCGCGATGGTGACCCGCGCGGCCCGAGTGAGGCGCCCCGAGAGGTCCAGCAACGAGTGGCCGAGGTTGGGATCCTGCGTCTGATCCTCGGCAGCGAGGCCTACGCGTACGCGACCGCAGCCGCCCGCGCTCAGGCCGAGTCAGACGAGCGATGGCGCGAACTCACCATCTCCACCGACCGCGACGACGCCACCGACGCGGACCGCGACCCTCTTCGCGCACCCACCCACTGACACTGCGGGATCGAGGCACTGACGTGCCAGGACGCGGGAACACGTTCGGGGCGGCCGGTCCTTCGCTTGGGTCCGGCCGTGGCGCGACGTCCCGGCGGCGTCCGAGCTGGCAAGCTTTGGATCGTGGCCCGAGACCGGCACAGCCGCACGGCGAGCCCCGATATCGGGCAGGGTCCTGCTCACGTTGGAGAGGGGGTGGCGCGATGAGGCTTCGCTGAGCGACGGTCGTCGCGGCCGCCCCGTCGGGGTGGCGAACAGTCCACTCGTCCTCTTTCGAAAAGGAGCAGGTAGATGGCAGAAGTTGCTGTGGGCAACGTCGACGGCGTGCTCGCCGAGATGCGCGACCTGGCGCAGGCTCTGATCGCGCCGGCGGCCGCCGAGATCGACCGTGAGTCCCGCTTTCCCGACGAGCAGCTGAGCGCGCTCGGGCGGGTCGGTGCGCTGGGGCTGTTGGTGCCTCGCGAGCAGGGTGGGTTCGGGGCCGGGCTGGTGGCGCTGGCAAGTGGGTGTGAGGCGCTCGGCGGGGCGTGTGCCTCGACCGGGATGGTGTTCCTGATGCACACCGTGACCGCGGCGACCGTCGCCGGTGGCGGTGGTGGATCCTCGGCCAGACTGTTGGAGGCGATGGCGAGCGGCGAGACGCTCGGCACGTTGGCGTTCAGCGAGCGGGGCACGGGCGCGCATTTCTACGCTCCCGAGCTGCGGGCCGAGCCCCATGGCGGCTCGGTTCGTGTAAGCGGGCGCAAGTCGTTTGTCACTTCGGGTGGCCACGCCGATGCGATGTTGGTCCTGCTGCAAGGCGAGGGCGACGGCCTGGACTGCTACGTGGTCCGAAGGGACGCTCCGGGGGTGCGATTTGACGGACGCTGGGACGGGCTGGGGATGCGCGGGAACTCGAGCATCGCGGTCGAGCTCCAGGATGTCGCGCTCGACGGCGACGCACGCATCGGCGAGGCCGGCGGCGCCGCCGCGCTGGTGTTCGGGGTTGTCGCGCCGACCTTTCTCGTAGGGCTGGCGGCGGTGAACGTCGGGATCGCGCAGTCGGCGCTGTCGGTCGCGCTCGAGCACGCGAAGTCTCGTCGTTATCCGGATGGCGGCTCGCTGGTGGAGGTCGCGACGGTTCAGCACGCACTCGCGGACATGGACATTGACGTCCGTGCCGCCCGGGCGCTCCTCCTGGAGGCGGCGCGGCTCGGCGACGAGGGTGATGAGGGAGCGCTGGTGGCGTTGATGGAGGCGAAGGTGTTGTGCACCGATGTTGCGGCGCGGGTGACGCAGGCGGCGTTGGAGGTCTGCGGCGGGCAGGGGTACACGCCCGCGCTGCCGATCGAGCGGCATCTGCGCGACGCTCGAGCGGGCGCCGTGATGGCCCCGACCAACGGGGTGCTGCGGACGTGGTCGGCGAAGGCGATCGCGGGACTTCAGATCCCATGAGCGCCGCAGAACTGAAACTAGGCGCGGTGGCCTACCACCCACGGATCGTCACGATCTGGGAGCGTTTTCGCACCTACTTCGCCGACGCCGGCGTGCCGACCGACTACATCCTGTTCTCCAACTACGAGCGCCTCGTCGATGCGGTGCTCGCCGGAACGGTCGAGATCGGCTGGAACACGAACACCGCCTATGTCGCGCTCGATCACCGCGCCGGCGGCCGCACGCGGATCCTCGGGATGCGTGATGTCGACCGAGACTGGGCGACGGTGTTAGTGATGCGCAAGGGACGCTCGCCGGCGGCCGTGGCCGATCTGGGCGGCAATGTTCTGGCGCTCGGGAGCCGCGACTCCGGCCACGCGGCGATCCTGCCGCTTCACTACCTGGCCAGGGACGGCCTGGACGTGGCGAGTTGCCGGCTGCTGCGGTTCGACACCGATCTTGGCAAGCACGGCGACACCGGCGATTCCGAGCTGCACGTCGTCCGGGCGGTCGCCGAGGGCGAGGCCGACGCGGGAGCGCTCTCGGCCGCTTACTTCAGCGCCTTCCGCTCCGAGTCGGTGCCCGCGGTGGCCGATCTGGAGGTCGTTTGGCGCAGCCCCGACTATTACCACTGCAATTTCACGGTGCTGGACTCGCTGGACCGTGAGCGCTCCGAGCGGTGGTCGCAGGCGCTGCTCGCGATGGACTACGACGACCCCGGGCTCCGCCCTGCGATGGACCTCGAGGGAGTCAGACGCTGGTATCCCGGCGATCGCGATGGCTACGCGTCGCTGCAGACGGCAATGCGAGAGCAGGCGCTGCTGTCGTGACGGTCGACCCCGAGCGGGTAGCCCATCGGGTGGATGCCGAGCATCTCGAGCTCGGTGGTGGCCTGGAGGTGCTGCTCGCGGCGGCCTTTGAGCGTGTCGCGCCCGGCGGCGTTCTGGAGATCAGAACGCCGTCGCGCGCGGTCGCGCTGGAACTCCCCGGTTGGGCTCGACTCCTCGGCCACGAGCCGATCGGTCAGACCAGTGGCGCCGACGGACACTTCGTCGCGATCCGTCGCGGCTCCTCGACCAGAATCCTGGCCCAGCCGCTCCCCTCGCGCGAGCCTGGCCCACGACTTCGTCACGGACAGCTGCGCACAGCGGACTGGCGCGGCGGAGCGCTTCCCCCCGAGCCCGATCCCGGTGCCGGTTTGGCGCCTCTCCACGCCGTGCCCGAGACCGGAGCGCCCACCCACCACTGGCGACTCAGCCACCGCGACTCGATCTGGGCCGACGACGTCGGTGAACTCGTGGACCAAGCGTCCGGCCAGCAGTGGGACGCCTCCCGCGATATCCCCTGGGAAGCCGCGCGCGGCCTGGATGACACGACCGAGCGAGCGGTTGCTCAGGTCATGACGTTCCTGGCCCAGAACGAGTATGCCGCCCTCTACGTGCCCGCCGGGTTCCTGCCTCAGGTCAACCCGCAGCTCGTCGAACTTGTCCTGTGGCTGGGCAGCCACGTCCACGACGAGGCACGACACATCGAGGTTTTCACCAAACGATCGCTCGCCGGCGGACACCACGGGTATGCCCTCGCGTCCACCGAACTGTCTCTGAGCACGCTGCTCGACGAGCACGATTTCACCGCCTCCTCGCTGCTCTTGAACGTGCTCGGCGAAGGCACCTTCCTCGATCTCCTACGCTTCATCGAGATCCACGCACCCGACGCCGCCACCGCCATCGCCGCCAGGCTCGCGCACCGCGACGAACGGCGGCACGTCCACTTCGGCATCTCGAGCATCAAACGCGCCACCTCGATCGACCCCGACATGGTGGGAACGCTGATCGCGGCGGTGGAAACTCGCGCGAGCAAACTGGTGAGCCTCTCCGGACTCTCACCGCTGCTCGTCGAGGCACTCAACATCATGGCGGCGCGATCCCTCCAGCCCGCCGACCTGTCC
>OBLV0100000324.1_pt1 | contig 14907 bp, 17 predicted proteins | sample 1520071 | NCBI WGS metagenome assembly OBLV01 (sample SAMEA3888446, study PRJEB22518) | metagenome | reverse complement strand
CGCTCACCACGGCCAACAACGGCGACAGGTAGATCATCACGGCGAGTGAGATGACAAGCAGCAGGACGTTGCCGCTCATGATCGGGAAGAAGCTGAGCAGCCCCTGAACGAGCGTCGTGTCGGAGTTGGCCCGGGACACCAGTTGGCCGGTCGACATTCGGTCGAGGTTGGCGAAGTCCATGATCTGAAGGTGGTCGTGCATGTCAAGGCGGAGGTCGTTCTGCACCGCCAAGGCCACCCGGCCCCCCCGGTAGCGACGGACGTAGGCGAAGCCGAACGCCCCGACGGCGAGGAGCATGAGAAGTACCAGCCACGGCCAAAGGGCCTCGGACTTACCCGGGACGGCAACGTGGTTGAGGATGACCCCGTCCACGATCTGGCGCTCGACGAGCGGGACCACGGCCTGGCAGGCGCTGCCGAGCACGGCGGCGCCGAGGGAGAGCACCACATCGCGCCGGTGGCGGAGCATGTAGCCCCAGAGCCGGCGGATCCAACCCGGGGCCTTCTCTTTTGGCGTGGCTTGCGCTTCGGGGCGCATTGGCGCTTTGGGGTTCATCGGGCGACGCCGGCGTTCTCGGCGGCTTTTTCGGCTGCGTTCTCGGCGCCTTTTTCGGCGGCGTGGTGCTCGCTTACCACCTGGTCGATGGCCGCGCCCATCCATACCAGGGCCTGCAGGAACTGGTCCCGATCAGGTGTTCGGTCGCAGATCTCGATGATTCGCTCGGCCATCGCCGCTTCGGCCCGTCCGAGCACAAGCTCGCCGTCCGGCGTCAGCTGCAAGGTGGCGACCCGCTGATCGCCGGCGGCCCGGGAGCGGATCAGGAGGCCGCGCTGGCAGAGCGAATCGACCGTGGCGGAGATCGTGGGCTTGCCAATCGCCAGCCGGGTCGCGATGCGCGAGGCCCGCTGATCGCCGGCCGCAATCGCGGACAGCACCCGATAGTGGGCCAGGTTGAGCTCGCCCGACGCTCGCTCGAGGAGACGTGACGCCCGGGCGAGGGCCCGCGTCGCTTCAATCGCCCGCGTCGCTTCAATCGCCTGCGTTGCATCGATCGTGACGTGCCGGCCGGTCATGGGGTCATCGTACTGCGGCTCGCCATCAAATAGTTCGTTCACCGAACTATTTGCCCGAGGAATGGCAGTGTCCGTCACTCGGGCGGAAGTGATGTAGAGCGTCACGTTCGTGCCACGCCCCTCGTGCGGCGGTCCAAGGTAGGCTCATCGCAAGCGCTCGGCTCATGCCGAGAGGGTGCGCTGGATCGAGTCCCCGTTGAGCGCCTCGCCGTTTGAGGAGGAGGCCGACGATGGGTAACCGGCTGCTGACCTGCATCGCCAGGATCGGCGCACCCGTTTGTCATTCTTATCCTTTTTGTCGTTCTTGTGCTTCTTGTTCCTGTCCTTCTCGTTCTTGTCCTTGTCGGTGGCGCTGATCACATGGCCGCCGATCGGCTCTCGCGCATTCTGGACCAGCTTGAGGCCGGCGGCGCGGCTGGGACCCGCGCCAACCGGTTGTGTGAGGGTTGCGCCGAGATCATGGCCATGTCGGGTGCGGGGATCATGCTGATGTCGGGCCTTGTGGCCCGGGGATCGGTTTGCAGCTCGAACTCAGTGAGTGCACTGATCGAGGATCTCCAGTTCACCCTCGGTGAAGGGCCATGCGTTGACGCGTACCACCAGGACCAGCCGGTCCTTGAGCCGGATCTGGCGGAGGCCGAAGTAGCTCGATGGCTCGCCTTCAGCCCTCAGGCCCTGGTGGCTGGGGTACGGGCCGTTTTCGGTTTCCCGATGCGGGTGGGCGCCATCCGCCTCGGCGCCCTGAACCTCTACCGCGACCGGCCGGGTCAACTCGACGACGAGCAGTTCGACGACGCCCTGGTGCTGTCGGATGTAGCCGCCCGAGCCGTGCTGGCGATGCAGGCCAAGGCGCTGCCGGGGGCGTTGGCGGTCGAGCTCGAAGCGGGCGGCGACTTCCGTTTCGTCGTGCACCAGGCGTCGGGCATGGTTTCGGTGCAACTCGATGTCAGTGTTGGTGAAGCCTTGTTGCGCCTTCGGGCCTACTCCTTCGCCCATGTTCGCCCCCTGACCGAGGTGGCCGGCGATGTAGTGGCGCGGCGACTTCGTTTCGACCTCGCTTCGACTGACTAGACCCTCGCCGCGGGTCGCACGTCGTCGTTGGGTCGCACTTCGTTGTTGGGTCGCACATCGTCGTTGGGCACGATCGAGGTTAGGGTGAAAGGTGGGTGGGTCGTCCGGAAAAGGAGGCTTGCGATACCCAGAGAAGCCTTGCTCGTTCGAACGCTCGTCGAACTGGCCGACAGCCTGGTCGACGACTTCGATGTCGTCGAGTTGCTGTCTCGACTCACCGAACGATGCGTCGAGGTGCTCGGCGTCTCCGCCGCCGGTGTGCTGTTGGTCTCGCCCGACGGCGATCTCCGGGTGGTGGCATCTTCCAGTGAGGCCATGCGGGTGGTCGAGCTGTTCGAACTGCAATCGGACGAGGGCCCCTGCCTCGACTGCTACCGGTCGGGCGAGGCGGTGATCAACGAGGACTTGGCCACGGTAAATGGTCGCTGGCCTCGTGTTGCCCCGGTCGCCCTGGCCGCCGGCTTTCGGGCGGTTCATGCCCTGCCCATGCGGCTGCGCAGTTCGATCATCGGTGCCCTGAACCTGTTCGCGTCCCAAGTGGGCGCCATGGCCGATGACGACATCGTGGCTGGCCAGGCCCTGGCCGATGTCGCGACCATCGCCATCTTGCAGCAACGGGCCTTTGTCGAGTCCCGTGTCCTGAACGAACAGCTGAACCACGCCCTGACCAGCCGGGTCGTCATCGAGCAGGCCAAAGGTGTGTTGGCCGAGCGAGCCGACGTCTCAATGGAGTCGGCGTTCGAGCAGATGCGCAAGTTCGCTCGGACCAACAACCTCCGACTCGTCGATGTCGCCCAACTTCTGATCGACAGGAAACTCAGCCCCGAGGCCCTGGCGGTCTCGCGGCGCCCGCCCCGTCCCTAGCTCGGCCGGACATCTGGCGCCAGGGGGTTGACATTCGGGCCACCTTGTGAATAAAATCACAAGTAGCGCTCGTATCTTCCCGAGCCGACCGCAGCGTGTGCCCCGTCCCACCTCAGTCCCCCCCTTTGGGGGACGGGGCCGCTGTGGGTCTTTCTTGCCGCTAGCCCCGATCTCTCCGACCGGTAGAGCCGAACCTTCCAGGGTTGTGATCGCTGGGCGAGCCACTTCTCTGCAACCTTGGGCGAAATGCGGTCACAACTAAGGAAGGTTCGGTCATAACTACCGAAGGTTCGGTCACAACTACGGAAGGTTCGGACACAACTACGGAAGGTTCGGACACAACTACGGAAACGTGGGTCGATCGGCGGCGTCGGAACCTATCGTTGGTCGGCGCGGGGAATCCGCCGGATGCCGACAAGGGTCAGGTGTTGCTCGCCGTCGGCCTCGGCCAGCACGGCGGTACCACATGTCTCGCTCTCCCAGCCACACGAGCAACTCACGGTGTAGCGGCGCTCTCCTTCGAGGTCCAGGTGCAGCGCAGCACCAGTTTTCACGTGGTGTTGGACCGATACGGAGCCGTCGCGGGCGGCCGACGAACTCTGCTGCGGCCCGGTCGGCTGCTGCTCAACCGCCCTTGAAGGGTCCACGCGAAGCGCTCCTTTCCTCGCCGATCGCCGACTCCTTGCCGACTCACCGACGACTCACCGACGACTCACCGCCGACTCACCGCCGACTCCTCGGCGGGCATGAGGGTACCGCCGACCCGAGCCGTTCACCTAGGCCATGCGGTCCGATAGGACTGGCGACGTTTCTGAATTGTCCAGAAGGCGGCGTGGTCACGAGCGCGAGGGGTTGTTCCCGTCCCGGTCGGCCCGCTCGACTCCGGTGGGCCGGACGACCCGGCCGGAGCGGACCGTGATCCCCTCCTGCCGGAGCAAGAGGGCCTGGCGGTCCTCGTGCGCCGGCGCCAACCGGCCGTCGGACATGACGACCCGCCACCAGGGCAGGCCTTCGCTGGCGGCGAGCACCGATCCGACGGCTCGCGCCGCGCCGGGATATCCGGCCTCGGCGGCTACATCGCCGTAGCTCACCACCTCGCCCGGCTGGAGATCGGCGATCACCGCCGACACGCGGTCGCGAAAGCGGCCGTGAAAGCCGCCGTCAGAAGGCGCCATCGCCGTGGGCGTCGAGGTCAACGGAGGGGTCAACGGAGAGGTCAACGGAGGGGTCAACGGAGGGGGTCAACGGAGGGGTCAACGGAGGGGGTCAACGGAGGGGTCAACGGAAAGGTCAACGGAGAGGTCGTGTTCGGAGACCTCGACGTACCACATGTCGGCGCAATCGCGGCAGCGGTAGGTCACGACGTCACCGGGTACCCAGCCCAGCTCGGGAGGTTCAAATGGCAGGCGGCGACACGGGCCACCACAGTCCACACAGACGATGACGTCGGCTACGGCCAAAGCAGACGATGACCGAGTCAGCGCCGGCGCATTCGCTCGACCAGGCGGACCAGGCGGACGTGCAGTTCCTCGGCGTCGCCGGTCGTGCGGGCGCCGTGGCCGGGCAGGACCCAGTTGAACCGGTGCTGCCTGGCGAGGCGGTCAAGCGACTCCGCCTGGCTCGTCCACGAGTACCAGCAGGCTCCGCGGAAGGCGACCAGGTCGGCGCGCTCGTGGCTCCACGCAAGGGAGTCGCCGGTGAACAAGAACCGCCCGTCGAGCAGGAAGACGACCGAACCCGCCGTGTGGCCCGGGGTGGGGATGGCGACCAGCCCACAAACGACCTCGGTGTCCTGCTCGCCCTGCAGCAGGTCGGTGGCGTAGGGTGCGGCGGCCGCGTCCCTGGTGTGTATCCAGACCCGGGCCCCGAAACGCTCGGCCCAGCGGTCGGCGTCGGCCACGTCGTCACGGTGGGTCAGCAGCAAATGGTCGAGGCCACCCAAGTCCGCGATCGGTCGGGCCAGCGCCTCGGTGAAGCGTGGTGAATCGATCAACACATTGCCAGCCGGCCGCACCGCCAGCCAGGCCGAGGCTCCGAATGAGTCCTCGGAGCAGTAGCCGAGGTCGAAGACCCCCGAGCCGGATTCGATCTCGCGTGGGTAGAGCCGGCCGGGCCGAGGGCGGCGCGACATGGTCCCGATCGATGTGGTGGGGCACGCTTGGGCGGCCAACCAGGCGTCGAGGTCATCGGGATCTGCCGGCTGGTCGGCGACGACCGAGAGGCCGCCGGCGTCGGCGAACAGCTGCGGTGCGATGTCCCGGCAGGTTCCGCAGTCGATGCAGCGGGTATCGACGAACCAGTCCCCGGCCGCGTTGTCGGGGTGGCGGAGGTCGGTGCGGGCCATTCGCGCCCCACGGTACCGCTGTCCTCGATCCAGAAGGCTACGGGTGGTGGTAGCCCTTTCGTTCGAGGATGCGAGCACCACCGATGTCGATCTGGTCAAAATTGGCGTTCACGTACATGGCGACGGCCGGTGTCCATGGGATCCTGGTGGGCGCGGCGTCACTCAGAATGAGAAAGTCGGCGTGCTGGAAGTAGTGCAACCAGGTCCGCACGACCACCGAACCTGCCGGCAGTGACGCCGCCGGTCGCATTCCGTGGTCGAGAGACAAGGTCGTGCCAAGGGCGTCCACGATCAGGGGGCACGACGACGATGAGGCGGCGAACCGGTTGGCGTTGACCAGATACGCCGTGGTGTCGGTCACGACACAGGCTCCTGATGGAATAACCGCATCGATCGTCACCGCCGGGTCGGCAGCCGGAGCCTGGGTTTGGCGGGCCGCGAATGCCATGCCGTTGATGATGAGGATGGCGGCGAGAGCGAGCGCCACGACGAATACCGCCGGTTGGATACGGTGCAGCGCGTCGGCGACCCGGCCGGCGGCGATTCCGAGGGTGAGCCCCAGGAACGGTCCGAGGAATGTCGCGTAGTGGTAGTAGAACTCGTCGGGCCAGAGCAGGGCGATGCCCACGACGACCAACGAGGCCAGCGCGAACACCTCCAGTGGCGCAAGGCGCCCGCGGTGCGAGGCGTAACCCAGACCGAAACCGATGGCAATGACAACCACCATGCCAACGGTGACGGCGTAGATCTCCTGTGAATCGAGCTTGAGGGTCGTTCCCCAGATCCCGGTCAGGTACGCCAGACGGGTCGCCATTGCGACCCGCTGGGGCTCGGTCCGTTCGAGCTGCACGACTACGACATCACGTACGAATGCCGTTGGCGCGGCGACGAAAAACGGCAAACACGGCAGCACAAACCCGGCGGCCAGCCCGGAGACCAGTGGGCGGAAGCGGCGGCGCAGATGAGGCAGGCACGCCAGCAGCAGCGCGATAACCGGTAGCACGGCCCACACCTTCATCGTGGCGGCGAATCCGAACGCCAAGCACCCGAGAAACCAGCGTCGCGATCCGGCTATCTCGTCGCCGTCGAAAACGGCGACGGCGCCAAGGAGACAGAACAGGACGAGATAGGGCTCGAGCAGGAGCGTCCGCCCGGTCACGATCGCCGATGGATAGGCCGCCAGCACGGCGCACGCCACGACGATCGTGGTGAGATTCCGGCGACGGAGGAGCACGCCGAGCAGGACCACGTTCAGCGCGGTTACAAGCGCCGTGACCAGCCGGGCGATCACCAGTGCATCGCGGATTCCCGTCACCCTCCCGATGAGGGCGATCGGGGTCAGGAGTAGGGGAACGCCAGGCGGCTCGACAAACGCGAAGTCCCGGTAGGGCAGGGAACCATGCACGATTCGGGTGGCGGCGGCAATGTAGACGCCATCGTCATATTCGGTGACGCCCCGGAGGTAGCCGGGCCGAAAGAGGGCGTACAACTGAATCGCGAGCGCTGCGAGTGCGATCGAGCCAATCAGAATCGCAACGAGGCGCCGGTCAGGGGCCTTTTGCGGCGATTTGGAAGGCTGCGAGGCGGCGTCGCTGACCTCGCCATCCACCGACTTCACGAGCATGGCCGGCTTCACGAGCATCGCCGATGACGCTACTGAGCCGAGCCGAACATTGCCCAGTTGTACCGCGTGGGTCCACCACGGCGCCAACCTCAGGTCATACGCTGGCCATCATGGCGAAGAAGAAATACGGCAAGACGAACAAGACGTGCAAAGTCACCTTCGAGCTGCCAGCCGAGGTAACGGCGAGGACCGCAAGCGTCGTCGGCGACTTTAACGACTGGTCGCCGGCAAAGCATCCGATGATGCGCCGCCGGGACGGCCACTTCAGCGTGACCATCGCGTTGGCGGGCGAGCGCGCCTACCGGTACCGATTCTTGTTGGATGGCGACCATTGGGAGAACGATTGGGATGCCGAGATGTATGTCAGCAATGACTTCGGTACCGAGGACTGCCTGATCCGCGTCTAAGAAGTTCGGGGAAAAGGTGACGTGGTAGGCATACATCGTAGACCACCATTTACGGGCCGAAATGGCCAATACGGTCGTGGCAGTGTCGCGTCGGGCCTGAAATCAGGTCTGTGAGAGTGCAACTAAGCGCATCATGTCGTATTGTGTATCTCGATATCGGGTCAGTTGAAGGAGATCGATGGCCAAGAAGCAAGTAGTCAGTGTCAGTTACACCTGTGATGTCTGCGGGGACACGATTCCAGACGGTGACGGTGAAGGCGCCACTCGCAAGATCAGTTGGGAGGGCGTCGACTATGTCGTCGACGTCTGCGAAACGCACGGATCCGAGTTGGCGGACGTCCTTGCTCAGTTGAGCGGTTTCGCATCCGCCGGGCACCGGGCCGGGGCGCGGCGTGGTCGACGGGCCGCGGCCACCTCGACGCGTTCGCCCCGATCTGCGCCGGCGGTTGCAGTTACCGCAGAAACGGCGGTGGCGCCAAAGCGCAGCGATCTCGCCGCTGTCCGGTCGTGGGCTCAGGCCAACGGCTATAAGGTTGGCGACCGGGGTCGTATTCCCGCCACTATCCTCGCTGCCTACGAGGCCGCACAAAGCGCCCCGCAACCGGAGCCCGAGGCCGAATCGGCACCGGTGGCCGCCGAGCCCCCCAAGCGCGGCCCGCGTAAGGCCGCAGCCGGCGCAGCTAAGGCTACGCCACGCAAGCGAGGTCCTCGCAAGGTCGCCGCAACCGTCTAAAGACCGGATCGACCGGGCCGGGTGGAATCGGGGGGCGATCCGCCCGGCCCCGCATTATTCGCCGAGGGCGAGGGGGATGAAAGCCCGGGATTAGCGCGGGTTGGCGCGGTCGAGGTACCAATGCCGGACGACCGAGCACCGCCAGTCGCCGGGCGCGGCCGGGTGCTGGGTGAGCGAGAAGCGACTGATGGTTCGCTGCCCTCCCTCTTGATCGGAGTAGAGGAGGTCGATGAACAGTCGGCGGTGGCCCGTGACCACGTCGACGACACCGGATCGGTCGGGATCACCTGGCTCGCGTATAGCGGCCAGCCAAAATCCGTCACCCCCGGGCGGTACGTAAATGTCAAGTCCTTGAGGTCGAAACGCGGCCAGGTCAGGTTGCACCATCCCGGCCCGTCGCTGGTCGATGGCGGCGGTCGGGCTCAGGGCAATGGTGTCGGGCTCGGCCCGCCAGCCCTGGAGGACGCCGATGCCCGCCCCGACGTTTCGGATCGACATGGCCAGGTAGATGACACCATCGATGTCGTCCAGGATTGCCTTCCCGCCGCCGAGCAAGGCCCAATGGTCGTCGCCCCACCGTAGTTTCTGGTCGGGATCCTGAGGCCGAGAGGGGAAGAGGACGGGCCGGAGGCCGGCTTGGAGGGCCCGCTCGGCACTACGGGAGGCGCGGTTCGCCGAGCGGACGGAATAAAACGTAGCGACCGCGAGCACCAACGTTCCACCCGCAGTAGCCAGCTCCGAGATCGTTCCCCAGTCCGGCGTCACGCCGTCAGGCTATCGGTGCAAGGGCGGCCGGTTTCGCCTCGCCGACCGAAGCGTTCACCGGCGCGCAACACCGCCGACATGCAGCCCGCCTACCGTCATGCCCCGTCGCGGCGGGAGCACGGGGCTGCGGCGTGACACCTAAGGAGCGATCAGTGAGTGGAAGCACAGCCCGACAGCAAGCCATCGACAACATCCGGGAGCACTCGTTGCCCGTCGGCGCGTTCTCAAGTACCGAGCCCCCTGGGGCGATCTTCGGGCAGAACGTGTTCACGACCGCGGTCATGCAGGCGCGGGTGCCCAAGGCCGTCTACAAGTCGGTCATGGCCACCATCGAGCACTCCAAGCCTCTCGATCCCGCAGTCGCCGATGTCGTAGCGGCCGCACTGAAGGATTGGGCGATGGAAAAGGGCGCCACGCACTACGCCCACGTGTTCTACCCGCTGACTGGTCTCACGGCGGAAAAGCACGACAGCTTCCTCGAGCCGGGCGCGGCCGGCTCGTCGATCGCCGAATTCGCCGGCAAGACACTTACCCAGGGTGAGCCTGACGCGTCGAGTTTCCCAAACGGTGGGATGCGGGCGACGGCGGCGGCGCGTGGCTACACCGGCTGGGATGTGACCAGTTCGGCGTACATCCTGGAGAACCCCAACGGGAACACCTTGTGCATCCCGACGGTATTCGTCTCCATGACCGGCGAGTCGCTCGACCACAAGACACCCTTGCTGCGCTCCCAGCAGGCCATGGCGGCCCAGGCCGAACGGGTGCTGCGCCTCTTCGGCCACGCAAAACCCGACGCCGTGGTTTCCTTCGCCGGTGCCGAGCAGGAGTACTTCCTGATCGACCGGAGTTTCTTCCTCGCTCGCCCCGACCTCTTGAACACCGGCCGCACCCTGTTCGGCGCCAAGCCGCCCAAGGGCCAAGAGTTCGAGGACCATTACTTCGGGGCGATCCCTGAACGGGTGCTGGCGTACATGCTCGACACCGAACGCGAATTGTTCAAGCTCGGCATACCGGCCAAGACCCGTCACAACGAAGTCGCGCCCGGCCAGTTCGAGCTGGCGCCGATGTTCGAACGGTCCAACGTGGCAGCCGACCATCAGCAGTTGCTGATGACGACGCTCAAGCGAATGGCGCAAAAGCACGGTATGGAATGCCTGTTCCACGAGAAGCCGTTCGAAGGGATCAACGGCTCGGGCAAGCACGTCAACTTCTCCCTCGGTAACTCCACCGAAGGCAACCTGCTGCTGCCGGGCGACACGCCGCACGCCAACGCCCAGTTCCTCATCTTCTGTGCCGCCGTGATCCGTTCGGTGCACAAGTTCGCCGGGCTCCTACGGGCGTCGGTCGCCTCGGCGACCAATGATCATCGCCTCGGCGCCAACGAAGCGCCGCCGGCCATCATCTCTGTCTTCCTCGGCGACCAGCTGGCCGACGTGTTCGACCAGATCGCCAAGGGTGGGGCGACGAGCTCGAAAACCAAGGGCCATTTAGCCATGGGCGTCGACACCCTTCCCGTGCTGCCGACCGATCCCGGTGACCGCAACCGGACGAGCCCGTTCGCCTTCACCGGCAACCGTTTCGAGTTCCGGGCTCCCGGTTCGTTGCAGTCCATCGCCGGGCCGATGGTCACGATCAACACGATCCTCGCCGACTCGTTGGACTTCATCGCCACCGAGATCGAGACGCTTCTGGCCCACGACGTAGAATTCGACGCCGCCATCCAGACCGTCCTCGAGGAAATCATCACGACGCATGGGTCGGTCGTTTACAACGGGGACGGGTATACCGACGAGTGGACCGCCGAGGCGGCCTCGCGGGGCCTGCCCAACCTCAAGACGACGCTCGACGCCCTACCGGAGCTGATCACCGATGAGGCGATCGAGCTCTTCGAACACTACGGCGTGTTCAGCCGCCGTGAGTCGCATAGCCGCTACGAGATCGCGTTGGAGCAGTACGTCCTCAGCCTTGGCGTCGAAGCGCGCGAGACCCTCGAGATGGCGACGACGGTGATCCTGCCGGCGGCCCTGCGGTATCAGACCGAGTTGGCGACCAACCTGGGCAGCCTCAAGGCGATCGGCGTCGAGTTCGACATGTCCACCCTCGACGAAGTGTCGGCGGCGGTCAAGAACCTGAAGGCGGGAATCGCCGAGCTGAAGGCGGAACTGAGCCACGGCCACGCACCGACGTTGCTCGAGGAGGCCGAACACTGCCGCGACGAGCACCTGCCGACGATGCTGGCTATCCGCGCCGCGGCCGACGATCTTGAGAGCCTGATCGCCGACGACTTGTGGCCACTGCCGACCTACCAGGAGATGCTCTTCATCCTGTAGAGGGTGGGGAAAAGGGGGCTGGTTGGCCACCGACACCGTACTGCCGACCGGCCCTCATTTTCCCCAGCTATTGGTCTTTGGCCGGGGGTAGGGAGAAGCTCTCGCGGATAAGCGCTTGGACCTTGTCCTTCGGATGGGTTGCGTCGATATTGGCGACGTACTCCTTGCGCTGGAAGATCTCGATCACCGGCTTGGTCTTTTGGTGGTACTCCTCCAGGCGGACCGCGAGGGCTTCGGGGTTGTCGTCGTCTCGGCTGACGAGGCGGCCACCACACACGTCGCAGGTGTCCTCAACCTGTGGCCGGTGGGCCATCAGGTTGTAGTCGAGCCCGCACTGCGAGCACAACCGCCGGGACAGTACCCGCCGGTGCACCTCTTCGTCGGGCAGGTCGAGATTGATGACACCGTCGATGTCGTAACTCTCCAGGAAGAACTCCGCCTGGCGGGCGTTGCGGGGGAAACCGTCGATGATGAACCCGTAATTCCAGTCGTGGCTGGTGAGGCGCTCCTGGACGACGGCCTCGACCAGGTCGTCGCCGACCAGGCGACCGGTGGCGACGATCCGTTTGACCTGGGCCCCCAGCTTGGTGTGGTGCTGCACGTTCCAGCGGAAGATGTCGCCCACGCTCATGTGTTCGAGGTCGAGATCCTCAGCCAGCATCTTGGCCTGGGTACCCTTCCCGCTGCCTTGGATACCCATAATGACGAATTTGTTCATGATGTTACGACGAAACGGCGCGGCACCCAGGTCTGGCTGTCTATGGGCGGCCGCTTGTACGCGCGCTTTTGGCGAGGCGGCAGTTGCACCTTCGGCCGCTCGATCACCTCGTAGGGCACCGTCGTGAGCAGGTGGCTGATCAGGTTGAGCCGAGCCTGGCATTTGTTGTTGGCGTCGACCACGTTCCAGGGCGCTTCCTTGATATCGGTGAACGCAAACATCTCGTCTTTGGCCTCGGCGTAGTCCACCCAGCGGGCCCGGGCTTCGAGATCCATCGGGCTCAGCTTCCAGCGCTTGTCGGGGTTGTTGATCCGCTCGAGGAACCGGCGTTCTTGTTCCTCGTCACTGATCGACAGCCAGTACTTCACCAGAATGATGCCGGAGCGGACCAGCGCCCGTTCGATCTGCGGGCAGGTCCGGAGGAATTCGTCGTACTCATCGTCTGAGCAGAAACCCATGACACGCTCGACGCCGGCACGGTTGTACCAGCTGCGGTCGAAGAGCACGATTTCGCCGGCTGCGGGCAGGTGCGGGATGTAGCGCTGGAAATACCACTGGGTTTTCTCGCGCTCGGTCGGCGTGCCCAACGCCACCACCCGGCAGTACCGGGCGTTGAGTCTTTCGGTGATCCGTTTGATCGTGCCACCCTTGCCCGCCGTGTCGCGCCCCTCGAACAGGACCACCATCCGCAGGCCGTGGTGCACGACCCACTCCTGCAGGCGGACCAATTCGGTCTGGATCTTCGCCAGTTCCTTTTCGTAGTCCTTCTTCGAGAGCGGCTTCGGCTCGGCGGTGTCTGCTACCGCCTTGCGCTTGGTTGTTGTCGCGGTCATGGCCCACATCCCGGAGATGGTGGTTGGTCGCCCGACAGGCTCACAACCGCCGGTGTCGGAACGGTTACCCCACCGTGAACACCGCGTGACCAGATCAGGCGCCGCCGTCGAGGCCGGCGCCTGGAGGGCGAGAGGGGCGAGGACGGCGGCGTTGGCATAGGTCAGCGTGGTCGCGGCCGCCATAGCCCGCCATTGGCGAGGGCCCAGGGCGACACCCGCAACGCCACCCCCACCCAGCCGGTCGCAGCGCCCTCGCCGTCTCGCCGGCGAGGGTCGCAGTGACGACGCCCACGCCGACAGGACCGCGACGGCCGCGCGGCCTCGATGGGACGCCCTGCCGCCACGACAGCGGATTGCCATAACTGGCATGGGTGGGCGCCGAAGCACTCGGAAGCGTTTGGCCACCTTGACCGGGTACGCCGGAATATCCAGTGCATCTGACCGAACGGTTCTGGCGCGTATCCAAATGGATAATGTTGGGAACCAGTTCCTATTCGCAGTATTTGCGAAAGAACGAAATTCGTCGGCACGACGCGCCACCTGGGTTGTCGCCAGCGTCTGACGAGGCCAGAATGAGGGGCGTGAGCGACTTCAACACCAAGGTCATAGAAGAATTCCGGGCCAACCGCGGCCAGGTTGGCGGTGGTTTCACCGGCGCACCGATGATCGTGCTGACGACCATCGGCGCCAAGTCGGGCCAACCGCGGACAAATCCGCTGGTCTACCTGGCCGACGGCGATCGCTTCGTCATTTTTGCCTCCAAGGCCGGGGCGCCGACGAACCCGGACTGGTTCCACAACCTGTTGGCCCATCCGCAGGTGACGGCCGAAGTCGGCGGCGAGACCTTCGAGGTGGTCGCGTCGGTGGCAGAGGGAGACGAGCGCGACCGCCTGTATGCCAAGCAGGCCTCGCTGATGCCGGGCTTCGCCGAGTACCAGGAGAAGACCACCCGAGTGATACCGGTGGTGGTGCTGACGAGAGTCTGACACAAGACCTTCCCGACGGCGTAGATTGTGCCGCCCTCAAGGTTCAGCCCGCGTCGCCGACGGTACGGGGAGGGCACGCGCGTCCTCCAAGGAGCACACCATGACGTGGTTGGATGTTTCTGGTCGGACCGTGGCCATCGTGGCGGGCGCCGTGATCGTCGTGCTGGCCGTGATCGGGCTGGTGATCTTCGAGGCATCGTCGGTCGCCAAGACGGCGGCTTCCACGGTCCGGGCGACGACTGCCTCCGAGGCGTGTGGACTCAGGAGTCCACAGGAGGTGTCGGCCGCCTTCGGCGCTAATGCCGGCGCCGCGCACTACGTCATCGGGACCTGCGTCTACCAGAACGGGGCCGACGAACTGGTCGTGGCCCTCGCCGAGGGCGACGGGGTAGCCCAGTTTGCCCAAGGCATGGGTCGCTCCGCCCAGGTCATCAAGGGACTGGGCGATCACGCCTACTACCGCGATGGCCAGTTGGGCGTGCTCAAGGGCAACAATGAGATGTTGCTCACGATGGTCCCTGCCGCCCCGACGGGCGTGAGTCCAGCCGTCCTTGCCTTGGCTCGAGAGGCACTGCCGCGGCTCTGACGCAGGGTCTGTTCACGATCGGTTCACATTCTGCAGATACTCCGTTGACCGGGTCGTGGGAGGGTAGAGGCCGTGCTCACGATTCGCGTCGGCTGTGAGTTCAACTGGAAACCCGAGATTGAGACGGCCGCGATTTTCCAGGTCGAGCCTCGTCCCGACGGGGCTCAACTGATCCGCCAGGAGTGGACGACGCGGCCCATGCTTCGGTCGAGGTGCTACACCGACCGATTCGGCAACATTTGCCGTCGCTTCGCCCTTCCCCCGGGGCGGGTGAGCGTGCGCTACGACGCCTTGGCCGTAGTTGACGACGTTATCGACGACGCCGACCCCGACGCCATTGAGGTAGCGCCCATGGATCTCCCCGACGACGTTGTGCCGTTTACCCTGCCCAGCCGCTTTTGTCACCCCGAGATCCTCGCCGACGCTGCCTGGCAACATTTCGGTGGTCTCCCGCCCGGCTTCGGACGGGTGCAGAGCATCTGTGAATTTGTCCACGACTACGTCAAGTTCGAGGCCGGGAGCAGTTCGCCGACCACGACCGCGGTTGACGTCTACCACTCCCAGACCGGGGG
>OBLV0100000323.1_pt1 | contig 14920 bp, 14 predicted proteins | sample 1520071 | NCBI WGS metagenome assembly OBLV01 (sample SAMEA3888446, study PRJEB22518) | metagenome | reverse complement strand
TTCCCTACACGACGCTCTTCCGATCTCGCTGACGATCTCGCGCTCGAACACCTGCAGGTCGACGTCGGTCAGCGCCTTCAGCCCCCCGAACGTCAGCGACAGCTTGTCGAGCTCCAGCAACGGCAGCCGTGCGCCGTCTTCGGTCGCCGTCATACGACCTCGACCCGTCTGGTGCCCAGCAGTCCATTTGGTCGCGCCGCCATCGTCACGATCAGGATCACTCCCAGCATGATCTGGGTGGTGATCGCCGGGTTTACGATCAGCCGCGACTCCCAGCAGCACGCCGCCAGGTAGACGGTCGGGATCACGAGCAGCAACCGCACGGTGCCCTGCACACGGATCAGCACCAGTACGAGCACGATCACGAGGACGAACAGGATGTTCCCGAAGCTGATCGCGTCCTGCGGGACGATCACCCAGTTCTTGACCGCCGAACCGATCCACCCGGAGCTGCCCGGATGGCCGGCGGTCGCCGAGCTCGAGATCGCCCCGACGATCGCGTGCGCGACAAAGCCGAACACGATGATCCCGGCGAGCACGGCGAAGAACTTCCACAGCGGCCGGATCCGCAGGAACAGCGCGAGCAGGATCAGGCCGTAGAACAGGTAGCCGGCGTCGGTCGGACTCGAGAGCATCTGCTCGAGCGCCCATACGATGATGCCCCCGGCGATCGCTCCGGCGATGCTGCCGGCCCCGCCGAGCACCAGGCAGGCGAAGATCAGGATCAGGATGCTCTCGGTGAAGTTGGTCGGGAACACGCTCGACTGCTGGGCGGCGAACAGCGCGCCGCCGAGCGCGCCGATCGCGGCGCTGAAGCTGAACGCCATCACCTTCAGCTTGTTGACCGGAATCGTCATCGCGGACGCGGCCAGCGGGTCGTCTCGGAGCGCACGCCATGCACGCCCGGTTCGCGAGCCGTCGAGCAGGTGCAGGAGCCAGGCTAAGACGACGATGATGATCAGCGCCACGAAGTAAAGACCGCGGGGGGTCGAGACGTTTCCGCTGAGACCGTGGAGCGGATCGATCGAGAAGATCCCGTTGACGCCGCCGAGCGTTCCGGGGTCGACATTGTTGACGACCTCGACGAACGCCTGCCCGACGAACAGCGTCACGATCGCCAGGTAGTCACCCTCGAGCCGGAGCGCGACGAGCCCGATCAGCACGCCGACCGCGCCACCGGCGAGCATTACGATCGGGATCGACAGGAACGCCGCGAGATGGGCCCCGCCCGACCCGCCCGAGCCGAGCGCCGAGGACGAGAAGATCGCATAGCCGTAGGCGCCGAAGCCGACGAACGCGATGTAGCCGAGGTCGAGCAGGCCCGCCCACCCGGCCGCGATGTTGAGCCCGAGCGACAGGATCGCGTACAGCAGGCAGGTGAAGCCGACCGTGAGCAGGTTGACGTTGCCCGTCGTCAGCCCGAACGCGACCCCGACGAGGGCGGCCAGCGCCAACCGCTGCCACCACGCGACTCGCGTATCGAGCTCGTACAGCACCCGCTGCACCCCGGTCCCTTGGTCGCGGCGCTGACCGGACTGGGCGACCCATTCGTCGATCCCGATCTGGGGCATCAGACCTTCTGGAGGGCTCGGCGGCCGAAGATGCCCGTCGGGCGGATGAGCATCGTGAGGATCAGGATCCCGAACACGATCAGATCGGAGTACTTCTCCGAGATGTAGCTCAGGCTGAACGCCTCGCACATGCCGATGAAGATGCCACCGACGACCGCGCCGGTGATGCTGCCGATGCCGCCGACGACAGCTGCCGTGAACGCCTTTAGCCCGGCCAGGAACCCGATCGTGGCCGAAATCGATTGGAACTCGAGCCCCGACATGACGCCGGCGAAGCCGGCCAGCACCGAGCCGATGAAGAACGTCAGCGCGATCGTCCGGTCGACGTTGATGCCGAGCATCTCGGCGGCCTCGCGATCGGACGCGACGGCCCGCATCGACTTTCCGAGCGTGGTCCGGTCGACGATCTGAATCAGCCCGTAGCAGAGGACGGCCGTGAGCACGATGATCATGATCTCGACGGTGTCGATGTGCGCGCCGGCGATGTGGATTCCGTTCGTGTCGGAGATGAAGTTCGTGGTGTTGTAGCTGCGCACGAAGCCGCCGAACAGCAGCAGCACCGTGTTCTCGAGCACGAACGACACGCCGAGCGCGGTGATCAGCGGCGCTATTCGGGGCGCGTCGCGGAGCGGCCGGTAGGCGAACCGTTCGATCGCCACCCCCAGGAAGCCCGTCCCGAGCCCGGCGATCAGCAGCATCAGGACAATCAGGAGCGGGACTGGAATCGACAGGTGGTTCGGTCCGCCGAACCACTGGATCACGAAGTAGCCGATGTACGCCCCCACCATGTACACGTCGCCGTGGGCGAAGTTGAGCAGCTTGAGCACGCCGTAGACCATCGTGTAGCCGAGCGCGATCAGCGCGTACAGGCATCCCGTGACGAGCCCGTTGACGAGTGTTTGGATGAAGACCTGCACGTTCGCGTGCTTTCTGAGTCCTAGACGGCGGACGGCGCCGCCTGCGCAGTATCGCTGGCGGCGCCGTCCAGAACCACTCTCAGTGATCCGTCACTTGTCTCACTTGGGCGGGATCTCTACGTACTTGCCTGCGCTGTTGATCTTGAACAGGTAGCCGTTGTTGCCCGCGAGGTTGCCGTTGGACGCGAACGCCACCGGAACGCCGAGCGGGGTGTCGGCGGCCGGGATGTTCGTCTTCTTGATGGCGGCGAGCACGTTCGACCGGCTCGGGGTCCCGCCGGACTTGCACACGGACGCGATCGCCTTCATGACGACGTCGGCCGCCTCGTACGTCGGGACGCCGAACGGACCGTACGGACCGTACTTGGCGACTCCGGCGACGATCGACTTGTCGAGCGCGCTCGTGCTGCCGGCGATGTCGGGCCCGAAGGCGGACACGTAGCTGTTCGGGATGTTGAACTGCGACGGCGAGTTGGTGCCGTCGGTCCCGAACAGGATCGTGGTCTTCCCAGCCTGCTTGGCGTCCTGGCCGAACATCTGGGCCTGCGTGGCGGTCTGCCACGGCAGGAACGTCACGCCATCGTCGGCGCTCAGATGCGACGTCACGAGCGACTTGATCGCCGCCGCCAGCGTCGCGCCGGTGTCGGTGCCGTTGAGCGTCTGATGGTCGACCGAGACGCCCGCCTTCTTCAGGATCGGAATCATCACGTTGACCAGGCCCTGCGAATACGCCTCGTCGTCGTCGATGATCAGCACGGCCTTCGGATGGAAATGGCTGATCGCGTAGTTGGCGTCCTGCGGTCCCTGGACGTCGTCGTCCGGGACGACGCGGAAGAACGTGGGGTTCTTGCCGCTGCTCGCAAGCGCCGGCAACGTTGCCGAACCGGAGATGAACGCCACCCCGGCCTTGCCGTACAGAGGACCAACCGCCTCGACCTCCTGGCTTCCGGCGGGTCCGATTGCCGCGACGGCGTTGGACGCGATGATCGACTGGGTCTTCGACACCGCCAGCGACGGCGTCAGCTGGGTGTCGTCCTGGGCCAGCGTCACGTTGGTGTGGTTGGCGGCGTTGTCGTCGGCGACGGCCAGCTGCGCGAAGTGCAGCTGCTCGAGGCCGACCTGGGCGACCGGACCGGTGAACGGCCCCTCGATCGCGATCGAGGCGGTGCACGACTTCGAGCCGCTCGAACTGGCCGCCTGAGTCGTGGTACCGCTGCTGGCAGCGGCGCTGCTGGTACTGCTACTGCTCTTACTGCTCCCGCAGCCGGCCGCGACCAGGGCGGTCAGGGCCATGGCCGCAAGGCTGATGCGTACCTTCATTGGCGCGAACTCCTCCTCTGTGGGTCCTTAACAACATGCTTCATGCGGTGATGACCGGCGGCGTCCCCGGATACGCCGGGGTGCCGTCGGGGTAATACGCGGCCGCCGGCGATCCGGCCGGCCGGAACACGGCGACGAGGCGCATGACGTCCTCGCCGGTGTTCTCAAGGCAATGCACTGTCCGCGCCGGCAACTCCAGGCACGATCCGGCGGCGACCTCCGTTCGGTCGCCGCCGGCGTGCAGTCTGCCCTCTCCCTCGATCACGTAGATCACTTCGTCGTAAGTGTGGAAATGGTCGGGTGCCCGCTCGGTCGGCACGTAGCCGACGAAGTGGGTGGCCGACCGCAGGCCGGTGCTCGGGTCGGCGACGATCCGGAACGTGCGGGAGGTCGTCGCGTCCTGCTCCTCCTGGTCGGCGAGCCGGCGAACGACGGCTCGATCCGCGCGGTCGTCGGCCGCGATCGGATCCTCGACGCGCACCGACACGAGGCGCAGCGGTTCGGAGCCCTGGCTGTAGACGTCGTATTCCTCGCCGGGCGCGAGGTACGCGCCGGTCTCGGGCTCGAGCGGATAGCGCTCGCCGGCCAGCGACAGCTCGCCCGACCCGGCGAGCACGAACAGCACCTCTTCGGCCTTGCCGGTGCCGCGGCTGATCGAGCTCCCGGGAGCACATTCGATGACCACCTGTTCTAGCCCGGTCCGTCGGCCCCGAGGGCCCGGGTCAGTCGCTTGCAAGCCTCGCCTCCAGCGTGATCTCCGTGCCGGCGAGCGCGCGGGACACGGGACACGTGTCCTTGGCCTGCTGGGCCAGCCTCGCGAAGGTATCAGCGTCGACGCCCGGAACCTCACCGACGGTCCGCAGGGTGATGTTCGTGATCGAGAACCCGGTCTCGAGCTGCTCGAGCCGTACCTTCGCCGACGTCTGCAGATCGGCGGGCGGATGGCCCGACTCGGTCAGCAGGTTGGCGAGCGACATCGTGAAGCAACCCGCGTGAGCGGCCCCGATCAGCTCCTCCGGATTGGTCGAGCGCTCGACGTCCTCGACGCGGGCGCGGAGGGTGAACGGCCCGTCGTAGGCGCCGCTGCCAACGCCGATCCGGCCACCGCCCTCGGCCAGGTCGCCTTGCCAGCTCGCCTTTGCGGTGCGTGTGACGCGGACGCTCATGGCCGGGTGAGAGTAAGCCAACTAACCTTGGGATTGCGTTATGCGCTGGGCCCCGTCGTAGACGCCGGGGTCCTCCAGAACCCCGACAGAAAGGGAGCCTACAGATGGCTCAGATGGTGGACAAGCTCGACGTCGCCGCCGCACGCCAGCGCTTCTTCTCCCTCCAGCAGGGGTTCACCTTCTTCGACGCCCCCGGTGGCTCCCAGGTCCCCGACGAGGTCGGCGAAGCGATCGCCCGGGCGCTGCGCGAGGCGAGCGCGAACCTCGGCGCGGTGTACGAGACCAGTCACCGGGTCGCGCGGATCCTCACGCAGGCCGAGGCGGGGGCGGCGCGGTTCCTCGGGTGCGAGCCGCACGAGGTGATCTTCGGCTCGAACATGACCTCGCTGAACTTCACGCTGTCGCGCACCGCGGGCCGCGAGTTCGCGCCCGGCGACGAGATCCTGGTTTCGTCTTTGGACCATGACGGCGGGGTGGCGCCGTGGCTCGAGCTCGCCTACGACCGCGACCTGGTCGTCCGCCACGTCGAGCTGCTCGATGACACGACGCTCGACTATGCGGACCTGGAGAGCAAATTGGGCCCGCGGACGCGGGTGGTGGCGTTCGCGTGGGCGTCCAACGCGATCGGGACCGTGGTCGACGCCCAGCGCGTGTGCCGGCTCGCGCACGACGCCGGCGCGCTCGCCTGGATCGACGCAGTCCACTACGCCGCGCACGAGCCGATCGACGTCCGCCAGATCGACGCCGACGTCCTCATCTGCTCGCCGTACAAGTTCTGCGGTCCGCACCTAGGGATGGCGTATGGCCGGGGCGAGTTGATCGAGCGGTGGCGGCCGTACAAGGCCCGGCCGGCGCCGACCACGCCTTTGGGGCGGCGGTTCGAGACGGGGACCCAGCCCTACGAGCTGCTCGCGGGTTTGGTCGCCACGTTCGACTACCTCGACTCGATCGGCGGGTTCGAGGCGATCGTGCCCTACGAGCGAGCGCTGGGTGAGCGGTTCCTGTCCGGGATCTCCGACGCCGTATCGGTGTACGGGCTACCGACCATGGAGGGCCGTGTGCCGACGTTCCTGATCAACGTGGCGGGTGTTCCCGCTTCGGAGGTCGCGACTCGGCTGGCCGAACAGAACATGGGCGTCTGGGCCCACGACTCCTGGTACTCGCTGAACCTCTACCAACGACTTGGGTACGACGACCAGGCCATCCGGCTCGGGTTCATCCACTACAACACGGCATCGGAGGTCGACGCACTCGTGGAGGCGCTAAACACGCTGGCGATCGCGTAGGCGTGCTGCAAAAGGCCCCAGGGTGGGGCCTTTTCCAGCAACGCAACTAGTGGATCGACATCCGCTCTGCGCCCAGATACAACCTGGCGGCATACGACTCGGGGTCGCTCGCGAAATGTCTCTGAAGCGCGTCCCCCTCGAGCGCGTCATCGATTCCGGCCATGATCATCGACTGGTCGAGCACGAGCCGCCGGTGACCGACCTCACCCGTGACCGGGTTGACCGCGTCGTAGAACCCGCCGTCTGAGGTGTAGATCCCCGGATACAGGGTCCGGAGCTTCTCGAGGTTCGAGAGAGCCTCGGACCCCAGCACCGGCAGCGCGATCGCCGAGGCGTGGGGCGTCACGGTGTTCTCGGTGGCGCAGGTCGTACACCACGCGAGCGGCCCGCTGGATCCGAACGCTTGGCCCTCGGCCCCGAACCCGCCGTAATCCCCGGTGTCATCCGCCGTCGACGATGGCGACATTCCCCACACCGGATAGCCGAGCTCCTGCGTCGCGTACTTGACCTGGACCTGCGCCCAGCGGACATCGGCGAGGCCGAAGCTGTGGGGGCCCCAGGTCGTCTCGGGGACGACGAGGTTCGCCATCAGCCCCTCGAACATGCCGCCCGCGAACGTCGGGATGAACGTGAGCGACGTGCCCGGGTAGGTGTAGTGGCCCTCCCACACCTGGAACTGCTTGCCCGATTGCGGGTCGGTGTAGGTGTGCCAGTAGCCGGTGCCCGGGCTGAACGCCGGCACCGGATCGGTGGAACAGAGCTGGGGTGGGTCGGTTCGCCACGTCCGCCACCACACGTCTCCGGGCATTTGGTGGCGCCCCATCCCGACGTACATCGCGATCCGGGGATCGCTGTACAGCGCGCCGTTGTGGTACCCGGCCGGGCCCTGGTCGACATAGAAGCCGCCGTACATCTGACCGGTCGGCTGTCCGCCTAGCGACGCGTTGACGTCGCAGCCGGTCTGCGGGCGGTTGTCGTAGAAGATGCTGAAGTCCATCGGCTTCAACAGCGACTCGGCGAGGCCGCGCACCGCCGGCAACGCCTGCTTGACCTCGATCAGCCCCGTCGCGTACCAGCCGTTGTCGACCGCCGAGACAAACCAGCAGTTGTCCTGCGACGGCGTCGTCTCGTCGCAATCCCCCTGTCCTGGGTTCAGCAGCACGTTGCCGTTGTTCGTGTCGTACCACTGGTACATGAAGCCGTCGTACCGCTTGAGCGTCGACACCTCGTTGAGCGTCGAAGACGCCAGCTGGTCGGCCTTCTGGGTGGTGATCAGGCCGAGGTCGTGGGCGGAGACGATCGCCCACAGGTACACGCCGACGTTCGCCGCCGACGTGTACTCCCCGCGCACCGTCCCAGGCCCGAGATTGTCGAGCGGTAGGTGCGTCACCGGATCGACGTCGGTGCCGTAGAACTGCCACGTGTCGTTTGCGATCCCGTACAGCTCGGCTTTCTGACCCGAGGTGAAGGTGGCGGCGCCCGCCGGCGCCGCCACCACCAGGATCGCCGCCGCGAATGCGGCGGCGATCAATCCCCGAACCTTCATCCGACCGTGAACATCGTGGGCGTACCCGTGTCTGCGGTCGAGCTGTCCCCGACCCACAGGTCGAACGTCCCCGGCTCAACCGCGAACTGTCCGTTGTTGTTGTAGAAGCCGAGGTTCTGCGGTCCGAGCGTGAACCTCACCGTTGTCGACTGTCCGGCCGGGAGCGACACCCGCTTGAACCCCTCGAGCTTCTCGACGGGCTGCAGGATGGTCGTGTCGCTCTCGTGGATGTAGAGCTGCGCGACATCGGTGCCCGCCGCCGAGCCCGTATTCGTCACGGTGGCGGTGACGTGGATCGTCCCGTTCCGCGACACGCTCGATGGGGCCGACACGTTCGAGACCGAGAACGACGTGTAGGACAGCCCGTACCCGAACGGGTATTCCGGCGCGTTCGACACGTCCAGGTACCTCGACGTGTACTTGTTGTTCGGATCGTACGGTCGGCCCGTGGGGAGCTCGTCGTACGACATCGGGATCTGGCCGACGTTCTGGGGGAACGACATCGGCAGCTTGCCGCTCGGATCGAACTTCCCGAACAGCGCGTTCGCGACCGCGGTACCGCCGGTCGTGCCCGGGTACCAAGCCTCGAGCATTGCCGGCGCCCCGTCGGCGTGTGTGGTCGGATCGCCGCCGAGCTCGGGGATCGTGAGCGGCCGACCGTTCATCAGCACGATCACATACGGCTTGCCGGTCGCCTTGATGTCGCTGATGAGCTCCTCTTGGGCGCCCGGAAGGTCCAGGGCCGTCCGCGAAGAGGCCTCGCCGGAGTCGCCGGCCGGCTCACCGACGACGATCACGGTCACATCGGCCGCCTGCGCCGCGGCCACAGCCGCGCCGAACCCGCTCGTCTCGTTGCAGGGGTCGGCGACGGTGAACGTGGTGCAGCCCGATACGGTGGTAACCGTGGCCCCGGGGTCCGCCGTCTTGATCCCGTCCGACACCGTGACGATCTTGTCGGTCGTCTTCAGGTCGGCCGGCGTCGTGTCATAACCGATCGGCACGTCCGGGCCGAGCTGATCCAGGGCATCGTCGCCCAGCGGTCCCACCACCGCGATCTTCGACGTGCTCGAGCTCAGCGGGAGCGCGTGGTTGTTGTTGTTCAGAAGCACCAGCGACTCCTCGGCGGTCTGCAGCGCCACCGCCTGGTTCGCGGGAGTCAGCTCCTCCGAGGCGACCCGCGCGTCGCTCCCCTGATACGGGTCCGAGAACATCCCGGCGAGGTACTTGAGCGTCAGGACGTGACGGACGGCGTCATTCAGCTCCGTCATCGTGATCTTGCCCTCATGCAGCAGCGTGGGGCCGTAGGTCGCGTAGGTGTCGTACACCGGGTTGGTCGAAGTCATGCTCACGGCCATCTCGATGTTCTCGCCGGCGGTCAGCGCCAACCGAGCGGCATCCGCGCCGTCGGCCGCGTAGCCGAACTCCTCGAGCTCCTGGACCGCCTGGTAGTCGCTGAGCGTGGCCCCTCCGAACCCCCACTCATCGCGAAGGATCTGCGTGAGGAGGTACGGGTTCGCTGTATTCGGCACCCCGTTGAGCGAGTTGAACGAGCTCATCACGGTCGCGGCGCCGGCGTCCACCGCCGCCTTGTACGGCGGCAGGTAGTCGTTGAACAGCTGCTGGGTCGACATGTCGACCGTGTTGTATTCGCGCCCGGCGACCGGAGCGCCGTAGCCGCCGAAGTGCTTGATCGTCGCCGCGACCTTGTCCGGTGCGGAGAAATCGTTGCCCTGATAGCCCTTCACCTTGGCAGCGGCGATCGCCGAGCCGAGGAACGGATCCTCACCGGCGCCCTCGACGACGCGTCCCCAACGGGGATCGCGACTGATGTCGACCATCGGGTTGAAGGTCCACTTGATCCCGTCGGCGGCCGCTTCGTCGGCCGAGACCGACTCGTCGTTAGCCACCTGCGTCGGGTCCCAGCTCGCCGCCTCGCCGAGCGGCACCGGGAACATCGTCCGGTAGCCGTGGATCACATCGAGCCCGAAGATCAGCGGGATGTGATGGTTCATGGCTGATGAAACCGCGGCCTTTTGGACCGCGTTGATGTTGTCGACGCCCGTGAGGTCGAGCACCGTACCGATCTTGCCCGCCGCGGCCAGCGCCGCCAGATCGCTTCCGTTCGCCGTGCTCGGACCGGCCATCTCCAGCTGGCCGAACTTCTCGGCGACGGTCAGCTGCCCGAGCAGGGCGTTGACCTTCGAGTTGATCGCCTGCTGCTGCGGAGCCGACGTTGCGGCGCGCGGCCGCGCGTGGCGGCTCGTGGATGCGGCGTTGGACGACCCGGACATGCCGCTCACGAGCAACACGACAGCCAGGCCAAAGGCGGCTAGGACCGCGCCGAACCCGAAACTCCTTCTGGGCTTTTCGCGGACGACCGCGGCGATACGTTCTGACACTTCCCCTCCCTTGAATCTGATTGACCGCGAATGCGCGTACCCGGTGGGAGGGCCGCTGAAAACCTAAGTCGTCATGACGGGCGCGCGGTGAACGTCTCGACGTAGCACTTGTTGACTTTCCCGTGCAAGAACTGCTCGACCTTGCCGGTCACCTTGCTCCCAGACGCCTTGCCGGTGACTTCGCCGGGCGCACGGAACTGGAGGAGCTTGAGGGTCGTCTTCTTGGAGAACTCGCCGCTCGCCGGGATCGCGATCCGCGAGATCACCACGTGATAACCCGGTCCGCCGCCCTGGCCGCACTTGCCGTTGTAGCCGAGCAAGGTATTGAAGTTGGTGATCGCGTCGCCGTTCGAGACGACCTTGAGCGTGACCGGCTGATGCTCGGAGGTCGTGCCGGAATACGTCCCCGCAGTCACGCGGTTGGCGGCGAGCGCGGCGCGGGTCAGGGGTGCGAGACCACGCCCGTAAACAGCACGGCGCCGGTCTTCAGGTCCCGGAGCACGAACGCGAACGGCCGGTCGACGACGAAGTTGATGCGCGGCGGCGCCGGCATGGCGGTCGCGCTGATCCCGACGCCGGTCGCGGCGGCGGCCTCGGTGCCCGCTTCGTCGACGCTCAGGGACGCCTCGTGGACGACCGACTTGATGTACAGGTCGCCGGGCTGGCCCGCGATCCCCGACAGGTCGGCGCCGCCGGGCTCGAACGCGAGCCGCATCCCGAGCGCCCGGAGCGCGGTGGCGAGCTGGAACCGCGTGTCGAGGCGGAACTTCGGCAGCGCAAGCCCGACCTGTTGGCGCGTGAGGCCGGCCAGCAGCGACAGCGACCCGTCGCCGGCCAAGCGCGCCAGCAGCGGCTGAAGGCCTCCGGGGCTCGGCAGCAGGATGTCGAACGCGAGGCGCCCGCCGCGGTAGGGGAGTTCAAGCGCCTGATAGCCCGCGCCCTGCACGTAGCCAAACGTCCCGATCTGATGCATCGTGGGGACCTCGAATGGGCCGCCCGGGGCGTGGAACACCGCGGCGATCGTGGACTGCTTGGTGAACGGCGAGAGCCACCTGGCCTTCAGGTACACGGCGTTGACCAGCATCAGCCGCGTCGACGGGTCGACGTCTCCCGCCGCCAGCAGCTGTGGGATCTTTCGGGCGGTCTGCTCAGCCACCCAGGCGTTGATTTGGGTCCGGGCCGCGTCGGGCGCCCGCTCGAAGTCGGCTGTCCGCAACCCGGCGCCGTAGTCGCGCGCGAGCGCGCTGAGGAACGCCCGACGGAAGCGCTCGCCGGTCTGGCCGTACAGCGCATTGGCGATACGGAGCGTGGCGTCGGGCATGTTCACGTTCGCCAGCGAGCGACCGACCTCGTTGAAGGCGGAGCCGAGACGACCGGCCGGCAGGCTGAAGTCGAGCGCGGTCGCCATCTCGGACGCGGTCGTCCCGCGCGCACCGGCGAACGCCATCGCCAGCGCCTCCGAGATGCTCGCCGGCGACAGGGCCACGTTCTGCCGGCCCCGCGCTACCTCCGCGAGAAGCCGTCCGGCAAACACCACATTCCCGTCCCGCAGCGCGGTGGCGTCGGCACGCGACACGGCCGGCTCCGCTCGCGGGACGTCGGAGCGGACGAGCGTCACCTCGCCCGTCGATGCACAGCCGGCGAGCACCGCGACCATCCCGATCGGCGCCAGCGCGCGAAGTCGCATCTCCACAAGCTACGTGCGAGCGCCGGCGTCGTCACACGTCGTCGACTCCGGGGACCGTCGGGGGCCAACCCCCGAACTGCGACGCCGTCCGGCGCAGCCACTGCTCCACGCGGGCGATCCCTTCGAAGGTGATCACGACGCGGTCCTCTTCCACATCGGTGGGAGCGGCGATCAAGCCCTCGCCAAGCAAAGAGCTAACCGCTGCACGGACGTCGTCCAGGTCGCAGGCCAATGCGTCGGCCAGGAATGTGATCTCTTCCCCCGGCTCACCTGTTACCACCTTTCGCTCTCCGAGCGCCAGATACGCAAGTAGCTGCATGTCGATCGGAGCGAGCCCGCCGGTCCGGCGAAGACTGAAGGCGGATCGGCCGAGGACCGCCGCGCCGAGCGCGGCCAGCGCGATCGAGCGTCCACGCCAGCCGAGATCGACCTCGATCTCGCCGGTCGCGAGTGCCCGGATCGCCCGCGCGTCCGCGCCCGCCTCGCGCAGGATGCGGGCGCCGGTCCCCTCGCCCTCGTCGATCAGCGCGAGCAGCAGGTGCTCGGTTTCGACGGCGTCCCGCCCCATGCTGAGCGCTTCCCCGACCGACAGCTGAATGACCCGGGATGCTCGCGGCGTCAACGGCACTTGCCGCGGCGAGGGCCCGTCCCCGCGCCCGGCGACCGCAATCACCGCGGCGCGAGCCTCGTCGGCGGTCAGGGAAATGGTGGCGAGCAGCGCCCGCGGGACACCGGCCTCTTCGCGGAGCAAGGCGATCAGCAGGTGCTCGGTGCCGATGTGGTCGTGGCCGAGCTCACGCGCCTCTTCGTTCGCTACGACCACAACCTGCCGTGCCCGGTCCGAGAAACGCTCGAGCACTCGGTGCCCGCCTCCCGCGGGCCCTCAGTCCTTGCGACCAGACACGAGCAGCCCGGCTCCGACCGCCACGATCGCGAGTCCGCCTGCTCCCCCGATCAGCTCGAGCCGCCGGGGCGAACGCCCGAACCAGGTTCGGAACCCGCCGGCGGCGAGCGCCCACATCGTGTCCGAGACGAGCGCGATCGCGGCGAACACGAGCCCGAGCAACAGGATCTGCACCGGGACGTGACCGCCCGCACGGCTCACGAACTGCGGGAGGATCGCGGCCAGGAACACGACGGTCTTGGGGTTGGTGGCGCCGACGCTGAAGCCCTGCAGGAACGAGCGCCCGTCGGACCGCTCCGCCACCGGAGCGGCGATCGCGGCCGCCAGCGACTTGCGCTCCCGGAACGTCCTCACCCCGAGGTACACGAGGTACGCGCCGCCGACGAGCTTCAGCGCGGTGAACGCCGCGACCGACTGCTCGGCCAGCGCGCCGACGCCGACCGCCACGGCGATCACCTGCAGGTACTCGCCGAGCGCGTTGCCGACGACCGTCAGCACCGCGACGCGGCGGCCGCTGGCCAGCGCCCGGCCGACGACGAACAGGACGCTTGGCCCCGGAATCACGATCACGACGAACGCCGTGATCGCGAACGCGAGCAGCCGATCCGAGGACAGCACACTCGCAGTCTAAGGGGGTGCCGTGGTACGTTCGCCGGCGTGTCGGCCACGCCCCGCGAGCACGCCGCTCCGGCCGAGGACTCCCGGACCACAGCGTCGCGCACCCACTTCGATCGCTGGTCCTCGACCTACGAGAGCGGGCCAGGCGCCGGCCGCCTCCAGGAGCTGCAGACCGCCGCGCTCGCCGCGCTCGGTCTGTATCCCGACGACGCGCTGCTAGATCTCGGCTGCGGCATCGGGGCGGCCGTTCGCGAGGCCGCACCGGATGTGCGCCGCGCGGTCGGCTTCGACCTATCGCCGGAGATGATCGCGCACGCGCGCTCCTTGGCCGCGGGGAGCGCCAACGTCGAGTTTCTCCAGGGCGACGTGTCCTCGCCGCTGCCGTTCTCCGACGGCGAGTTCACCGCGATCGTGTGCACCACGGCCTTCCACCACTTCCCCAAACCGCTCGACACGATCGCCGAGATGTCCCGGGTGCTCGCCCGGGGCGGCCGGGTCGTGATCGCCGATTTCAACCGACGGCACCCGGTCGTGTTCGCCGCCGACCTCGTGCTGAAGCGCCTTCAGCCCAGCCACTTCGGACTCCGCAGCCCGTCCCAGCTGATGGGCGATCTGTGCGCGGCCGGCTTCGCGCGGGTTTCGTTCTGCACGAGCTCTGGCCGCTTGTATGCGTTCGTTCGTGCTGAGAGGCCGACTTGAGCGGGACGCCCGGACTTGACACCTAGCACCACTATGCCTAATCTAGCTAGGCATGAAGGCGGACACGCTCAACGGACAGCTCGACCCCCTGGTCCTGGCCACCGTCGCTGAGGACCCCGCGCACGGCTACTCGATCCTCCAGCGCCTGAAGCTGCGCAGCGGCGGCGCCTTCGACCTGGCCGAGGGGACGATCTACCCGGCGCTGCACCGGCTCGAGCGCGACGGGCTGCTGACCAGCACGTGGTCGACCGACAGCGGACGGCGCCGTCGCGTGTACAGCGTGACACGCGCGGGCGCGGCGTCGCTGGAGGTCCGCCGGCGAGAGTGGAAGCAGTTCTCCCGCGCGATCGAGGCGGTGATGGGGTGAGCTGGCTCGACGAGTTGTCGCTCGAGCTGCATGCGCGCGGAGTACCGCGGCGCGAACGTGCGCGTATCGCAATCGAGCTGGGCGACCACATCGCTTGCCAGCCCGGTTGCGAGGACAGGCTCGGCAACCCCCGCGAGCTGGCGAGCAGGTTCGCCGACGAACTCGCAACCTCCGAGGCCCGCGGCTCGGCGTTCGCCACCTTCACGGCGCTGGCGGTCGCGGCGGTGGTGCTGATCGTCTCCCAGATCACCCTCGCCAGGTTCGCCGGCTATCCGGGCTACTCGAACGGGATCTCGACGCTACTGTTCTTCCCGGCGATCCTCGGGATGGTGGTGGCGCCGCAGGTCGCGCTCGTGGCCGGGACGCTCGCGGCATGGCGCGCGCTACGCCGACGGCGGGCGGCGAGCCTTCCCGCCGACGAGATCCGGCTGATCCACGGC
>OBLV0100000322.1_pt1 | contig 14957 bp, 13 predicted proteins | sample 1520071 | NCBI WGS metagenome assembly OBLV01 (sample SAMEA3888446, study PRJEB22518) | metagenome | reverse complement strand
GTGGCAGAGGACGACGCCGTCCTCACGGTTATCGGGCGCAGCGGGAATGTACGAGGTCACCCGCTTCGGCACTGGCGCTTGTGGGCTAAAGTTGGTCGAGGCGGCCAACGTGAGCCACCCACCATGCACCTGGTCTGGGCAGTACATGGCCACCGAGCCATCCGCAGCTAGGGCATTGGGTTTCGCACCGTAAACGTATTTGGCCGGTTGTGGAACGTACGGGTCGAGTTGAAGGCAAGCCGCTTGGCTCGAACCCGCCGCCGCCCTCGCCGTGGCTGATGGAGGTGCCGCCGCCGTGAGTCGCTCCGGCGGCGTGTAGATGCATTGTAGGGGAGGTGGCGGGCCTGCCGCGGGGACTACCGGTGCGGCCGACGAAAGGATTCCGGAGAATAGAACCCCGGAGATCATGACGGTAGCGAATGCCCCAGCACCGAAATAATGACGCAGCCTCATCTCGCTCCTTAGCTGATGTAGACGTTAGGACTGGAATAGGCCGGCGAGCCGTTGCCGACGTAGTCGAACCCATAGGCCCTGTCGTAGTAGTAATCCGCACCACACGGAACATTCGGCCACCGGTACCCGGTCGCCACAGCGTGGGTGTAGTAAGGGTTCCACACATGCGGACCAGTTTTGCAGGTCAACCAGCCGTTAGCGGTGTAATACACGGAGTCCTGCTCGACGTGGAAGCTGTACGAGACCTCTTCGGCGCTGGTGTTCCCACAACTAGTCTTCCCATTCCGTTAGTCGATGGAGACGTAGCTATCCATGCGAGGGTGACCGCTGCCGTCCGAGGTGGTCATCCCCATGCCCGGGTTAGCGGAAAGGAAGATGCACTCGCCGTAGGTCGCAATGTAGTTATGGAATCCGACGATGCGCGAAACTGAAGGACGTCACCGCAACCGTTATGGCCATGATGCGAACGGTCCGACTACGATCCCACAGCGCCAAGGTGAACATTACCCCCAGTCCGGCGACGGTTGCGGCTAGCAAGTTGACCACGAACAGCCTCCTTGTAGAGGGTGAACGAGTATCCCAACTGCTCGTGCTAAGGAAAGGTTGTTGTGTTAATGGACCGTGAATTAATCTCGCATTCACGTGCGTCCAGCAGCCAGAAGCACTCGGGTTCGCGCGGCGTAAGCATGTGCAGTGCATGGCAGAACTTCTCGTCATCGACAGCCTGATCCTTCGGGTCGGGCCAGGCTCGGTTCCGCGGGAAATCACATTGTTGCTCCTTCTTACGGCCCTTCTCTTTGCGCCTCCATCGATCAACGGCCAATCCCCTCGCTTTGACGTTCACCCATCCCTTCGGGTTGTCTGGCCAGGGGAGACAGAGCTGATGGATGTAGAGGGCGGCCATGGTGTCCTGCGCGACGCCTTCGGCATCATGGGGGCCCAGGATCTCGTTGGCCGCGTTATACGCGATGCGCCCAGGGCGGCCCAGTCCGGTCCTGGTTGGGTCCATCGTTGCGCGGGTTCAGGTCGGCATCGCCCGGGACCCCGTCAACATCGGTCCACCGCGGCGGCCGTTCCCACCGACCATGTCCATTGTCCTCCTTTCCGTCGTCCTTTACTACTTGCCGAACGGCGGCCGCCGCAGGGGATGTCCCCAACGAATTTTCTCGTCCGGACGGCTCTGCCAGGCCGATGGGCGATGGATGGACTAAGTACTTGTCATGGCAAGTACTACAACACTCTGACCTGCACTTATATAGAGCGGGTGACGGGAATCGAACCCGCATGACCAGCTTGGAAGGCTGGGACTCTGACCATTGAGCTACACCCGCGGCGCCCCGAGGTTAGTAGCGAACTGGCGCCGGCGGCATGGTCGGGGAGGGGGGATTTGAACCCCCGGCCTCCTGCACCCAAAGCAGGTGCGCTTCCGCTGCGCTACTCCCCGTGACCTCGGCTCCAATGGTATCGGTCTTAACCCGGGCGGCCGTTTGGCACCTCGGGAGATCTCCTTGGCACCGAAGTCATCGTTGGGGAACCGGCCCAGTTCAACGGCCACCTCGGCGGTACCGAGGTGGCCGCGCCAATCCAGGGGTGGGTCCGGTGAGGGGCAAGCCAAACCGAAGGAGCGCCTGCGTCGACTCTGAGCGGTTGTGTCCTTCAGCAGCCGACGAGGTCGACATTGGGATCGAGGCGCCGGAGGTCGTCAGGGTTGCTCGTGACGACCACGCCGCCGAGAACGCGGGCAACGAGGACGACGGTCGCGTCGATGACATCGGAGGTTGCCGTGGCTGCGCAGAGTTGACCAGCAGCCTTGGCGCCCTCAGCGTCCAAGGGATGAACAACGACGTCATCTGACGAAATGACCCGCGTCAAGCGGACTTGGCGCGCCGGATTGCGCCACGCTTGGGCAAGCGCGCCGACGGGAACGTGCACGTCGGAGGCGAGTTCCAGAAGCCGGATTATGCGTCGGTCGGCGCGATCGACTGCGATGAGGGCGCCGGCGTCGAGAATCAGAGACCGAGAACGCTTCTCGCCCAAGCCGTTTCCTCCTCGGTGGCTGGGCCGAGCTCGGAGCGAATGTCGGCCAAGACCGCCGACAAGGTCTCTCGATCCGCCCGCTCCGCCATGGCCGAGGCCACCCAGGCGCTGACTGACGGGGCTTTCCCCGCCGCCACCGCGGCCGCCGCCACCGCGACAACAGCTTCATCTACGGTTACTGTGATACGCGTGCGCATACTTTCAGCGTATCAATGCTGCAACAAGCGCACACGATCTGGCGCCGCCCGCTGCCGCGATCAGCCCGGGTCCCCATGGGTTCGGGCGTCCGCCGATCCCCGGCCCCGGACCGCGCGGAGTGGCGCCGGCGTTTGTGGCGCATCAGTGACCTACAGCGTCACTTTCGCGCCGCGGAATTCGACTGACCAGCACGCCGCCGCGCCGGCCGGCGCCGCCCGCGAGCCCCTCCGCTGACGAGGCGCAACACGGCAGCGCCGGTGCAGCGCGCGAAGCACAAGAACGACGGTTGGCCCGCATCGCACGGCGCGGTCGGTAGACTGCCTCACCCGTATGGAAACCGCCGTCGAGCCCCTTGAGGGCAACAAGGTCAAGCTCTCGGTCACGATCGACGAGCAAGAGTTCGAGATCGCCCTCGACGCCACCTATCGCAAGATGGCAAGGGAGGTTCGAGTACCGGGTTTCCGGCCTGGCAAGGCGCCGCGGCGCATCCTCGAGGCCCGTCTCGGCAAAGAAACGGCGAGGGCCGAGGCGATCCGTGGTTCGCTGGCCGCCTACTACAGCGAAGCCCTGAAGGAACACGACGTCGACGCCATCGCGCCGCCCCAGATCGACATCACGGCGGGCGAGCACGAGGGGCCGGTCTCCTTTGACGCCATCATCGAGGTACGGCCGAACGTCAAGCTGGCCGGCTATGGCGGGCTGCGGGTCACGATCCCAAGCCCGGCGCTGACCGACGAGGACGTCCAGGGACAACTCGACAAGCTGCGGACCAACGACGGCGTGCTGACCGAGGTTGACCGCCCGGCGACGACCGGTGACCAGGTCACGATCGATGTCAAGGTCACTCGGCCGAGCTCGGGCGACGCTGACGACGACAATGAGCGGACGACCGAGGATCTGCTGTACGAGGTCGGTTCGGGGACGCTCGGGTCGGAGTTGGACGAGCAGCTCGAGGGCGCCGTGATCGGCGACGTACGCAACTACTCGATTGAGGTTCCCGACGTCGCGGCCGCGGCGCGCGGCGAGAGCGCCCCGCCACGAGAGATGAAGTACGAGGTCCTTGTGAAGGCCGTAAAGGAAATGGTCCTGCCCGAGGTCACCGACGAGTGGGCCAGCGAGGCCTCGGAGTTCGACACGGTCGACGAGCTGATCGCCGACATCACCAAGCGGTTGACCGTCGTGAAGCGGGCCCAGGCCCAGGCCGCCCTTCGTTCGCAGGCCATCGAAGCCATCGCCGAGCTCGTCCAGGAGGACCCGCCCGAGGCCTTGGTCAATGAGGAGATCACGCATCGGGCCCACGAGCTCGAGAACCTCCTCAAGCAGCAGGGCCTCAACATCGGCCAGTACCTCCAGGCCACCGGCCGCTCGCAGCAGCAGCTCATCGATGAACTTCGAAGCCAGGCGGTCCAAGCGGTCAAGGCCGACTTGGCGCTACGTGCTGTCGCCGACCTCGAGAGCATCGAGGTGAGCGAGGCCGACGTCGACGAGGAGATCGGCCGGTTGGCCGACCGCTTCGAAGTCGAGCCCGCGTCGGTGCGCGAGCAGCTCGAGAGCAGCGAGCAGATGCCGGCGGTACGCTCGGACGTACGCAAGGGCAAGGCCATCGAGTGGCTGGTTGACCATATCGAGGCAGTCGATCCCCAGGGTCAGGCGATCGACCGCCTGCTGCTGGATGAGCCCCCGGATCTCGCCCCAGAGGATTCCATCGAAGCCGAAGACGCAGACGAAGACGCAGAAAAGATCTCCGCCGGTGAGGTCGAAGCCGCCGATAAGCAGTAAGCAGTACAGAGTCAGCAGTAAAGACTCAGCAGTACGCACCAACCACCAGCAGAAGCCGCAGGGCAACCGAACCGAGGGCTGCAAGAACGTGATCAGACCGCAGGCCAGTTACTACCCCCCGATGGTCTACGAAGAAACCAATCGGGGCACCAAGCAGTACGACCTCTACGCCCGGATGCTCGAAGAGTTCATCGTCTTCCTCGGCACGCCGATCGACGACCACGTCGCCAACAATGTCTGCGCTCAGCTCCTGTACCTGGAGTACAAGAACGCCGACAAAGACATCAGCCTCTACATCAACAGCCCCGGTGGCGACATCACGGCGCTGTTCGCGATCTACGACACGATGAAGTTCGTGAAGAATGACATCTCGACCTTCTGTTATGGCCAGGCCGCTTCGGCCGCCGCCGTCCTACTGGCGGGCGGTACCCGGGGCAAGCGCTTCGCCCTGCCCCACGCCCGCATCCTGATACACCAGCCCTACGGCGGTGCCGCCGGTCAGGCCGCGGACATTGAGATCCAGGCGAAGGAGATCCTGCGCATGCGGGATCTGCTCAACGAGATGCTTTCATTGGACACCGGTACCCCGGTGGCCAAGGTCGCCAAGGACACCGACCGGGATTTCATCATGAGTGCGGCGGAAGCACAGGAATACGGCATTATCGATGAGGTAATCAGCGCACGCGAACTGGCCGGCCTTCCGCTGGCCGCTGGCGTCGGCTGAAGGCCCGGGGGGGGACTGAAGTGGCCAAGTTCGGTGAAAGCAGCGACCTGGTTAAGTGCTCGTTCTGTGGCAAGTCGCAAAAACAGGTCAAGAAGCTCATCGCCGGACCTGGCGTCTACATCTGCGACGAGTGCATCGACCTGTGCAACGACATCATCGAGGAGGAGCTGGCCGAGTCCTCCGAGGTCCATTTCGATGAGCTCCCGAAACCGATCGAGATCTTCAACTTCTTGAACGATTATGTGATTGGCCAGGAGCGGGCCAAGAAGATCCTCTCGGTCGCGGTCTACAACCATTACAAGCGAGTTCAGGCCGGCGGGTACCACGACGCCGAGGTCGAGCTCCAGAAGTCGAATATCTTGTTGCTCGGCCCCACCGGGTGCGGCAAAACCCTGCTGGCCCAGACCCTGGCCCGCATGCTCAATGTCCCCTTTGCCATCGCCGACGCCACCGCGCTCACCGAGGCTGGGTATGTGGGTGAGGACGTCGAAAACATCCTGCTTAAGCTGATCCAGAACGCGGACTACGACGTCAAGAAGGCCGAAACCGGGATCATCTATATCGACGAGATCGACAAGATCGCCCGCAAGAGCGAGAACCCGTCGATCACACGGGATGTCTCGGGCGAGGGTGTCCAGCAGGCGCTGCTCAAGATCCTCGAAGGCACAACGGCCTCGGTGCCGCCGCAGGGGGGCCGCAAGCATCCCCACCAGGAGTTCATCCAGATCGACACGACCAACATCCTGTTCATCTGTGGTGGCGCCTTTGCCGGTCTCAACCGGATCATCGAAGCCCGCATCGGACATCAGGGAATCGGTTTTCGGGCCGACATTCGCGGAGCCGGCGAGCGGTCCGAGGGCGAGCTGCTCAACAAGGTGCTTCCCGAGGACCTACTCAAGTTTGGCCTGATCCCGGAGTTCGTGGGTCGCCTGCCGGTGATCGGGGCCGTATCGAACCTCGATCGCGAGGCGCTGGTCCGGATCCTGATCGAGCCCAAGAATGCGCTGGTGCGCCAGTACCACCGGGTGTTCGAGCTCGACAACGTCGAGTTGGAGTTCGGCGCCGACGCCCTCGAGGCGGTGGCCGAGCAGGCCCTGCTGCGGGGCACCGGCGCCCGGGGGCTGCGGGCGATCCTCGAGGAGGTGCTGCTCGAGGTCATGTACGACCTACCCAGCCGCTCCGACATCGGCAAATGCGTGATCGACCGGTCGGTTGTGCTCGACCGGGTCAATCCCACGCTCGTTCCGCGCGCAACAATTGGGGAAAAGGAGACTCGGCCCCGCCGGGCCGCTTCCTAGCCGTCCACGCCATAGGTGCCCGAAAGGACTTGTGGGCTTTGTCGCCCTTGTGGGCGTAGATGCGGTATAGCGCGCCCCTTTGCCCACAAAGGCGACAACTCCCACAAGACTCTCATGCCATGGAATGGCGCCACGACGTATGAAGATAGGCCGCGCTGCGGTCTATCTTCCTTACAGGTCTGCCTTCCGCCGGCAAGGTTGGCCGGACCCGAGAACGGGGTAGCGTGCCTGCTATGAGCAAGGTGTTGAGAAACGTGCTGCTGGGAGCGGCGCTCGGGGCCGGGGCAGCCGCCGTCGACGCATACCAAAAGGACCGGCCGGTAAGCGAGCTGGCCCGCAACGCGGCCACGTGGGGTGCGGGCGGGGCCGCGGCTGGCGCCGTCTTCGGCCTCGTCGGCTGGCGCCGTCGGCGGAGGAAGGCCGGGAGGGCTGCGGGGACGAAGGCCGAGGCCATGGCCCAGCGGGAGGCCGCCATGCAGGCCGTCGCAAATGTCAAGGCCCGGGCTCGAACGCTCAACAAGAAGGAGCGCAAGGCGGCCAGGCGAGCGATCGAGCAGGCTCGGTCCCAGGCGCACAAGATCACCCGGGAGCAACGCAGGGCTATCCACCACGCCAAGGCCCGGGCGCACCACCTCGCCGAGGAACAGCGCCACGCCGCACATCACGCCGTCGACGCCGCCCGCGAAAAGGCCCGCAAGATGACCAAGGAAGAACGCAGGAACGCCGAGCGGGCCCTGGCTACGGCCATCGACCGCGCCGAGGCGGCGGCCCGGATGGCCCGTTCTCGAGCCGCCAATGCTGCGGCGTCCACGCGGGCGGCGGTCGAGGAAGCGGCCGACGAGTTCGCCGCCCGGATGGAACGCCTCGCCGCCTGAGCGGCAGCCGCCTGAGCCGCCGCCGCCTGAGCCGCCGCCCAAAGACGAAAACGAAAAGCGGGAACTGAGACATGGAACTCGGCGATGCTTTGGCCTGGCTGGACTCGCACCAGAACCTGGAACGGATGCTGGCCGACACGAACCGGCCCCGGCCCGACCTCGCTCGCATGCGCCGGTTGATGCACATCCTGGGTGACCCTCAGCGCGAGTACCCGGTCATCCACCTCACCGGGACCAACGGCAAGACCTCGACCGCCCGGGCTCTGACCACCGTTCTTACCGCCAAGGGGCTGTCGGTCGGGACCTTTACCAGCCCGCACCTCGAGGCGGTGAACGAGCGGCTCATGTTCAGCGGCGCATCGGTTTCCGACCGGGAGCTGGCGGACCTGCTTTCCGACCTGGCCCTGCTCGAGGAGATGCTCGACGTTGAGGACCGGCCGGACAACCGCCCGACCTGGTTCGAGCTGCTGGCCGCATCCGCCTTCCGGTTCTTCGCCGAGCGGCCCGTTGACGTCGCGGTGATCGAGGTCGGCCTCGGTGGTCGCTGGGACGCCACCAACGTCGCCGATGGCGTGGTCGCAGTGGTAACCAACGTCGAGCTGGACCACGTCGAGTTCCTCGGCCCGACGGTGGTCGACATCGCCCGGGAGAAGGCCGGGATCGTCAAGCCCGGTTCTACCTTGGTGCTGTCGGAGACCCGGCCCGAACTGGTCGAGATTTTCGCCGCGCAAGACCCCGAACAACTGTGGCTCAAGGACCGCGACTTCGAGGTCCTGAGCAACGAGCTCGCAGTCGGGGGCCGCCTCATCAGCGTCCGAACCCCCGGAGCCGAGTACTACGACCTCTTCCTTGCCCTGCATGGACGTCACCAGGCATACAACTTCCTCGATGCCGTGGTGGCCGCCGAGGCGTTCTTCGGGGTCCCAATCGAGCCCGACCTCCTGGCCGAAGCGGCGGCCCAGGTGCGTTCCCCCGGGCGCCTCGAGGTCGTCAGCCGCAAGCCCCTGATCGTCCTCGACGGCGCCAAGAACATCCCGGGGGCAGAGGCGATGGCGGCCGCCGTCGAGGAGGAGTTCGGCGGGACACGGTCTAAGGTCATGGTGGTCGGCATGCTGCGCGGCAAGGACCCCGGCGAGATGCTCCAGGCGCTCGGTGCACCCAAGGCCCGCCGGGTCATCACCTGCCCGCCCCCGAGCCCTCGAGCCCAGCCGGCCGACGTGGTGGCCAAGGCCGCCCTGCTGCTCGGCGTCCAAGCCGAGCCGGCGGCGACGGTGGCCGACGCCCTCGAGCGGGCCAAGGAGATCGCCGAAGAGGACGATCTGATCCTGGTCACCGGTTCGCTGTACGTGGTTGGAGCGGCGCGGGCAGCCATCCACCACCAGGTAGCGTGACCGCACGTGAAGACCCGGACACTCGTCTTGTGTAAACCCGATGCCGTCGAGCGGGGCCTGGTTGGTGAGATCATCGGCCGCCTCGAACGCAAGGGCTTCCGGATCGTGGCGGCCGAGTTGCGTCACATCGATCGGGACGCGGCCAAGCGCCACTACGAGGAGCATGCCGACAAGTCGTTCTTCGAGACCCTGGTGAGCTTCATCACCCGCTCGCCGCTCATGGCCCTCGTCGTCGAAGGACCCGAGGACGCCTGGCAGATCGTCCGGTTGATCACCGGCGCCACCAACCCGGCCTCGGCTTTGCCCGGCACGATCCGAGGTGACCTCGCCATTGCGTCGCCGGAGAACCTCATCCACGCCTCTGATGGCCCCGAATCGGCCGGTCGGGAGATCGCCCTGTGGTTTCCCGCGTTGGCCGACGACAAGCCACCGCTGGAGGATGCCGAAACGTAGCGGCTTGTTACCCAGGCCGATCCCACCTAGCCTGGCTGCTTGACCTCCGACCAGGGAGGAGGCCCCACGTGTCTGAAAGCGCATTCACCTCACTCTTCGGCCGTGATATGGCCGTCGATCTGGGCACGGCTAATACCCTGGTGTACGTCCGAGGTCGGGGGATCGTGCTCAACGAACCGTCGGTGGTAGCGGTCAACGTCAAAGACGGCCGACCGCTGGCGGTCGGCCTCGAAGCCAAGCGGATGATCGGGCGCACGCCGAGCCATATCCAGGCGATCCGGCCGTTGCGCGACGGCGTGATCGCCAACTTCGACATCTGCGAGAAGATGCTGGCCTACTTCATTCGCCGGGTCCACGGACCTCGCAAGTTCGCCAAGCCCCGTATGGTGATCTGCGTTCCGTCGGGCATCACCGGTGTCGAGCAGCGTGCTGTCATGGAAGCGGCGGAGTCCGCCGGGGCTCGCAAGCCGGCCTACATCATCGAGGAACCGATGGCCGCGGCCATCGGCGCCGGCCTACCGGTGCACGAGCCGACCGGCAACATGGTGGTCGATATTGGGGGCGGCACGACCGAGGTCGCGGTCATCTCCCTCGGCGGTATCGTCACGTCCCAGTCCGTACGCATCGGCGGCGACGAGCTCGACGAGGGGATCATCGCGTTCATCAAGAAGGAGTACAGCCTGGCGCTGGGGGAGCGCACGGCCGAGGAGATAAAGATCGCCCTCGGCTCGGCGTGCCCTCTCGAGGAGGAGCTGCACGCCGAGATCCGCGGCCGCGACCTGATCACCGGGCTGCCCAAGACGATCGTGACGACGACCGAGGAGATCCGCGAGGCCATCGAGGAGCCGGTCGCGGCCATCGTGGACGCGGTGAAGATCACCCTCGACAAGACACCCCCGGAGCTGGCCGCCGACATCATGGAGCAGGGGATTGTGCTGACCGGCGGGGGCGCCCTGCTCCACGGCCTCGACGCCCGGTTGTCGGCCGAGACGGGAATGCCGATCATCATCGCCCACAACCCGCTGCTTTCGGTGGTCGTCGGTAGCGGCCAGTGCCTGGAGGAATTCGAGGCCCTGAAGCAGGTCCTCATCTCCTCCCAGGGCAACTGAAACCGTTGCCGCGCTGATTGGTTGTGGCTGTCTACCGCCGAAGCAGCCGAGCGCGCTTCATCCTTCTGTTGTTGGTCCTGACCGCTATCACCTTGGTCACCGTCGACACCCGGGCCAATGGGGGGGGAGTCACCGGCTCGCTGCGGTCCGGCGCCCAGAACGTCTTCGCCCCCGTGCAGTCGGCCACCCACGACGTACTGCGCCCGATCGGCAACTTCTTTTCCGGCGTTGTCGACTACGGGTCGCTAAAGAAGCAGAACGAGCAGCTCGAGGATGAACTGGCCCAGGCGAGGAGCCAGGCGCTCACCGACTCCGATGCCGAGCGGGAGCTGCAGATCCTCTCCGAGCAGGAGCACCTCGATTTCGTCGGCAGCATCCCTACCGTCACCGCCCAGGTTGTCGATACCTCCTCGTCGAACTTCGAGGTCTCGATCCAGATCAATCGGGGCTCTGACAACGGCATCGCCGTCGGCATGCCGGTCGTGGCTGGCGGCGGCCTGGTGGGGCGGATCGAAGAGGTCTCGGCCAACGTCTCGACCGTGCTCCTCCTCACCGATCCGACCTTCAGCGTCGGCGTCATCCAGACCGACAATGGGACGGTGTTCGTCGCCGACGGCACCGGGAGGGGCAGCCCGCTCAGCCTGGATCTGGTCGTCGCGGCCACCAAGATCAAAGTGGGCGACATGCTCGTGACGAGTGGGCTCATGCTGGAGGAGTACCCGAAGGACATTCCGGTGGCGACGGTGAAGAGCGTGAAGACCGAGCCGGGCGAGCTGCTGCAAGAGGTGACTGCCACCCCCACCGCTGATCTGTCGCGCCTGGAGTATGTCCAGGTGCTGCAATGGTCTCCCCAATCATGAAGACCCACTCGTGAGGACCCAGTCGTGAGGACCCAGTCGTGAGGACCAAGTCGTGAGTCCCGCCGCGGCGCTGCGCATCCGGGTGGGCGTGATCTTGCTGCTAGCCCTGCTGCTCCAGACCACGATCGTTCCCGACGTGCGGATCCTGGGGGTCTGCGCCGACGTCATGTTGCTGTGCACCGCCTGCGCCGGCCTGGTCGGCGGCCCTGAAATGGGCGCGATCGTGGGCTTCGCCGCCGGGTTGTTGGCCGACCTGTTCCTGACCGCCACGCCGCTCGGCTTGACCGCGCTGGTCTTCAGCCTGATCGGGTACAGCGTCGGCTCGATCCGGCGCAGCGTCCTCCAGGAAGGGTGGCTGCTCGCTCCGGCGACGGGGTTTGTGGCGAGCTCGGCCGGGATCGTCGCCTTTGTGCTGGCCGGGGTCATGGTCGGCCAGACCCAGCTGACCAAGATGGGCCCGGTGGGCATCGTCAAGACGGCGCTGTTGGTCGGGGCCATGAACGCGGTACTCGCCATTCCGGTCTACCACCTGTTCGTCTGGGTCGTCTCGGGTTCGGCGCGCACCGGCGAAGCCAATTCCGAAGTCTCGGCCCTGGCCGACCGGCGTCCGACGCCGGTGCATTTCCGAGGCCGGTCGTCCGAGGACCGAAGCCGATGAGCACCCAGGCCGACGCGCCTTCTCCGCAGGTGCGACTGACCGTGCTGGCGGTCGTCGTCGTGTGCCTCTTCGCCGCTCTGTTTGCCCGCCTGTGGTTCCTGCAGGTCATCAACGAACCGGCGGCTCAGGCGGCGGCCCAGGACAACTCTGTTCGGATCGTCTACACCCCCGCGCCTCGTGGGCGCATCCTTGACCGCAACGGCAACGTGCTGGTGGGCAACACCGTCTCCGAAGTGGTGACGGTCAGCCGCCAGGTGGCGGCGACCGAGCCCGACGTGATCAGCCGGTTGGCGCTGCTGCTGAACGTCACGACGGCGTCACTGCAACAGCAGATCCACGACCCGCAGTACAGCCCGTATGCCCCGGTGCCCCTGGCGGACAACGTGCAGGCGCCCGTTGTGGTCTATCTGCGCGAATTCCAGGCCGATTTCCCTGGCGTCTCCGTCCAGGCTACGGCCGAGCGCTACTACCCCTACGGGACGGTCGCGGCCAACATCCTCGGCTACGTCGGCCAGATCAGCGCCCAGGAACTGACCCCGGCGCGGATCAGGGCGGGCTACCAGCCCGGAGACGAGATCGGCAAGACCGGCGTCGAGGCGTCCTTCGAGAGCGAACTTCGCGGTCAGCCGGGCGTGACCAAGCTGCAGGTCGACTCCCACGGCAACGTGCTCGGAGTGCTGGCATCGACGCCGCCGGTGCCGGGCCACGATGTCTGGCTCTCCATCGACATCAACGTGCAGAAGCTGGCCGAGGCGACGCTGGCCGATGGCCTCGCCGCCACCCGGCTCACGAGCGACAAGTCGGCGGGCGGCCCGGGAAAGCTGTTCGCCGCGCCCGCGGGGGCAGTCGTGGTGATGAACCCGCAGGACGGCTCGGTGCTGGCCCTTGCGACCAACCCCACCTACAACCCGCAGGACTTTGTCGGTGGCATCAGCCAGCTCAAGTTCAACCAGTATCTCGACAATCCGGCCCACCCCCTCGACGACCGCACCATCCAGGGGGTCTACGCCCCGGGTTCGACCTTCAAGCTCGCGACTGCCATCAGCGGGCTGCAAGCCGGCGTCATCACCCCGAGCTATGTCTTCGACGACAAGGGGTACCTGCAGGTCGGGGCGAACAAATGCTCAACGGTGTTCCAGGTCGCCGGTTGCTTCAACAACGACAACCGCCAGGTGTACGGCGACGTGAACCTGCAGCGGGCCATCACCGTGTCCAGCGACGCGTACTTCTACAACATCGGTGCCATCTTCTGGAACGCCTACTCCAGCAGCCAGCAGTACGGGCCCGACGGCCTCCAGAACGGCCCGCGTGAACTCGGTTTCGGCAGCCCGACCGGCATCGACCTGCCCAATGAGGCGTCAGGGCTAGTGCCCGACCAGGCCAGCCGGAAGAAGGAGCACGAGCAGTACCCGCAGGACTACAGCACCGGGCAGTGGTACACCGGTGACAACGTGAACACCGCGATCGGCCAGGGCGAGGTGGGGGTCACCCCGCTCCAGTTGGCCAACGCATACAGCACCTTCGCCAACGGCGGGACGCTTTGGGTGCCCCAGATCGCCCTCAAGGTCACCGATCTGCAGGGCAAGGTCGTCGAGCAGTTCACGGCCACGGCCAAGAGCCACGTGGCGCTGCAGCCGGCGTGGCAAGCTTCCATGCTGGCCGGCTTCGAGGGGGTGACCGCGAGTAGCGACGGCACGGCCCACGCCGCCTTCGCCGGTTTCCCGCTGGCGCAGATCCCCGTCGCCGGAAAGACCGGGACGGCCCAGGTGACCGGCAAGGACCCGACCTCGGTCTTCGCCTCGTTTGCTCCGGCCAACAATCCCCAGTTCGTGGTCGTCGCCCTCATGGAGCAGTCGGGCTACGGCGCCGACGCCGCTGCGCCGGTGGTGCGCCAGATCTATGACAGCTTGTTCAACGTGACGCCGACCCAGCAGATCATCATCGGCTCGACGGGGAAGGACTGACCGGATTGGCGTCGCTTACCGTGCCTCGCCGGACCGTCGGTATCTCCGGGTCGTCCCGGCGGACGCCGGCCGCCGCCTGGCGCCACGTCGATGTCGGGCTGGCGGTGGCGACGGTCGGTATCGCCTGCTTCGGCCTGCTGATGATCTACAGCGCCACCCGGGCCAAGCTCGTACAGGAGGGGATCGACCCCGAGTACTACCTGAAGCGCCAGGCCATTTTTGTCGTGATCGGTGTCGCTCTCATGCTGGTCGTGGCGTCGATCGACTACCGGCGGCTGCGGGATTTTGCCCCGGTGTTCTACCTCGGCAGCGTCGTCGCCCTGCTGATGATCTTGACCCCGCTGGGGAAAAAGGCGCTCGGTGCGCAGGCCTGGTTTCAGATCGGGTCGTATCAGCTGGAGCCGTCCGAGTTCGCCAAGATCGCCCTGATCGTGGCGCTGGCTTCGATCTGCGCGGCCCAGAAGGGTCGACTCGGTAGCCGCGAGCTGCTCATCATCCTGGGCTTAGCCTCGGTGCCCTTCGCCCTGATCTACAAGCAGCCCGACCTGGGTACCGCCTTGGTGCTGGCTGCCATCCTGCTCGGGGTGCTGCTGGTCGGGGGCTTGCAGACCCGTCACCTCATCCTCCTGCTCGCCATTGGCGTGATCGGCATCGTCGGGGTCGTCCACTTTGGGGTCCTCAAGCAATACCAGCGCGAACGACTGACCTCGTTCTTGGATCCGACCAGCAATCAGGACGCCACCTACAACCTCAGCCAGTCCAAGATCGCCATCGGATCCGGGGGTATCCCGGGAAAGGGCCTGTTCAACGGGACCCAGACCAACCTCTCGTACGTGCCCGAGCAGCAGACCGACTTCATCTTCACCGCCGTGGGGGAGCAACTCGGCTTTATCGGCTCGTCGCTGCTTCTCAGCCTCTTCATCCTGATGGTGTGGCGGACCTGGCGAGCCGCCACGACTGCGCACGATGCGACGGGCACGCTGATCTGTGTCGGGGTGTTGGCCATGCTCGTCTTCCAGATCTTCGAGAACGTGGGGATGACGATGGGGATCATGCCGATCGCGGGGATACCGCTGCCCTTTATGAGCTATGGCGGCTCGGCGGTCGTGTGCTCGTTTGCGGCCATCGGCCTGGTCCTGAACGTGCAGATGCGTCGCT